>Ga0315543_1004443_pt1 | contig 11708 bp, 9 predicted proteins | sample SalMarSW160210MG_2_FD_203098 | JGI IMG/M metagenome (GOLD analysis project Ga0315543, IMG submission 203098) | Salt marsh sediment microbial communities from the Plum Island Ecosystem LTER, Massachusetts, United States - Salt Marsh Sediment SW1601-210 ...
ATTTCTAATAACTCTAATAGAAATCCAAGTCGTTTGATTACTGCTTGTGATTTGAATTTTATTGCATAATCCAGTAAGTTGTCAAACTTAATTTGATTTTTTGAAATATAAATTGCTCTTGCAATCTCTACAATTCCACCGGCATAATCAGGTTTAAATAAGCAATCTATAATAGTTTTTTCCAGGTCGGAGCACAGTACTTTATGAAAGTGGTCTATCCATGTTTTCTTTGCCCCAAAAAAGTGATTTGCATTGTGATAAATAAATTGAAATGGAACATTCTTAATTTTAATTTTTGAGGGACGAAGCTGTTTAGATACAACAATCTGCTCTTTTAATGAAGGCTGGGTAATAAGATTATGTATCTGTAAAGCAGAATAGTAACCAATATAATGCTCTGCATCATTAACCAAATACTCTGTAATCAAATGCCATTCAGGCATGAAAGATTCAGAGTCTTGTTCATATGGTATAATGTAATAAATTCCTTCTTTAAGTCTCATTAACAGACCTCTTTTAGTCATGTCACTGAGCAATTCCCTTACAGCACTTTCTTTCGAATTGGGCAATGCCTCAAAAGCTTCTGCATATCTAAAACAGTTTTTATCCTGGCTATTAAAAAAAGACAGTAACGCATTAGATTGTGTAGAAATATATTTATTTATCATAGTAAATAAGTCAGGTTAAACCTGACAACAATGATACTAATAGCAATTGATAATTACAAATTAATTTGCAATGAATTTATATTTTGTATGAGAATTATCAGGAAAAACCTGACTAATGAGATTTAAAAGGTAACTTTCAGTCATGAAGTTGGTAAAAATGGCTCTTTTGGTTTTGCGATGGGTTGATTTATGAATCGGGCAAAACCAAATGTGCCATTTGTGAGTTGGCTGTAGAATTTCAAAATTTTTGTGCGTTGGGAGAAAAAAATTAAAACATATTCGGGTCGGATATGAGTGTCGGGATAATAGTCTGTCAATTTCAATATCAATATCAAGTTTAATAATCAATTTCATAGTCAATTTAACTGTGTCGTTTTCTTTTTTCCGCCGAGTAGGTAAAGGGGAGTTTCACCCCTAAACCTCTCACAGAACCGTACGTGATAGTCTCCCATCATACGGCTCCTCAGTTAATAATCCATTTAAGTTAGTCTTCCCAATTACTTGGTTGCCTTTTAAAATGGTTATTAAGCTGCTACCCCCTTCGCTCCACTCCCATTACAGGAGTTTCATCACTACTACGAAGTAGTCCGCCATCTTACAAGTCATCGGTATTTAGCCTCACAGGTGTTTGCCCTGCTTGTGCTGTTCTCTTTGCATACTTGTAAGACTTCCCCTGTTCCATAAATAAGCCTGTATAGGACTCATGCCTCCTGTATGACGCCTGCCACGCAGTCAGAAAACAGGTAACCACTGCGTTTATCCTCCGGCACAAGCAACCGATGAGTTTTGACAGAATGTTCGTTTTCACGACATTTCATCGAAGGTTCACTTTCGTTCATCTTTCCTATACCTACCTAATCCGTCCAACCGGACTTTTTCCCCAACCGTTCAATACCTCATGGTCACCCAGTCAGCACCGTGGGGCGGTTTGCTGGCCTGCCTGCACATTGCCAGCGGAGGGCCAAACCTCCATCTTATTTACAGCACCTAAACAAAATCTTTCGATATCGTTTCGTTCAGGGCACAAGCTTGTGCCTAACGTTCCCGCCATAAGAGTAGTTTGCTTGCCTGCTGTAGTTCGCAGGGGCACCCAGGCAATGTGCTTGAGCTCTTGCGAAAGCTCATTGCAGTTTCGCTTTCTTCCACACATTTTGGCTTATCAAGCCAAAGGGTGTGTTGAAATTTCATTTCTAAATTCTGCATAGCAAATTACTTTTATGGCGTGTTGTGGTGTCGTAGCATTTTATATCTAATACGAATTCTTTTCAATTTTTCAATATCTTAAAACATTCTAAGTTTTCCCAATTTGATTGAATTTGAATAAAATATATACCGTTTGTAAAATTTGATATGTCTACATTTATTAATCCTGTATTAGGCAGTTCAAAGGATTTTACCTTTATACCCAGACTATTGTATATATAGCAATGTGAAGAATTTTCAATGGCTGACTTTAATTTTATAGTAACTTCAGATGTTGTAGGGTTAGGGTAGATAAACCATTTTTTTGCAACAGATGTTTGTTCTACACCATTTATTACGACTGAGAAATCACTTTTATAATGATCGGTCCAGTTACGATGATACAAGCCCAAATGCATAGTTCTGGACGGTTCATTACTGTTCCATGGATCATTGACAATTTTATATTCCGGACTTTCAGGATCAATAAACATGCTATTAGTAATTTCAATTTTATCACTGCTCCCACTAATCTGAATATAATGTAAACCATAATCTCTAAAATGAGATAAATCTATTATGCTTGTTAAAAAAATATTTTCGCTATTATTAATTGTTGCGTATGGTTGAGATGTTTCAGTCTTTGCACCAAATATTCTTATATTTGACGAGTTATCAATCTCTAACATTGGTTCTTCAGACTGAGGATGTTCCGTTCCTCCACGTTCGAGATTAAGACCATAAAAGGTTAACTGTTGCGAAGTGCCTGAAACTTTAACAATCCGGTGGTTTGGATTATTTGGTAGAGCACCCCCACCTGGATAGTTGAAAATACGTCCACCACCATTTCCTGATATATACAAGTGTATATTATCGTGTTCCTCATATATCCAGTCTTTATCGGTCCAAAGATCACGAATAATTGAGTTTTCACCTGCCTGCCAATGAACACTTCCCTCATAATCTGCCTGTCCGGCATTTGTAGTTATATCAAGTAAATAAGTTGTTGCGCTAGCACTGTTTTCTGTTTCAATTAACCATGAAGGTGTATATGGCGTCCATCCATATTCAAAAATAGTTCCACAGCTACCTCTACCCGGACAACCTATTAAAATGGTGTTCTCTTTAAGAATTATAGGTTCACTTAATGTATATGTCCCTTTTGCAATACATACTTTTTGATTGGAATCAATTGCAGATTGAATTTCACCGGCTGATGTTACCAAAACGGCATCATCATCTTCAAAAAATGGCGTTGATTCCCAAATATGCCTGGAAATTAAATCAGATGGAGGAGCATAAACTTCCATGTGAATTATAGCATTTTTATACTGAATGCCTCTGATCGCATCAAAATGCTTTCCTTCATATAGTTTACCTCCTTGTGCTGCACGAGGATCCTTATCAATATAATTATACCTGTAAACTGCGGTCCAATCATTTTCTTGTCCTGCCGGAACCAGATCTTCATCATTATTATTATCACAGATTATTCCAGCTTTTTTTACATATAAACCACGTATAGAAACTGATCCCTGAAGAAGATTTTTAATTGCACAGTTTGATTGATTATAAGAATTAAATTCAATTTTTGAATCAATTATTGAAAAAGGAAATTGAACAAGAGGTGCATAAGTTTCGCAATCCATCTTGATTGCAATTCCATCATTTTTAACTATATCAATACCAACCAGAGTTATTCCACCCCAGCCTCTTAACCATAATGCAGTAATACTTTGATTGATGAATTTACATCCATTTATAGTGTTTTGCGGGGATCCTCTCATATCCCAATTCTGTCCTTCATTGTAATTAGGTAAATAAATTCCATATTGTCCTCCGGTTACATAAACATTTGACACTAAATTATTAGCCCCACCTATACTAGTTAAACCGGCAAATCCATCACCAGCATTAATATGAATATCTTCAACGAAACAATTTTGAGCACAACCCCAATAAATGGCTACGGCTTTCGTATTTCCAGAGCCAAGATCAAAATTAATACTTCGTAATCCACCTTCCATAACACCATCCGTACCATAAGTATCGGGGTTGCTTACATTGTAATGAAAAACTGCTTTTGGTATCTCGCCATTAAAAACTTCAAGATTATCTTCAAGTTTAATTATAGGAGGATCGATTGCTGAGCCGACAATACAAACGGGAGTTTTAAGCCACCAATTATCAATTTCAAGGATGCAATTAATAGTATTAGATATTTTATACGTTCCAGATGCAATAAATAATGTTTTATTTGATAATCGTGCAGTATCTACTGCTGCTTGCAATTTCTCAGTTACGTCAATAATACCATTCATTTCATCTTCCGATAAGTTCTGATGAACCTTAAAATCGAGCATACCCATTTGTGTCGCTGTAATTTGAGCATAACTAACTTGACTTAATATGATTGATATTATTGTGATGCAGATTATGAGAATAATACACTTTAAATATATTTCATGCATAATAGTTGATTTATATAATTTTCAATAAGAATAAAACAAGATGATCAATCAAGTAATTTTCCTTATTGTTATTATCAATGTTCTCGAAGTAAAATGCTATGCACCACAACGTTCTGCCGGTATGAATAGTTTGGCTTTCAAAGCTTTATAATTATCAAGTTACAGTAAACATAAATAAAAGAACTGAACTGCGCAAATCACTGATTGCCAAATTATTTATAGCATATATGTAAAAGCACAGGTCCCAGGTAATTAGTAAATTAATAGTTCCAATTATAACTTATTAATACTTAAGACCTATGCAGAACAAATCTACAAAAATCTTAGACTTTTCCGGACACAATGTATATGTTGGTCTGGATGTACATGGATCCTCTTGGGCGGTAAATATCTTAGTTGATGATATTGAACATCGCAGATTTACCCAACCACCCGATCCTGTTGTGCTCTTCAATTATCTTAATAGCCATTTCCCCGGAGCTAACTATTTCAGTGCTTATGAATGCGGTTTCAGTGGATACCATCATCACAGAAAATTACTCAAGTTAGGTATTAACAATATCGTGATTAATCCCGCTGATCTTCCTGTGACGGATAAGGAAAAAATTAATAAGCGAGATCCTCTTGACAGCAGACGAATATCCAGAGCTCTACAGAATAATCAGTTGAAAGGCATTCATATCTTCAACCCTGATCATGAGCAATTCCGGTCACTTAACCGAATGCGGTGGAAGGCAGCCAAAGAACATCGTAGGGTTAAGAATCGTATTCGTTCATTTCTGTACTACTATGGGATTAATCCTCCCTCGGAGTTAAATCCGGAATATTGGACGATGTCATTTGTAAATTGGCTCAAACAACTTAAACTCCCCGATCAGGCCGGTACGTTGTCCATGGAGTACTTATTGGATTCCTACCAATATACAAAAGATCAATTACTAAAAGTGTCCAGACATTTACGCCAGCAAGTCAAACTTCATTATCCGGATATTTATAAACGCCTAATGACAGTACCTGGTATTGGTCCTATCAATGCCATGTGCCTGATTGCTGAGATTGGGGACATGACCAGATTTAAATCCTGTAAACAACTCGCTTCTTTTGTAGGATTAGTTCCCCGTTCGCACCAAAGTGGCCCGAAAGATCCCAATTGTTCTCTTACCTATAGAAGCAATAAATACCTGCGTACGGCCCTGGTTGAATCGGCTTGGATGGCATTGCGATATGATCCGGCTCTGCTAAAGTATTACAAGGAAAGAATTATAAAATTTAAAACACAGGTAGCCATCATTAAGGTGGCTCATAAAGTGCTCAACCGTATTCGTCATGTATGGTTGAATGAGAATACATATCAAATTGGATTATCATAATTATACTATAAAACCTACTATATGGGAGATTAGTACAAAACAGCCGGTGTGGCTCTTGAGTCCACAACTATAGTCTGTGCCTCCCTTTCATAAAACATAAAATAATGCTGTGGCATTTTGACCACAAATAGCAGTCTGGTTTTATATTTTTTGGATATTCAAAATTTAAAATGATTCTTAGAACCTGTCAAGGGTAAACAAGTGGCCACACAAAAGCGCCCCACTACCAAAGCCACCCTTGACAGAACCATAAAATCATTTAGGAAAGTATTTTGCATCCAAAAAAAGAAAATAATGTAACTTAGTGATTAGTAATTACCTCCGATTAGTGCTTTTCATAGCACCGGCTGTTAGTGGCTGGCAGACATAGTCTTTAGATAACTCTCTGGAGTCAATACTCCTATATCGCTTTTCATAAAATCTTTAACATTACGCGTCAAAATCACATCGATAAATCCTGATTTAATTGCAGCGAAATTTTGTAAAGCATCCTCAAAATCTTTGAATCCTGATCCTAAGGCTTGAATAATAATGTCTCTATCCATTGACAACACATCCATAATAGTCATTAATTGACTGAGTTTTTCAATCACTTTCTCATGCTTGGCTGTTTGCCTTAAAAGATAATAGGCATTACTACAAATTACAGGAGTGATAAATCCTTTAATTTTATTTGACTCACATAATGAAAATATCTGTGCTGCATTTTCCGAAAACGGATGTCTGTCGAAGAAGAAATCAAGAATAACATCTGTGTCAATGAGTACTTTATCCATTTTACAAATATTTTTCAGATAATCCCTTTGATAATTCCTTTTTATAGTCAAAATCCTTTGGAGCTTTGAAAGAGCCTCTTAATGATTTTGTCAATGGAGTTATCTCAATGTCAACTTTGCTCCCTTCTTTAGTTATAACCTTTAAATAATTCTCAATGATGTCAGATAAGCTACGGCCTTTTTGTTTGGCATACTTCTTTGCTCTTTCAATTATAGTCTGCTCAATTGTTAACGTAAGTTTTGTATTCATGACACTTCTCTTTTATTGCCAATTTATACGTGTAAAATTATAAAAAAGATTTAATCCGTGCAAATAATTGTGAATTTATACGTGTTTATTTGCTGCTTGCCACTAACGTTCCTCGCATATGAAAAGTAGCGGCATTCCGGGCTACGTTCTTATCCACCGTTAGTGTTTTTGCCACAAGGTACAAAATTTTGCAAACCACCAACCCAGCTATTTTTTATATGCGATGTTAGCACTAGTAAATCCTTCTAAATAATTTTATATCTTATTCCAATCGAATATCATATTTATTAATGATATCATCTAAAACTATATCTGATTGAAGAGTATTTTCGAAGTCTCTGAGAAATTCTTCGAGATCAATTTCTCGGTTATTTATTAAGCAGCTGGTTCTTAATTCCCATAAGTAATTCAGTATATTATTACCAAATCCGATATTTGATGGATAGACAACAAATGTATTCTCTAATCTTTTGTCATCGGAAACAGCTATGATAGAAATATTATCCTGATCGACATATCCACCACCTATATTATGAACCCTAATACCCGGATCAGTTAGATTAAAAGCCATATTTTCATTTAGTATATCGATCATTCTTAAAATATTAGAATTTTTCAAATACCTTACTTTAATACCGGTCCCATGATCTTCAATAAAAAGAATAAAAGCCTTATTATCTGAGAGTATATTTGGATTATAATAGAAAAACCTATGACTGAATCCAACACCATAATCTCCAATTGCATGAACGTCATGTAATAAGAAGTATTCTAAACTTCCAGATATTGTATCACGAATTAGATACTCATCAGCATTTCTTAGACTGTCCATCATTGAAATGTAAAACTCATCATATTCAATTTCATGGATTGTATCTTTTCCACAAATAGTAGTAGTATAAAGACTTGTCAAATCATTTTTTGTAATAATCTTAGTTGTATCATTAATGGCAATTGTGTCAACAAAAATTAGCTGACAATCTACTCTTAAAGAAAGTAGTATTATAAGGGAGAATATAAGTGTAGATTGTTTCATATTATTAGTGCTAACGTTCTGCCGGTAAGGTGTCGTAGGCGTTGCATCGCATTTAGTTTTGTTTGGAAAGATACAAAAAAGTTGCCTACGTTCTTATCGCCCGTGGTATTGCATAGCCTATGCACTTTAGCATATATGTAAAAGCACAGGTCCCAGGTAATTAGTAAATTAATAGTTCCAATTATAACTTATTAATACTTAAGACCTATGCAGAACAAATCTACAAAAATCTTAGACTTTTCCGGACACAATGTATATGTTGGTCTGGATGTACATGGATCCTCTTGGGCGGTAAATATCTTAGTTGATGATATTGAACATCGCAGATTTACCCAACCACCCGATCCTGTTGTGCTCTTCAATTATCTTAATAGCCATTTCCCCGGAGCTAACTATTTCAGTGCTTATGAATGCGGTTTCAGTGGATACCATCATCACAGAAAATTACTCAAGTTAGGTATTAACAATATCGTGATTAATCCCGCTGATCTTCCTGTGACGGATAAGGAAAAAATTAATAAGCGAGATCCTCTTGACAGCAGACGAATATCCAGAGCTCTACAGAATAATCAGTTGAAAGGCATTCATATCTTCAACCCTGATCATGAGCAATTCCGGTCACTTAACCGAATGCGGTGGAAGGCAGCCAAAGAACATCGTAGGGTTAAGAATCGTATTCGTTCATTTCTGTACTACTATGGGATTAATCCTCCCTCGGAGTTAAATCCGGAATATTGGACGATGTCATTTGTAAATTGGCTCAAACAACTTAAACTCCCCGATCAGGCCGGTACGTTGTCCATGGAGTACTTATTGGATTCCTACCAATATACAAAAGATCAATTACTAAAAGTGTCCAGACATTTACGCCAGCAAGTCAAACTTCATTATCCGGATATTTATAAACGCCTAATGACAGTACCTGGTATTGGTCCTATCAATGCCATGTGCCTGATTGCTGAGATTGGGGACATGACCAGATTTAAATCCTGTAAACAACTCGCTTCTTTTGTAGGATTAGTTCCCCGTTCGCACCAAAGTGGCCCGAAAGATCCCAATTGTTCTCTTACCTATAGAAGCAATAAATACCTGCGTACGGCCCTGGTTGAATCGGCTTGGATGGCATTGCGATATGATCCGGCTCTGCTAAAGTATTACAAGGAAAGAATTATAAAATTTAAAACACAGGTAGCCATCATTAAGGTGGCTCATAAAGTGCTCAACCGTATTCGTCATGTATGGTTGAATGAGAATACATATCAAATTGGATTATCATAATTATACTATAAAACCTACTATATGGGAGATTAGTACAAAACAGCCGGTGTGGCTCTTGAGTCCACAACTATAGTCTGTGCCTCCCTTTCATAAAACATAAAATAATGCTGTGGCATTTTGACCACAAATAGCAGTCTGGTTTTATATTTTTTGGATATTCAAAATTTAAAATGATTCTTAGAACCTGTCAAGGGTAAACAAGTGGCCACACAAAAGCGCCCCACTACCAAAGCCACCCTTGACAGAACCATAAAATCATTTAGGAAAGTATTTTGCATCCAAAAAAAGAAAATAATGTAACTTAGTGATTAGTAATTACCTCCGATTAGTGCTTTTCATAGCACCGGCTGTTAGCTGGCGTAAATATTATCAATCAGTGTAGCATAAATATCACCGGAAAAGAAAGTTCGATATATGTACTATTTCCTTTATACAACGGAATTGGCCATTTTTTATAAGATGTTATTACTCTCTTTGCCTCATTGTCAAGTTGTGAATTTACTGATTCTGTGATTTCAAGCCCTTCAACCTTACCCTCATTATTGATATAAAATTTAGTCATTACTTTACCTTCAATGGAAGCTTTTCTGGAAAGTTCAGGGTATCTGAGATTATTTGATACGTAATATTGAAAATCATTTATCCTTGACATAAATTTTTTGCTATTGTCAAGGCTGTCAATTTTATAAATGTATTCCAACTCTAAATCACCTTGAGAATTATATTTTCGAATAAGACCTACACTATTGTTGTCTTTATAGTTTATTATTTGGCGAGTCTGACCATTTTTGTGGTACCATTTAAATTCTCCTTGCCGTGTCTGAGGATATAATGCACTGAATTTTCCTTCCATTTGAAGCTCTCCTGAAATCCAGTAATCTTTACAATCATATAATCCTGTTGAATCTTTAACAATAGTTCTGAAATATACAGAATTATCTTTCGAGGTTTCTTTCCATTTTGAATCAAGGTAAACTGTATCGATATCAGCTTGCCCGAATGAGAATGAAAGCTGAAGAAAAAGTGTAATTATAATACTTAATTGTCTCATATTTTCTCGAAGTTTTTTATGCCAGCTAACGTTCCCGGCATATGAAAAGTTGGGATTTGCGGCCTGCGTTCTTGTCCCCGGGACACGGACGCGGAGCGGAGTAGGGGTTCTGTAACCCACCTACACCCCAATTTTTTATATGGCGTGTTAGCAATCGTATATAGTTTAAATTTTATTAAAATATCATATTAACAATCTGTACTAAGTATAGTCTGGGGATCTAGAATCCAATTATTAGAATATATATCCTCATTATCAACCTCAATGCAAAATAAATTGGGATTAGAATATGCTTCTAAAATTTTTAATTTTTCATTATTGCCGTTTTTTAAATTTAAATGGGTCAAATTATTATGGTTACATATCAGATACACTAAATTGGGAATATTACTGACATCTAGTTCTGTTATCTGATTATTAGAACAAAATATTTCTACAAGAGCAATATTACTGCTTATATCTATATTAAATATTTGATTGTTACTGCAGTAAAGAGATTTAAGTGATTTATTATTACTTATGTCTATGTTGATTAATTTGTTGTCAATGCATATTAATGTCGTCAGGTCAATATTACTTTGTAGGTCGATACTTTCTAATTTATTTTCTGAACATATCAATTCTGATAATTTAACATTATTACTCAAATCAATGTTTGTTAACAAATTATTATGACAGTGAAGTTGGAAAAGTAAAGTATTATTTCTGATATCCAGAACTGATAATTGGTTTTGGCCACAGTTCAGAATTCTAAGAGAAGAATTATTACATACATCAATGCTTTTCAATTGATTCCTACCACAGTCAAGATACTCCAGATAAGAAAGAAAGCTAATATCTAATTTTTCAAGAATATTATTATAACAGATGAGATATCTAAGATTCATATTGTTACTCAGATCCAGTTTATTTAATTGATTACTTTCACAATCTAATTCTTCAAGAGATATATTATTACTTAAGTCAAGATTAGTTAGTTGATTAGATGAACAATATAATGCTGTTAAAGAAATATTATTACTCAAATCTAAATTTGATATTGGATTCACTCCACAATACAATTTCTTAAGAGATTTATTATTGCTTAAATCTAGTTTATGGATATCATTTCCTCCACAATTTAGGGAAGTGATATTAATAAAACTTTCAATCCCTGTCAGATCAGAAATAAATGATGATGGAACCACAATATCTCCAGTGAAACTTATAGCTTCATTTACCTGTATTTCATCATCTTTATTGGTATTTATCATTGAATTACTTAACAACAATGCTTTAAAATTTTTATCAGGAATGTTAACTGCTTCATCTAGTTTTTTTTCATTTTCACAGCTTAAAAGCAGGTATGTATTAAAAATGATTAATATTAATCTGGCAAACTTCATAATTGTTGGTTTATATGATTGCTAACGTTGAGTATAAGAATAGTAGCCGATTGCGAACTTCTTTCCTGTCAAGTTACAAAGAAGTTGAAGCGGGCTACAACCCTTGAATTTACTACTATTCCGGCTATTATTTTTATACATCTTTATATTAGTACTGCCTTATTAACAATTCATTCTCAGTAATAATGTAAGTAGTTGATCTTCTTTTTTTTGCTACTTTTTCTTTTCTTGTTAACTGTTG
>Ga0315543_1004447_pt1 | contig 11703 bp, 11 predicted proteins | sample SalMarSW160210MG_2_FD_203098 | JGI IMG/M metagenome (GOLD analysis project Ga0315543, IMG submission 203098) | Salt marsh sediment microbial communities from the Plum Island Ecosystem LTER, Massachusetts, United States - Salt Marsh Sediment SW1601-210 ...
TTTCTTACGCGCCGGGTCGAGGAGACATCCTCTCGCGGCGGCCACCTCCGAAAGCAACTGTTGTGACAAGTCCGACTGGGGACCAATCTGAAACGTGCGCAGGTGGACCGTTTGCCGGTCGGCCGCTGTCTCGATCACGTCGGGATTGTCCTCGAACGGCTTGATCCCCAGGAGCCGATAATGGTCGGCCGGCTGCTGCTCGGGCGGAATGCCCAACCATTGGTAATAGGGGTCAAAGGCCTCGGCCACGATGAATTCCGCGTGTCACCCTTCTTACTTCTACCTTCTTACTTCTCACTTCCTAACGTCCCCGGCTCGGTTTGGCCGATTCGTTCAGGTGCGAGTCGATCCACCGCTCCAGTTCGTCCCAATCGACCGGCGGCAGGCGGCACAGATCGGGACGAAGCCGGGCCGCGTCCTTGATATAGACGTGGGTAACCTCGTCGGCCGTCTTCTCCGTGTTCCAGTGGATCAGCACGCGAACGCACCGCGAGAGCGAATCCGGCACGCTCACCTCGTAGCAGCACAGAAGCGCGGTGCTCATCCAGCCCAACTGCCGAGCGGCCAGCGCCGGGAATTCCGTATCCAGGTCGCGCGTGACCGTGAAGATGATGCTGGCGACGTCCTCAGGCTGGATATCGTTCTGGCGAATCATCAGCGCCAACAACTGCCGCGTGGCCTGAAGAATGTTCTCGCTCGTATTCGAATCGGCCGTGGTCGCGCCACGCACCCCACGGCATACTTTCTCGCCAGACGCCACTGCCATTCTCCCAATCCAGGTCCATGCGGAGGCATGATGCGGCCCATGCACCAGTGTACCTTGTAGAGCCGGGAATGGCCAGTTCGGGACCCCGTAAAAAACCGAGCCGCGCCCGTAAGGGAGCGGTCTGTGGGTCTACTTCGTAGACGTACATGTTTAGCCCATACATGCGGCTCTTGCAGGTTTGCCGGAGCGTCGCGGTGTGGACAAACGTTACCCCAAAGGGGTTTTCATAGACCAGCCCAGGGTTGCGGCGTAGCTGCTACCCTGGGACGGTGGTGGAAAACACGGAAAACCCCAAGGGGGTTTCGGAGGCAGAAGACTGTTTTCTACGAAACCCCATCGGGGTACGTGTGTGAGATGAGATCGGCTACCCAGGGTAGCCGCTGCGCGGCAACCCTGGGCTGTACAACGAAAGCCCTGCGGGCTAAACACGTACTCGTAGACCGCTTCCTAACGCGCCGCGGCTCGGTTTGGCTGTGCCCGGCCTACGACGCTTTGACCTTCACCTCGATCCGCTTCGGCGCGTTTTCGGGCGATTTGGTCAGATGCACGGTCAGGACGCCGTCGGTGTACTCGGCGTCGACCTTCGTCGAGTCGATCGCCCCGGGCAGCGGGATGCTCCGACGAAACGACCCATAGCGACTCTCGGTGTGATAGTATCCCTTTTCGCGCTTTTCGGTCGTTTCCTTCTTCTCGCCCGAGAGCACCAACTCGTTCTCGGTCACCGAGATATCCAGATCGTTGGGATCGAGTCCGGGCAACTCGGCCCGAATGGTATACTCGGTGTCGCTCTCGGCCACGTCCACGGCCGGCGACCAGGTGCCGGAGTCGTGGAAGGGCCATTCCAGGGCACCGAACGGCTCGCGGACAAAGGCGTCGAACAGCCGATCCATGTCCGCGCGAAGCGTGGCCAGCGCCGAGGACGCCCGCGAAGGCTCGCGGGCCGATTTGTCTCTCCAGGGAATCAAGTTCATCTTCGATTACCTCCTTCCTCATCTGTGTGTATCTGTGTTCATCTGTGGTTCCTTAACGAACCACTAAAACGTTTTCGGTTACCATCAACCGGATTGGACCGTGATTTTACGTGGCTTCACGGCTTCGGCCTTCGGCAGGTGCAACGTGAGCACGCCGTCGGCACACTCGGCGGTGATTCGGCTCGGATCGATCTGCTCGCTCACCCGAAAGCTGCGGTAGTAATCCCCGATGCCGAATTCCTGGGCAAGGTACTGGCGATCGTCTGCTTGCGATCCGTCGACCGGGGCATGCACGGAGAGCACGCCGTCGGCGAAATCGACGTTGATTTTTTCACCCACGGCACCCGGCACGTCGGCCCGAAGGATCAGCGCGTCGTCCTTCTCGAGGATGTCGACGTTCGGACGATAGCACGGGCCACCGCGCGCCGGTTCGCAGGGGCGGGTGTTTTCCATAGCGACGGTTTCTTGATTTGCCATGATTTCTTCTCCTTACCTTGAGTCTATCAGAAATCTACCGTTGGGTGCCAGTGGCGGCTTGTCCGCCACTGCTGTAACAAGGGCCCCGATATCATCGGGACCCATGGCACCCACGGTTCCGCATGCAATGCAGCCATCCGGCTCAGTCGGCCGCTTTCACCTCGATCTTACGGGGCAAGGCGCTGGGCGCCTTCGGCAGCGTCACGTGAAGCACGCCGTGGGACAACTCGGCCGAAACGTTCTCCGCGTCGACCTCAAATGGGAGCGGAACCGTGCGGCCGCTGGGGCCGACGGGCCGTTCGCGGCGATGATAGGCCAGCCCGTCCTCCTCGATCTCGGGAAGCTCGACCTTGATCCGCAGTTCGCCCTCGACCACGGAGATATCAACGTGCTCGCTCTTCACACCGGGGATCTCCATCTCGACCCGCAACGCGTCGCCGTCTTCCCACACGTTCACCGCCGGACCGTCGCGCCGGACGGACCAGGCCGGCGGCGATTGAAACACGCCCGACAGCAGCCGATCCATCTCATCACGAAGCTGATAGATCGGGTGTCGGGTACCGGTGAATCGGAAAACCATCGTGGACCCTCCTTTCGAATATACGATTGTTCGTGTTGGCGTTTTTTCCGGATGGCCGGCTGTCGGGTGCCATGCCGGGTGCCATGCTCACGCTTGTCGTGAGCATGCTGCTCGGCCCACGGGCATGGCCACGCGTCGCGTGGCCATGGCACCCGGGCGGTGCCGTCCGGGGCTCGACTCGCGTCGAGACTTCTTCCAGCGAGCTAATTGGCAAACTGCGTGCCAAATGCCCAGGGCCATCCATTACTCCTTGTGGCTCAAAGCCTTGCGACTCGTGTCGAAATGGCGTCCCTGGGCCCGCGGCCCGGACCGCGTCGGCCGGGTGCCAAAATGGCAGGGCCGCGGCCGCTACTGCCGGGCCTTGCCGCACCCCAAAGCTTGACGCCTCCGTGCGCAACGTCGACAATGCACCTATTATTTCGCGGCGAGCGGCAGCAGTCTTCAGGCCATCGCCCGGTCCTTCGAAATCACTCTCACACCAGGGGAACCAAAATGGACACTTGGAAACGGCACACAGCGCGTTGGGTAGCCTTCACCATCGCTCTATTCGCCTTGGCACTGGTTCTCTTGCCGGCCGCAGCCCGGGCAACCACCTTCGGCCAGTGGGCCACGACCGAAGGCTACGAACCCGGCGACGCCATGCCCGCAAGCGTTAGCGTCCCTGCTTACACCATCAACGATCTGGCCGGCATCGGCGACTATGATTGGACAGAAACACCCACCACGTACCTCAGCCTCCACAGCAACTATATCCCAAGCATCCCGTCGGGCGCCTTCAATGGGCTCAGTAGTGTGCAGACCCTCGCTTTGTCTACCAACCAAATCACGAGTATCGAGGTAGGCGACTTCAGCGGGTTGAATGGCCTGGAGGAGCTGAAGTTGCAATACAACGAAATCACGAGTATCGAGGCGGGCGCCTTTAACGGGCTGAGCGCCCTGCAGTATCTCCATCTGGACTATAATGAAATCACGAGCATCACGACAAACAATTTCACTGGCCTGAATAATCTGACGCGACTTGATTTGAACGACAACCAAATCACAAGCGTCGAATCGGGGGATTTTTATGGGCTGGGAAATCTGGCACGACTGGATTTGTCGGATAATTCGATCGCCAGCCTCGAGGCCAATGGTCTCAACGGCATGGGCAACTTGGCAGAACTGTGGTTGACCTACAATCAAATCGCCAGCATCGAAGTGGGCGCCTTCAACGGACTCGGTAACTTGACAAAACTGTACTTGAGCAACAATCGAATCGCGAACATCGAGGCGAACACCTTCAACGGACTTGACCATTTGACCCATGTGAGTCTGGGCTACAACCGACTTACGAGCATCGAGGCCGGTGATTTCAATGGACTCGGCCAGGTGACAAACCTCAGCCTGTACGGCAACCAAATCACCAGCATCGAGGCCAACGACTTCGATGGACTCGACAACTTGCAGTACCTGGCGTTGTACAGCAACCGCATCGCGAGCATCGAGCAGGGTGACTTCGACCAACTTACCCACCTGAAAAGCCTAAATCTGTGGCTCAACCGAATCACCAGCGTCGACGTCGGCGACTTCAATGGACTCGGCAATCTGACAAGCTTGGGCTTGTCCGCCAACCAGATCACCAGCATCGAGCCGGGCGCCTTCAGCGGGCTGGATAATCTCACGGAACTGTTCCTGGGCAAGAATCAAATCACCAGCATCGCGACAAACACCTTCAGCGGACTGACAAACTTGACCCGACTCAACCTGCAGGAAAGCCAAATCGCCAGCATCGAGCCCGGTGCCTTCAACGGACTTGGCAGTGTGACTTGGTTGGAGTTAGACGGCAACCAGATTTCCACTATTGCAACGGGTACTTTCGACGGACTGAGCAGCCTGACGAAATTAGATCTGCACGATGGCCAAATCACGAGCATCGAGGCCGGCGCCTTCAGCGGGATGAATAGTCTGTCCATGCTTGTTTTGTCCAACAACCAAATCACGAGCATCGAGGCCAGCGCCTTCAGCGGGATAAATAATCTGTCCACGCTTGTTTTGTCCAACAACCCAATCACGAGCATCGAGTCGGGCGCCTTCAGCGGGCTCAGCAGCCTGGCGGCCCTGGGTTTGGACGACAACGTATCGCTGACGGACCTGAATCTAGAAGGCGCCGATTTTTCCAGCCTGGTGCAGTTTCACGTGGCGAACGACTCAAGCATTACGCGCGTTTCGCTGAAAGACACCGTGTTGAACCAGACCGCTCTGGCCGCCCTGATCGATGGCGGTCACTCGTTGTTGATCGGCATCGGCGAGCTGTCGGGCATCACCGAACTGGATCTCAGCGGCGTCGACTTCGCCCAAGTATCCAGCCTCTCGCCGCTCTACGCCATGGACGACCTGACCGATCTGTGGTTGCTCGGCGCGCTGAACCTGGACGCACTGGCGCTGGATACCCTGCTCGACAATCTCGACACCATGGAAGGAACCGATGTCGAGGGCGTGCTCTACATGACCCCGGCCGACTATGACGCCTTCAACACGGCCGGCGGCGGCCTGCTGGCGGCCTGGGACGCCGAGCCCGGGCATCATGTCCAGATCATTCCTGAGCCAGCCGCACTCGGTCTGCTGACCCTCGCCGGGGTATGTCTCTGCGCATGGCGGCGTCGACGCTGAAGTGCCCCGACATGGCGTCTGTTGCGTCGTCGTCCCACCCCAAAACCGAGCCGCGATCGTGAGGGAGCGGTCAGACATAGCGGGGGTAGGCCGAGAAGCGTGCCGAACAAGCTACTCGGTCTGACCCAGACTCTGGCCGAGACGGATGTCGCCCCACTGGCCTGGTTGTGGTGCTCGGCCACTTCCCATGACCGCTCCCTCACGGTCGCGGCTCGGTTTTAGCCGCCACAGCACGGCGGGAAATCCGAGCTAACCCCTTGCCAAAAACCGTCTTAAGACCCTACAATCGGCCGCCGGAGCGGCCGGTGGCGGCAGGCCGCCCAAGGGGCTTTCGTGCTTGTGGGCCTCTCGGGACGCAGTTATACTGTACGGTTTGATTTTTCCAGCGCAGCCCTATTTTGCGCAGCCCAAGTATTTTCCCAGACACCTATGCGATTCATGCTCCTTGACCGTATCACCGAGCTCGAGCCCGGTGCGAAGATCACGGCGGTAAAAAACCTGACGATGGCGGAAGAATACTTGGCGGACCATTTTCCGCAGTTTCCCGTCATGCCCGGCGTGCTCATGCTCCAGGCCATGATCGAGGCCGGCGCGTGGCTCATCCGGGCCACGGACGATTTCGCCCGTAGCATGGTCGTGCTGCGGAAGGCGGGCAACGTGAAATACGGCCAGTTCGTCCAGCCGGGACAGACGCTCGAGGTCACGGCTGAGATGCTCGGAGCGAGCGACGACGGCGAGACGAAAATCAAAGCCAAAGGTACGGTGCACGGCCGGCTGACGGTGGCGGCCCGGTTGACGCTCTTCAGCTACAACCTGGCCGACACGAAACCCAACCGCGCCGAGACCGACGATGAAATCCGCCGGGAGATGCGCAAGTTATTCGCCCTGTTGTACGACCCGGACGCGGCGCACGAAGCAGAGGCCTAGAAGTTTATATCACTTGACCTGTCGGGTGCCACTGCTGGCTTGTCCAGCAGTGCCGAAAACACGGCGGAGTGCCGGAGTGCCACGGTTGGCTTGTCCAATCGTGCACTGCTGGACAAGCCAGCAGTGGCACCCAAAACCGATTTGACAAATTAAGCACTACTTGCCGGGTTGCGGCCCGGCCTACTTCGTTCCCATGCGACTTGCCGACAAGAGAATCCTGATCACCGGAGGCAGCCGTGGAATCGGCCGCGCTTGTGTCGCCAAGATGGCGGCCGAGGGAGCAGCGGTCGCGTTTGTCTATCAAAGTAATCAAGAGGCGGCCGAGACACTGGTCGCTGAAATGGCCCGTGCGGGACACGAGGTCCGCGCGCTGCAGGCCGACGTACGTGACGCGGCGCGCGCCACGGAGTTGGTCGACGCGTTGGTCGAGGAGTGGGAAAGGCTCGACGTGCTGGTCAATTCGGCCGGGATCGTCCGCGACGGGTTGCTCGGGGCGATGACCGCCGAGCAGTGGACCGACGTCGTCGAAACCAACCTCGGGGGAACGTATCACTTCTGCCATGCGGTCGTGCAGCAGATGATGTACCAGCGCAGCGGCAGCATCGTCAATTTGTCGAGCACGGCCGCCGAGTTCGCTTCCCGGGGCCAGGTCAACTACGCGGCGAGCAAGGGCGGCATCGACGGACTGACCCGCGCGTTGGCCAAGGAACTGGCGCCGCGCAAGATCCGCGTCAACGCCGTCGCGCCGGGGATGATCGAAACCGACATGAGTGCGGCCGTGCGAGGCCTGGCGGGCGAGGAGATTAAGAAGGCGATTCCGCTCAAACGGGTCGGCCAACCCGAGGAGATTGCCAATGTCGTGGCGTTTCTGGCCAGTGACGAAGCAAGCTATTTGACAGGCCAGGTCATTCGCGTGGATGGGGGGATAAGCCTGGGAGGCTATTGAATAGAATCATTACTCGGAGGAAAACGAAACCATGCCAACACAAGACGAAATCTTCGAAAAGATCCAGGTTGCCCTGGTCGATGCGCTCGGGGTTGACGACGACGAAGTGACTCCCGAGGCAACCCTGGTCGGCGATTTGGGCGCCGAGTCGATCGACTTCCTCGATATCGTCTTCCGCCTGGAAAAGGCGTTCGACATCAGCATTCCCCGCGGCGAACTCTTTCCCGAGGACATCCTGACCAACGCCGAGTACATCCGGGACGGCAAATTGACCGAGGCCGGGCTGGCCGAAGTGCAGAAAAGGATGCCTTTTGCCGATCTCGGAGCGTTCGCCAAGAACCCCGTCGTGCAGGACTTCGGCAACCTGCTGACGGTGGCCGACATGTGCCGTTTCGTCGAGTCGAAGCTCGACAGCGCGGCGTAGACCGGACCGGGAAGGACAAGCGCCGCGTCCCGGCGCGCCGGGACGCACCATCAACGAAAGACGTACCCCATGCGTTGGTATTGGATTGATCGGTTCATCGAGTTCGAGAGTGGCCGCCGGGCGAAGGCCGTCAAGGCGATCTCCCTGGCCGAGGAGCATCTGCACGACCACTTTCCCGGGTACCCGGTGATGCCCCATCCCCTGATCATCGAGGGCGTGGCCCAAACGGGCGGATTGCTGGTCGCCGAGCACAACGCCTTCCTCGAGAAAGTCGTCCTGGCCAAGATCTCCAAGGCGAAATTCCACGGCGAGGCGCTGCCCGGCGACATCCTTACGTATACGACCGACGTCGAATACATTAAGAAGGACGGGGCGATGGTCCTCGGCACGGTACACCGCGGCGAGGAGCTTTTCGGCCACATGGAGTTGGTCTTCGCCCACTTGCAGACCGGCCATGAAAAACGAACTCTCATCGAACCTCAGACGTTTTTGAAAATGATGCAGATGCTCGGTGCGTACGAGATCGGCCATGCGGCCGATGGAAGCCCGTTGGTCGAGCCCGCCGATCTGGCAAACTGTTAAAGCTCGGCTTGATAGGGTCGCCGGAGCGTTTCAGGGAGAGTCACGCAGTGAGACGACGCGTTGTCGTGACGGGAATCGGTTGGGTCACGCCGTTGGGCTCCGACGTCGAGACCGTGTGGCGCCGGCTGCTGGCGGGCCACTCGGGCGTCGGCCCCATCACGCATTTCGACGCGGCCAACTTCCCCACGCAGATTGCCGCCGAAGTCCATGACTGGGACCTGTCGGACGTGGGCGAGGATCCTGAAAAGTGGCAGCTCCAAGGCGTCCAGACCCACTTCGCCGTCGGCGCGGCCAAGAAGGCGGTGACCGACTCGGGCATCGACCAGACCCCCATCGATCCGTTGCGGCTGGGCGTCTATTTCGGCAGCGGCGAAGGCCCACAGGATTTCGACCGTTTTACCCAGATGATGGTCGCCGGCCTCAACGACAACGGCAGCTTCGATCTGGCCCGGTTCACCAGGAAAGGCCTGGAAGTCTTACACCCGGTCGCCGAGCTCGAACAGGAGCCCAACATGGCGGCCGCGCACTTGGCCAGCTTGTTCGACGCCCAGGGCCCGAACCTCAATTGTCTGACCGCCTGCGCCGCCAGCAGCCAGGCCATCGGTGAGGCGACGGAGATCATCCGCCGCGGCGAGGCCGACGTCATGCTCTCCGGCGGCACGCACACGATGATCCATCCGTTTGGCGTGACCGGCTTCAACCTGCTCACTGCGCTGAGCACCCGCAACGACGAACCCCAAAAAGCCTCGCGACCTTTCGATCGCCAGCGCGACGGATTCGTGCTCGGCGAGGGCGCCGGCGTGGTCGTGCTGGAGGAACTCGAGCGTGCCCGCGCCCGCGGTGCGCAGATCTACGGCGAGGTCGTCGGCTACGGCTCGACGGCCGACGCGTTTCGCATCACGGACGCCCATCCCGAAGGTCGCGGCGCCATCCGTTGCATCCAAATGGCGCTGGCCGACGCCGGGCTGGGACTCGACGAGATCGATTACATCAACGCCCACGGAACGAGTACCACGGTGAACGATAAAGTCGAGACGCTGGCCATCAAGCAGGTCTTCGGCCCTCGGGCGTACAAGATTCCGGTCTCCAGCACGAAGAGCATGCTGGGCCACCTGATCGCCGCCGCCGGGGCGACCGAGGCGATCATCTGCTTGTTGGCCATCCGCGACAACGTGCTGCCGCCGACGACCAACTACGAGACGCCCGACCCGCAGTGCGATCTCGACTACGTGCCCAACGAAGCGCGCGAGGCCACCTGCAACACCGTGCTGAACCAGAGCTTCGGTTTTGGCGGTCAGAACATCGTTCTGGCACTGCGGCGGTTTACAGGGTAGCGGGGTAAGCGTCCGGATAATCCCCGCCGATTCTTTCCGTCGCTTCCCTTCCCCCGCTTCCCTTTCTTGCACAAACATGTCTTCCGCTGGAGCTTCGCGCCAAGCTCTGCCGCCTTGAGGACCTCTTCTGGTTTCGGCGTTTGTGCTGCTTTCCGGCGACTTTGCGACTCGCAAAGGCTCTGCCGCGAAGTACCGTCGGCACGTCGAAAAAAACTTCTAAAGTCCCAGCGCCATACACGCCTTCGACTTAAGTCGACAACGCGCTTGCGCGCGACCTTTTCTTGAAAAGTTTCTTTTGACTTCGCCCGGTTATCGTGTATATGGAAAGTGCCGGAGTTCAACATCGCACAAGAATTACAACTTTGATGCACAATGAATTCACGTTTTCCGTCGTCACGATTCTTCTGGATGCTTTCGACCGCGATGCGGTCGGTTTGGTGTCGTCATGATGTCGGCGTGGACGGCCGCACGCAGCAGGACGGCGACGGCCACCAGCGTGGGGTTCCGGGACGGAAAACGTTTCGGTCCGAAGGCGCCCACGCGACCCTGCATCCGGCCGGTCCCATCCGGCCGCCTCCGACGTCATGAAACCTCGGGATGGTTGGCACGAGCGCGCCGGTGCCGGCGAGGCGAGCCGTGTCTGCCTGTTTTTCCTGGCTCTTATCAAAAGGAGGACCGTCTGCCGTAACTCTGGACTCTGTTCTGTTAACCCCCTTTTTCAAGAAGAAAGCAGTACGATTGTAAACCACGGGCAGAATTGCCACACTCGACGGCGCGTCTACCGCTTACGAACGTGAAGTGATACGAACGGCCCAACCCTTTCGAGCGTTTTTGTGATCGTGTCGCCGGGGGCCACCGACGCCAGGCTCGGTCCCCGGCCGGCCATGCCCGGATCTCGTAACGACACGTCTCCGAAAACCGAAGCAGCCGGTTGTGGCGGACCCAGCGTGCCGTGGCACGTTCCACGTTCCAAGCGGCAGACGCGTTTTGTCGTTCTTGCGGGTCCGGCGACGGTTCCGGACCAGCGCGGGCCCTTACCGAACCGCGACCGCCAGCGAGCGGCTCGCACCGCCCCAAGAACGGAACAACCGGGACCGCCGCTCGGGCAATCCCGGTTGGGTGTTTTTCGATATCGACAAGCGACGTTACGGAAACTGAGCAGCGGGTGTTGGCCGCTTCTCGGCCGACCGCTTTCTTACGGTCGCGGCTCGGTTTCTTGACGACCGGCCTATGGTCCAACGGCACGGGGACCGCTGGCGAGGAAATCGCGCGGCCCACGAACCGTGTAATAGGGATAGGTGATCGCGCCGGTCGGCGGGCCTGGGTTGACACAGCGCTGCGCGCGGATCCGATCCATCAGGCGGCACTCTTCCTCAGCGTAATCTTGGCAATACGGCTCATCGTACGTGCAGCACTCATCGCCGCAGCCGCAACGCTCACGACAGGCGCCGTAGTAGGAGCCGCCCGAATCATCGGCGTCGCAACTCTCGCAGGTTTCGGGGCAATCGCTGCACTGGCCGCACGAACCGTCGACCAGACACCGGCCGTGAGGCGACAGAAAGCCACCCGTGCGGCAGCAACCGCCCAGCCCGACCAAGACCACGACGACCATCAGAAAAGCAGAAGCGGATTTCATTATGGAGATTCCTTTCCACACGTGTTGGGTCCGCCGCTCGCGCCGGGTCCGCAGCCGGTTCGAGACGATCCCCCTTGAGAATGACATCGGCCGGGCAACCTGCGGAGTCCAGAAAATCGTCAAAACTGTTGTTTTCCGCACGACCCGCGCCACCCGACGCCACCCCCTACCCAAGGGGGGAGGTGCCGGTTACAATGCAATCCAGGCCCTGATTCCCACCTGCTGGACGACCGAAAGACACCCTGGTACGGTGAAGCATACCCGAGGCGGTTCGAAACAGCGCGTCGATGCCGACAGAATTCGCGGGTGCTCGCCAACGAGAAACACGCAACGCGGTCGCCGTTTCGAGCGAGAACCGGCACAGAGCCATGGTAGCGTCGATTCAGTACATCGAGCGAATCATCGACACCT
>Ga0315543_1004449_pt1 | contig 11701 bp, 8 predicted proteins | sample SalMarSW160210MG_2_FD_203098 | JGI IMG/M metagenome (GOLD analysis project Ga0315543, IMG submission 203098) | Salt marsh sediment microbial communities from the Plum Island Ecosystem LTER, Massachusetts, United States - Salt Marsh Sediment SW1601-210 ...
GCTGTCCACCTGGAGCAAGCAAGTCGATACCATGCTGGATAAACAGGTGAAACAGGTCAACCTTGTACTGTGCAACGGTATACTCGCCCAAGTATCTCGCTACCCCAGAGTCAAATAGGTCTTTACTCACAAGCACGTACGGTGGATTGCCGATCACGGCGTGGAAGCCGCCGACCTTCATGATATCGTGGAATTCGGCGTTCCAGTCGAAGGCGTTGATTCGGTAACGCTCCTCTTCATCAAGCAAGCTTATCTGCTTTCCTTCGTAGAAGTCGGGTCCGATTAGGGAATTTCCGCATTTGATGTTGTTACCGAGGTCGGGCAACGCGCGTTCGTGGAAGAGCCTCAGGTTCTTCCCCAGCGTTTCGGCATTTTCTCCTTCGAGGACCTTGAGCAGGAGCGATAGCTTGGTCACCTCTACGGCTTGGGTGTCGATGTCTACACCGTAGATGTTGTTTAACAGGATGCGCTTCTTCTCGGGTGTGGTGAGTCGCCACTCGCCACCAGGACCAGGATAGACCTTGGGTGATCGTCCTTTGGCGTGCTTCTCCGGGTCATGCTTTGCGTACCACTCCTGGTGCCAGTCGAGGAGGGTCTGGTATGCACCAAGAAGGAATGAGCCCGAGCCGCAGGCTGGGTCAAGGATCCTTAGGTTAGATACCTTTCCGGGGGTCTTCTCCTCAAGCAGCTTGCCGACAGTATGCTCAACGATGTAGTCCACGATGTAGGTGGGGGTGTAGTACACACCACCGGCCTTCTTCACCTCGGGCTTGTCCTCCACCTTGGCGTGATGTCCAGCAGTTAATCGAATCACCTTACCTAAGAACTGCTCGTAGATGTGACCGAGGATGTCCGCGGGAAGGACGGAGAACTCAAATGGACTTTCCGGGTAGTAGAGACCCTTGATGATTCCCTTTATTAGATTGTCATCAATTGTGAGATTGAGGGTGAGGTTATCAGGCGGATCTAAGCGATCCTTTTCCCTACCAAAGTGGAACAGACCAGAGTTGTAGCGTTCATCGGCTCGGCGGAAGATCTGACACAGCCGCTGGTAGGTGTTGGTCCCGTTCTGAAGCGCCATCAATTGCCCGTAGTTCTCTACCCCCCGATCCTCGCAGATGCGTAGGAAGATGATGCGGTCGATAGTCCGTTGCACAGCGAAGTTAAGCTCACGGGTGGAGAGGTCCGCATTGCGTAGGGCGATGTTGCGGGCAAGGACGTCGCGCCAGGCCTCAATTTCCTTTAAGAATGCGGTGTCAACCTCGGCGGTCCCACGCTTCTTCTTAGCCGACTGGACATACTTATCGAATGAGCCGGTGAGAATGGCATCCTGGGAGAAGATCTGGGCGATCTCATCCCAGTGCTCGTAGTACTGATCTACGGTGAGGTAGAGGACACGACCTAGTGACGCTTTGTCCGTCTTTGCCGGCTTGATACGAGAGTCGTAGACGGCGAACTCTTCAAAGTCGGTAACAATGGAGAGGGGGAGCTTTGCCGACCAGGCATAGCGGCGCAGCTGGTAGGCAGCGTTGCCGTCCTCCTTGATGTTTACCCCTGGTCGTTTCGCCTCGACAAAGAACTTGCGTACTCCACCGATACGGAATGCATAGTCTGGGGCCTTGGTCGCCCCGCCAACCTTGATCGCGTCCTCGTGGATCACTTCTTTGTAGGCTTCTGCGTAGCCCTTTTGGTTGTTTACATCCCAGCCGAGTGCCATGAAGAGAGGATCGATGAATTCGATGCGTGCCTGCGCCTCGTTGTACTCGCTGGAGCAATAGACATCGCGATTCTCTTGGAACCGTTCAATGAGTCTGTTGAGCGTAGGGGGTAGAGTCATCGCGTGACCTCTCTTTCCGCTTCGAAGCTAATAATATGTTTCTTGCTTTTTTGTGATGTCATCAGCTGTCGGATCGCATCGAAGACTGCCTTGAACTGGTCGTCGTACTTCTGCTCTAGTTTGGCCAGTTTCCGCGCCAGTTCCTCGTGCGTTGCCAGCATTCGTCTTAGCTGAACGAATGTTCGCATGATTTCGATGTTTACTCCTACAGCACGGGAACTCCTCAACACACTCGATAGCATGGCGATACCTTGCTCAGTGAATGCATAGGGAGGAGTTCTTCGCCCGCCCCAACTTGAGGTCACAGATTGTGACTTCAAGATCTCGAACTGGTCTTTGGAGAGCTGGAACATGAAATCCTTGGGGAACCGCTCAATGTTTCGCTTGACAGCCACGGGGTTATCCGGCGAAGGCGTTCCATAGAACAGCTCCACCGAATGCGGACCGTGCTTGATCCCGTTTCGCAGGACGTCGATCACGCCGCGTTTGGTGACCTCTCCCTGAAGTCGGGCAAGGACGTTGCGGCGCGTCGGGCCGTCGTTCTCAAGATCCAGTGCCTCGAGCACCTCCGGCTGCGTGGCAGCGAGGAATTCGCCCAGATGATGAAGATCGACGGCGTACTCCCGATCGTAGTCTCTCGGGAAGCCAAGCGTGTAGCCCACTCCACCGTAGGCAGCGGGAGGATAGGCCGTGTGGTCGTCACTGCCAAGCCCTGCACCGAGCGGCAGCCCCGTCAATGCCGAGACGATCAGATTCTCGAAGCCTTTCTCCGTTGTGTCAGTGGTCATTCAGTTTGCCTCTTCCTTCCCGGCAGGGCAAGCACTCCGATCAAGTACCCGTCAAGTACGATTTGATCGCGAAACCTCGCATCGTAACAGGATTCGATAAATACCGCCTTGGTCTCGTAGCTGCTATCTATCAAGTACCCATCAAGTACTCCAATCATATTGCCGCCGCTCCTGGAGCAGTGCATACAATATAAGTTGGACAACAGCACCGCCCATACGGGCTTGTTTTGCTAAATCCTTTGCTAAATCCTTTGCTAACAAGCCATCTAGCCACGGAATATAGCAAAGGGATAAGATGCTTATTATCTACTAGTTGTAGTAACGCCATTACTATCCCAATCTGTTTCCGGGCTAAATTCCTTTGCTCAATCATCGCCTTTCTCCACCATGATCCACGCAGGCTGCGCACGGGTTCCCCGATTTTGAATGTATCCGGACCTACGCAGTTCTTGCAGCAAGTTGTGGACCTTTTTCTTCTTCTGTGCATCCGACAAGCGATCGGGCAGCTTGGGGATGAGAGCTTGGTCGATTTCCTGACGGCTTACCGGCCCATGTTCACCCACCAGTACCCGAATTAAGTCCACATAGTACTTTTTGTCGAATCCACGCTCTCGGATGTGCCTGCCTGTGTCACGGGTAATCCTGGCAACCCTGGCAGCAACCATGAGGTTCGGATAGCGCCCCTCGACTAATCCTGCAGCCTTCAGACGTCGATGCTCATCCCGGTCGATGCGCTGTCTCTTCTGCACGCGGTCAAGCAGCATCACCTGCCCAAGATCTAAGTCAGTCCGTTCCATCAAGAGGCGGGTATAGCGCTCATCGAGGATTCGACCGCTGATGGACACGCTGACCTTCGCTGGATGACTCAGATCATAATCGGGCAATGGGAAAAAGCGTGTTCGCTGCGCTTCGAACATCCGCTTAATGCCACCTCCCTGAGTATCGATCATGTTTAATTCGACCATTGCATCGGCCAGGAACGGATTCCGATAAATTGCCTGTGGGGCATCTTGGTGGATAACCGTCTCCACATCACCTGGAAGAAAACTCCCGACATTGGCCAGGAGTATTCGATCGGGAAACTCCACTACGGTGATCCGCCCGTGCAGGCTGTAGTCCTGGTGCGCGATGCAGTTGTGCAACGCCTCGCGGACCACCCACGGATCGTACTGCGTAGTCTCCTTAGGAAACAGCGTACCGCTAGGCAGGGTCCGAATCACCAGATTTCGAATGCGATTTAGGAGCCATTCACCCACCAGGAGGAAGGGCGGAACGAAATGCTCATAGTCCAGTTCTCGGTTCTCTGCATCCTTCAGGATCCACGTGATCTTGGCCACTGCCGGCGCAAGCAGACTTGAAGATTCCGTCTTCCCCAACAGAAGAAGCGCTGCATGAGTGATTCCTCCATGAATTGTCTGCTTGGCTTTGTTCAGAAAGGTCTGGTCGTCCCACGCATCAATGCTGTGCGCCTGCGCCGGCTGCTTCACCTTAAATTGCCTACGAGCCTCGATCAGCGCTTTTGGATCAAGATCGTCCAAGCTAGCACGTTCGCAGATTTGCGCGGACCAATCGGTTCGTCGAATCCAGATCTCCCTCTCCTTGCCCGGGTACTTCGAAAGCTTCGTCTTGCTCGATCCAACACGCACAAATGCCTCACCGTAGAAGGAAACCGGGCGACCCCAAGCAGAACTGACCTCAAACAACACAACACGTCCATCCGGATGATCAACAACATGGGCATCCGAACTAGCTTTCGGCTGCAAGCCGAGACCGAGCCATATCAAGAGATCCTGATTGCCCTTGCCTTTGGTAGTGTATGGATCGAAAGTCGTGCCCACGACTTCTCGCGATTTGTCGTCAATGCCAAACAGAAGATACCCACGTGGTTTCCCCTGCAAGCAGGCGCCGTTGGCAAGAGCGGAAAGATACTCGCCCAATACCTGGGGTTCATGGTAGTCACGCTTGAACTCCAACCACTCCGTTTCTGTTGGCAGAGCGCGCAGCCGATCAACGAGTGCAACATACATGCTCTGAGTCATGTTTCAGCCTCATCGGAGACAGTGTTTAGATCGGTTTCGCCTCTCACCTCAACGTCTTCGACCATTTCTTTCTTGCCCAGTGGCTCGTCGGGCAGCGCGACAGCCGCTTCGCGGACGTCGAGCTTGCCGGTGAACACGTCGGCGATCAGGCGGGTGCGGTATTCGTTGAGGAGCTCGATCTCGCGGTTGGCGCGGGTGATGGTAGTGTCGATGTCCGCGGTGACCTCGTTGAGGTGTTCGACGATGGCCGCTTGTTCAGGGAGGGAGGGGAGCGCTACACTCATGTACTTGAGTTCGTCCCCATAGATGTGCATGACCGTGATGCCGCGGCCCATACACGATTTCTGATACGCGGCTTGTGGGCAGTCCGTCGCGAGTCCGAAGAACCTCGCATCGACGGCTATCGAAGGCCGAAAGATGATCACGTCACCACCGCAGCAGGCGGGCTCCGAGATCAAGCTGACAGCAGACTTTCCGATCTCCTCGATTGTCTCTCCCGAGCCAGCGAAAAGGACCTCGCCGTAGCGAATCGGCGTGTATGAATCTGCCTTCTTCTGCGAGACCGACGATCGAGCCCGCTCGATGAAGAAGCGGTGCTGGGTGTAGAGATCGCCGTATCGGACACATGGAACCCCGCTTTCGACCTCATCCTCTTTAGTGCCGCCGTTCCCCTTCGAGAACCTCCCGATGCGGCCGAGCTGCCGCACCTCCCAATGCTGGGGCACGTCGCCGAGCCACTCGACGCCGGAGGGTTTGAGGGGTACATCAGGGTCGAGGCCGCGGGTGACGGCGCGATGGATGATGGCCTGCTTCTGCTCTTCCAGCAGCTTGATCAGCCTCTGCTTCGCCCGGATGTACCTCCGAATCCGCCGATCAACGTAGTCAATGAACCGCACAATGGCCGCTTCCTCGGGGAAGGGAGGTCTAGGAAATGGCTCGCACTTCAGGAGTTCCATCGGAATTCGCATCCGATGGGCAAGAATCCCATTGCCTATTCGAACGAGGCTCTTCTGAAACGGCTCGGTCTGGAAGTACGCGTTTAGATATCGAGGATCATCGTCTTTGGAGCGGCTTGTAAGCACGTAATAAACCGGGCTTAGACAGCCCGTGTATTGCGACAGCCCGACTGAGCCAATGATAACGTTCATGCAGTTCACTACGATGTCACTGGGTCTCACGATCTTATACCGGGTGATATCCTCGGACCGCTTGTTGCCGATGTTCCCCTTCTCTGCGTATGGGATCACACCGCGACCTTTGAGCAGCGAAAGGACTTCTTGAACTTCACCATCAACATTGATCTCACCGCGTTCACGCAGCAGGCTGCCCAGACGTTGTACGCTCCAATGCTTCGGCACCTCCCCCAGCCACTCAACGCCAGAGTCTTTCATCGCAGGATAGGGTTTCAGGTTGGCGATCATGCGTCTCCCTCTCCGTTTCCCATCTGCTTCTCGAAGGCCTGGCGCACGAGCCCCATCACGTAGGGCAAATCCTCCGCCTTGCTGAGTCCTACTTCCGCGTCGCCGTTGCCCCAGCGGCCGAGGTTCGTTACGTCTTTGCACAAGCCGCGGGGGTCGTGCAGCTCGTGGAAGCGCAGGTTGAGCGAGAGGCGCAGCCGGCTCTTCTGTGGCACCACGTCCACGAAGTTGCTCTCAGCTTTGTAGGCGACGTAGAGCTTGAGGATCTCCTCCGTCACGCAGGGATCGAGTGCCAGAACTTCCTTGCGGAAGGCCTCAAACAGCGGCCGCATGGGGCTGTCCGCGCCGAGTTGCGCGTGGTCATCAAGGCTATAACCAGCGGAGCGTTCGGACTTGGGTCGGTAGGTCTCCAGCACCTCGTCCGGCAGTTCGGGTGCCGCCCAGACTGTGCTTGCTTGCTCGGCAAGCCGCTTGGCCCGTTCCTTGATGGCATCTTCGTTCCACGTACTCAGAGCGGCGAGCCCCTCGTTCAGCCGTAGTGGGCTCTCCTTGAAGCCGCCCTTCATGTCGCGCTTTTCGGGGAACGGCCGGTCGCTGTATTCGGGGTTGTATCCGGTGAGCGTCAGGTTGCCGAGAGTGTGCAGCCACATCTCCTGTACGCGCTGCCACTCTGAGCCGAGCGCGTCGCGCCATTTCGCCGAGAGGTTCTCGTTCTGCGGCAAGATGTGCTCGATAGTGTACTCGTCTACCGGCACGCGCTCCTTGCGTCCGTAGTTTTCCAGGCGGCGCAGCCAGTAGCTCCGGCGCGGGAAACTGTAGAGGTTACGCACTTTCAGCTCGCGCTTGAACTCCTCGTCACCCGGAAACCGCCGATAGGAAGGTAGGGTCAGGAAGTGCGCTTGAATGCTCTCGAGATAGCGGTCCTTCTTGAGTGCCTGTCCGAAGGTGGCGAAGGTCTTGTTGAGCGAGTTGGTGGGGATGGCGCAGACTGCCCGGCGGAACACGTAGGCCTCCACAAGCCGCACTGCCCGGGCGAAGTCCTCTTTGTCGAGCACGTCCTGCTGGTAGTCGTGATAGAGTTCCAGCAGGAAGGGATAGGCGACATCCACCTTTAGCTCGCGAAGGTCACGCAAGGCGGAATCGAGTAGCGGGTTGGCCTCCTGTCCCAGGGCCATAGCACAGTAATACCTGGAGAAAGCGTAGAGGTCGGCCACCAGCGCATCAACGCCAGCTGAAGCGACTTCCGGGCCATGGGCGTGCGCCTTGAAGGCTTCGTAAACCTGCTTGACATTGGGTATCTCTCCGGTCTTGACAGTCAGGTAGTGGCGCATGAAGCTGTCGAAGTGCTTGCCGTAGGCTTCCTGGCCAAAGGCTACTTCCATAGGGCGCCAGTGATCAGCGTAGAGCTGGCTTTGATGCGCAGGCTCAAGTCCCATAAGGATGAAGTTACGGATCAGATCGGCCTGGCTCAGCTCAAGCCCTGTCGAGTTCATGCTTTCGAAGATGAGTTGCGGATTATCCTGATCGCGACTCAGCGAGATATCCACTACCATCAGCTTGGCCAATCCTCTGCAAAGCGGGGCGAGCTTGTCCCCGAGCCCCACTACCAGCTGTGTGAAGGAGTCAAAATTCTCTTCCAGGCGCAGTGAGCGTTCGACGGGCAGAGCTTTCTGGTCCATGATGGACAGCAGGCTCTGCTTGTCGGTCTGGGTGAGCAGCAGTTTGTAGCGACGTTCGCCGTCTTCCAACGGGTTAAGCAAGTAATAGCTTCGAAGTTTCTTGGCCGAGTAGCCGTCAAGTGGCTCGGAGTCTCCAAGATGGCGAGCGAGCGCCTCGACAATCAGTGACACGGTAGCGAGCCTTTGCTGCCCGTCTATGACAAGCAGCGGCGACTGGCTGGAGACTTGATAGAGCCCCTTCTCAATGTAGACGATGGAGCCTATGAAGTGCGCTGAGATTTCGTCATTGCTGCCCGCGCGGAGGATGTCATCCCAGAGCTGCCTGCATTGCGACTCAGTCCAGGAGTAGGTGCGTTGGTAAATGGGGATGATGAACTGCGGAGACTTCTTGAGGAAATCAAGCAATCTGGCTTCGGTCGCTTTCATGGTTGGCTTCCTCCAATGATCTCGCCTAGCAAGCCCTCAGTCTCCTCTTCGACTGCCAGGATGTCGGCTCGTATCTCTTCCAAGCTGCGCATTAGCTGAGGTTTGTAGAAGTAGCGAGTGAAGCTGATCTCGTAGCCAATCTTGACGCTGTCCGGCACGTACCAGGCGTCCGGTGCATAAGGCATGACTTCTCGTTGGATGAACGCTTCGATGCCGCCTTCTTCCAAGAGAGGGATCTGCTCGGTATCACGAAGATCGGAATCGGGCTCGTACTCAACGACGACGGATCTGCCGTCGATGGTTGTTGTGAAGAGACCTCGTAGCGGATCGGGTTCTGTCCCCTTCCTGTGGATCTTCTTGATGATCGGCGGCGCGTCTTCCGACCGCTCGGCGGTCTCTTTGAGTCGCTTGACCTCAGCTGGCTTGTACGTGCGGTTCGGATCAGCGCCCACAAGCCGCAGGGGGCGTTCGACAGTGACTTTGTAGTAGCCAAATGCCTTGTTGGGGAAGATCTTCGATTCCTCGGTCTCCTCGAGGGAGAGGAACACGTCGCAAATTCGCCGGATATCTTCCTCCGACAGCTCGCAGTTCTTCTTGCCGAGGTTCTTTCGTAGAGGCTTGAACCACTTCGTTGCGTCAATCAGCTGCACCTTCCCGCGTCGATGCTCGGGTTTGCGGTTGCTCACCACCCAGATATAGGTGGCGATGCCGGTGTAGTAGAACATGTTGAGCGGCAATGCGACGATGGCTTCCAGCCAATCGTTCTCGGTGATCCATCGACGGATGTTGCTCTCTCCCTGTCCCGCATCGCCGGTGAACAGAGAGCTTCCGTTGTGGACCTCTGCGATGCGGCTGCCTAGAGGGGAAGCATGCTTCATCTTCGACAGCATGTTGGCGAGGAACAGCATCTGACCGTCGCTCGACCGGGTTACCAGCGAATACTCTGGATCGCCAGCATGGCTGATCTTGAAGCGCGAATCGACCATCCCCTTCTTGCCGCCCATGCGCTCCAAGTCGCTCTTCCAGCTCTTGCCGTATGGAGGATTCGACAGCATGAAGTCGAACTCACGAGCACGAAAGGCGTCATTGGAGAGCGTGGAGTACTCGGGGCCGCCGATGATGTTATCAGCAGCATCCCCCTCTCCCTTGAGGAGTAGGTCGGCTTTGCAGATGGCGTAGGTTTCGGGGTTGATCTCTTGGCCATACAGGTGCGTGGCGACTTCTTTCCCATGCTCCTTGGCCAGATCCTTCAGGGTCTCCTCAGCAACCGTGAGCATTCCGCCCGTACCCAGTGCACCGTCGTAGAGGAGATAGGTGCCGGACTCAATCTTGTCGGCGATGGGAAGGAAGATGAGCTTGGCCATCAACTTGACAGCATCGCGTGGCGTCCAGTGCTCGCCAGCCTCTTCGTTGTTCTCTTCGTTGAACTTCCGTACTAACTCGTCAAAAATCGTTCCCATGGCATGATTGTCGAGGCCGGGTAGGCGGATTTCACCGGCGGCTGTTCGGACAGGTTCCGGAGACAGGTTGATGGACGGGTCAAGGAACTTCTCGATCAGTGTGGCGATGGCGTCCGCACGTGACAGCTTCGGTACTTGATGCCGGAAGTCAAAGTTGTCGAGGATCTCGCGCACATTCGGTGAGAAACCGTCGAGGTAGGCTTCGAAGTCAGCCTTCAGCTGCTGTTGGTTCGCTCTGGCCCGGAGATCACGAAGCGTGAACTTCGATGTGTTGTAGAAGTCCTGGCCCGCTGCCTGGCGGAGTGCAGCATCCTGATTCGTGATTCCCGCCTTGTCCAGACGCGCCTTCATGTCGAGAACAGCCTGCTTCGTCGGCTCCAAGACAGCATCCAAGCGACGCAATACCGTCATCGGCAGAATGACGTCCCGGTACTTTCCCCGAACATACAGATCACGAAGCACATCGTCCGCCACACCCCAGATGAAGCTGACGATCGAATTATGTTGAGCTTGATCCACAGTTACAGCTCCTCCCACATCCGACTATCCCCACAAACCAAAACGCCCCTGGGGTGTTGCCCAGGAGCGCGATCGAATTCTGTCTTGCAGCTTGTTCGTGACAGGTTCACACGTTCCTGTGTCCTTTCTCCTACCTGACTTCACGTTACGTCCCATACGAACACAATGATGTGCCTGATCGATGATGATCAGATCCCATTGGGTTCGCTCCAGATCTTGAAGGACTTTGTCCTGCTTGGCGAAATCACTGCTGCTTCCAGCTGCCTCAACATCCACAACCTCCAACTGGAGACTACGTACGAGAACCTGTGTTGTTGGTATTGAAGTGCTCATTCTATGCCTCGTGCGAACAGATCGCTCACCTGTTGGAATACTCTGGCACAACCTTCGTGAATCAGTCCTTCGCCAATAGGCTCGTAGACTGGTTCACCTTGCTCAGAGGATACGTTGAGCTGGACCAACGCTTGCGGCCACAAGCTTCCAGAAGCAAATCCCTCTTCAACATACTCACGTATCTTGGGATCGCGGATGTTAACGAAACTGGACACAAACGACGCGTAGTCCTGGATGAGGCGCTTGCGCAAATTAAAGATATTCATCGGGGAACACCTGGGCCTTGAAGCAAACTAACACACACCTGACGGAGCAGGATTGAATCAGCAACAACGGCCCACTGCCTACTATTCTACGTCTACGGGTAACCGTTCCTTCCTCCAATAGCTTCAGCTCCCAAGCCAATGATACTATCTCAATCCCATGGTGCGGGCAACTCATGAGGGATTAGTCATCTTCCTGCAACTCCTATTCACTTCTCACTGCCAGTCACAGGGCTCAAGGCTACGTGATCCTTGGTGCTGTATTGTCACACAATCATCGTCCTTTGTGATCCAATCTTAACAATAGTAGACTAGCACTTTCAGGACTCTCAGACAAGTACTAGCCACGGATTAACACTGATGAAGACTTTGAACCACTGATTAACAGCCCGAACCACGGATAAACACAGATGGACGCAGATTGAAACCCCTTCATAATAATGTTTATTAAGTATCTTATCCGTGTATATCCGTGTCCATCCGTGGTTAAGCTTGACGAGTGTCTTTCCGTGGTTAGTATTGTCTGAAGAACATGAACCACGGATTAACACAGATGGACGCAGATTGATGCAGGTTTTAACCCTCTTTAGTTGTTTCTTGTGATGTCTTCATCCGTGTATATCCGTGTCCATCCGTGGTTCAGGTTTATGCCGTGTCCATCCGTGGTTGGTATCCATGATGTACAACATCTCGAGGTTCTGTAAGCAACCGCATGCCCATCAGAATCTCGTACATACGTTCCGGAGATAGAGTGCCTATCTTGTCCTTCAAATCAATCTTGTTCACCGTAAACATCTGCGAGATATTCACAACGCTCTTCCTCGGTAGATTTGCCTCCCCCTTCTCCAACAGGACATTGCCTGGCGCCTTCGCTCGCCTCAAATTCGATGTCAGAGATGCAACAACGACTGTGCCTATGCGGCTGTGGTTGAAAAGATT
>Ga0315543_1004450_pt1 | contig 11700 bp, 12 predicted proteins | sample SalMarSW160210MG_2_FD_203098 | JGI IMG/M metagenome (GOLD analysis project Ga0315543, IMG submission 203098) | Salt marsh sediment microbial communities from the Plum Island Ecosystem LTER, Massachusetts, United States - Salt Marsh Sediment SW1601-210 ...
ATGCGATGGGCAGGAAATTATCTCCTGACTGTTTATTTTATTTTCCGCCAGGCCCGCTGCGAGAATAAAAGGTTTTGCGGTCGAGCCGGGCGGATAATGTTTTTCAATGACACGATTGACAGTGGGGACATTTTCATCGGCGATAAGTTTCGAATATTCCCACCTTGCCTTGTTCAAATCAAAATCGGGCAGGGACACAGACGCAAGTATATCTGTCGAGTTTACGTCAATAACCACAACTGCTGCGGGGCTGCCGAAATTCGGGTTGAGATTTCTGTTCTTAAGAACACTTTCAATTTTCCGCTGCAGCTCGATATCTATGGTCAATTTTACATCGCTGCCGAAACGGGTCTCCTTTTTGCTTACAATTTCTCTGTCAATGCCATAAACAACTCTGCCGCTGCTGCCCCTAAGATACGGTTCGCAGACATATTCAACTCCGCAAAAACCGATAATGTCTCCGTACATATATCTTTCGAAGTCATCCCGATTGTCTTGTGGCGAGGCCGGCCTGACCCAGCCGATAAGCTGGGCCGCCGAATTTTTAAAAGGATAATATCTTTCCGCGCGAGGCTGCACCTGCACGCCTGGCGTATCGAGAAATTTAAGCTGGGCAGCAAGAACTTCATCATCATTTTCAAGCTTGAATAATTCCTGATTCTGATGCATTTCCGCCACATCAATGTCTGCCGCGAGCAGAAGCCTCTGGTTCGCATCGGGCAGGGCCGCTTCAAAATCCTGCTGTGGATACTTGCGCTTCCACGCCAGATAATACCTTAGCTGCCATATTGGCTCGTTTATCTGCTGATTGATTTGCGCTTCAACCTGCTCAGTCGTTAAATTCCTGAACTGCGCACATTTATAAATAATCTCATTTAAACTGTTAAAATCATCAGCAAACCTTTCACGTATTTTTTCACACGTATTTTCGGTATCCATATCGGCCCCCGTCCGCAGTAACTGTACCTTCCAGAACCTCTCATCTGCCAGTCTTGCGTATTTATAATCTATACATAAAGCAAATTTTGCTTCATCTGCCGCAAGGATTTTGCCGTTCCTGTCGAGAATTTTGCCCCGCAGAGCGCCAAGCTCTTTGCTTTCGGCTGCCTGGATTTTCTCAAGCCGGCTCCTCCACTTTGAACGAGGATTGAGTTGAATATAGGCAAGGCGCCCGATAAACGCCGCTGCAAAGAAACAGCAGAATAACACAAATATCTTCAACCGCCTGTCGTACATTCGACGCTATCTCTCGCTTACTCTTGCTGTGAACCGATGAACACCTACGCCAAGCCATTTGCCGACCTTCGTCACCGGCCATTTTATCAGAAACCACAGAATTGCCGAATAGGCGCTGACAGCAAAAACTTCAAATACCCTGGTTTTTATCAGCTCCGGGGCCTTGAACTGCATGAGCATCAAGGCAATCATTTGGGTCAAAATACCCGTTACAAAAACAGCTGTCGCCTGCTGGCGGGTACTCTTCAAGAGAATTATCTTTCTGATATGAGCTATCACAGCGCCGATAATTCCATAACTGATAAAATGCGGACCTAAAACCATACCCGTAATATCTGCTGCAAAACCGATGACAAACGAAATTATAACCGCATCGTAGCTGTCACAGTGTACGGCAAAATAAACGAGCAGTATCAGAAGAATATCGGGCCTGATTCGCAAATCCGTCAGGCTCAGCAGATTCATCGCCGCACTCGTCTGCAGAACGGCAGCGAATATAATCAAAAATGTAAATCTCCACCATCTCATTATGTCAATCCGGCTCAGTTTTGATAACGATTACCGCTACATCCGTTATATTATCAAATTCGTAAGCGCCTTTTACAGTTATATCCCAAAGCAGCGGATTAGTTTCATCGGCAACACATCTGGATACCCTGCCGATAATGCGCAGGCTTGCCAGAATACCGGGCTTCGGTGCGGCATAAACATAGAAACCACTCTTTATTTTATATTTTTTCGGAAGATTGATAATTTTCGCCGCGTTTTTGCCGTCTCCCTGCATCGTACCGTTGAAATAAGAATTCACATCCGGCGCAGATATCTTGATATGCAGTTTGCAGGCCGAGCTCGTAATCAGTTTAACGCTCGACACATCCGTCGATACCTGCTCAATACAGCCGATAACGGCATTATCTCCGAGCACGTATTGTCCCTTTTTCAGATTGTCTGCGCTGCCGCGATTTATGATGAATTCATTTTTTCTGCGATTGACAATACCAGCCAGCACAAGGCCGGTGGCCGGGTCCGGCTCAGTCATCCTGACCCTGCCGAGCTCGTCAATCTGCCTTTTCTGTTCTAAAATCTGTGCCTGCAGATTCGAGTAAGCAACCCAGAGTTTGTTATGTTCGTGTCGGGATACAAAGAAAGGCGAGCTATTCGCAGGTTCCTGACGATAAGCCGCCGATGAACCGATATTCAAAAAAAAACTGAAAATATCAATAAATGCGAAATTCAGCCTCGCCGTTACATTCTGCGGGATAAGCAGCACGATAATACCCGTTAAAAGAAGACCGATGAAAAGTGTGAGCTTCGACGGTTTGAATTTCGCCCGTGCCATTTAAATTCCCAAACGGCCAACGCTTGAGTTTCTATTGCCATCCGTAGCCATCGTGGTCCATCGTGTCCTTCCAAAGTTCGAGGTTCTCAAGATACACGCTGGTACCTCTGGCAACGCACGTCATAGGCTCATCGACTCTCTTTACGGCCAATCCCGTTGCATTTGCAAGAGTTTTATCTATTCCCCGAAGCAGTGAGCCGCCTCCGCAAACGTGCATTCCATTGTCGATGAGGTCTGCCGCAAGCTCCGGCTCGGCCTTTTCAAGCGTCCTGGTAACCGCTTCGATAATCCCGCTGATGGGCTCCTTGAGGGCTTCGCGGATTTCTTCGCTGGTTATGACAATCTTTCTCGGCAGTCCCGATATGGTATCTCTGCCGGCTATTTCCATTGTAAGCTCCTGCTCGAGCTGAGCAGCGGAGCCAAGCTGAATCTTAACCTGCTCAGCTCTCGGCTCGCCGATAAGGAGATTATAAGTGCGTTTGAGATGATTTATTATCCCCTCGTCCATATCATCGCCGCCCATGCGTATCGACTCACAGGAGCTTATATCGGCAAGACTCATTATCGCAACCTCGGTAGTACCGCCGCCGATATCGACTATCATAGAAGCCGTCGGCTCGGTAATCGGCAGTCCCGCCCCGATGCCGGCAGCCATCGGCTCATCAACAAGAAAAACCTTTCTCGCGCCTGCCCTCTCGGCGCTGTCGATAACGGCGCGTCTTTCAACCGCTGTTATTCCGCTCGGCACGGCAATGACCACCCGCGGCCGTATCAGCCGGCTGCCCCTGCCGTGAACCTTGCGAATAAAATAGCTCAGCATCGCTTCGGTTATTTCAAAATCGCTTATTACGCCGTCCTTGAGAGGCCTGATTGCTGAAATACTTCCCGGAGTCTTGCCCATCATTTCCCTGGCCACGACCCCTACTGCTTCGCCGTTGCTGAGAACTATATTTGTGCCTTTGCGAACCGCAACTACGCTTGGCTCATTAAGAACTATTCCCTCGTTTCTGACACAAACAAGCGTATTGCAGGTGCCCAGGTCGATACCCATATCCATGCTAAACCAGCCCAATATCGGGTCGAGAAACACATCAAATCCTTTCAAAAATTACAATCGACCTGCGAGCAAATCTCAGTCCTGTCAGTATCGCAAATTAACGAACATTTTCCACTATTTTAAAAAGCGTTTCGTAAACGAACCAGCATTTATAAGCGACAAAGCCGGCCGTTGCCGCAACAGCACCGCACGCCAGCGCCAGCAGGGCCGTGTAAAGATTGCTCAATGCCTTTATTTTAACGCTGTTTGCTTGTAATGCGCTCATCAGACCTTACCATTTATGCCAACGACTGTTTTACCACGTTGTAGAAGCAACATCGCCGATCTGCGGCTGCTGCTGAACAAGCTGAGTCGTACCTGCCGACGCTTCCGTATCAACGTCGGTTATTCTTATATCACACACAAAGCTGTCGCTGCGAATCACATGAAATATCATACCTTTTTCAACGCCGTCTGCACTTCCTATTGAAAGCGTTACGAGAGAGCCCTCAACTGCGGTAAGCGTTCCCTGAAGTGCGGCGGTTATCAGCGGTTCAATTGCCTTCGTTGCGGAATCCGGCACCACCGTAACCGGCCCGCTAACAAACGAGTCGCCCGTCCTGCCCGCAAGCTGCTGTTCCAGCTTCGTTTTTTCCTCAAGCAGTCTTTTCTTTTCCGCATCAAGGGCATTAAGCTGTGCCATCTTTTCTTCAAGGCTTGCTGTTATCTCATTCAGATTCTTGGAAAGCTTGATTGTTTCGGCCCTTGCCTGGTCGAGCTCTTGTCTGGTGTTTTTGAGAGAGTCTTCCATTCCTCCGACCGTCTGCTCAAATTTCAATGCTGCTGCCGCAAGGGTCTTTACCCTTTCATCAAGTTCGTCCTTGGTACGCTGGGCATTCTTCAAATCCTGCTCAAGCTGAACTTTTTGGGTCTTGAGCCCTGCTATCTCTTTATCCAGCTCGCTTGAAAGCTCATCCATCTGCCGCTTTTTCTCTTCAACCTGCTGCTGGTAGCTTTGATTCTTTTTCTGCAAAGCCGCCAGTTCCGTCTCTGAATTCTCGTATGCACTTTTATAATTTTTAGCCGTGCTGACGTATGTTACAACGGTGCCGCACAAAAAAAGAGAGAATAACGACAATAAAACTATCAAAATCTTTGTAAGAGCACTCAAATTTTACTCCTTTCACCGCTGGTTGCCAGGCTGTTTACAAATTAAACACAATTAAAGCAGAAACCTTAAGATTACACAATCTGGGGAGATTTTACGAGTTGATAACGTTAAGGTCAAGTTATTTTTGCCCCTGTCAGGCCGGGCTAATTGCGTCCGGCAAGTACAAAAATACTCTTTGCTGCCGCAAGCCGCACAGCCGGGGAATCGTTTTTAAGCAGTTTAGGCAGATATTCCGCCAGTTTTTCAGTGCCGATTTGCCCTATCGCCAGTGCCGCAAGAACATTGCATCTTTCAGCTTCAATTTTATCCTGCCGGCCGGGATCAGCCAGATATTCGAGAACAACAAACTCGCCGCTCGTATCGCCTAACATACCAAGCTGCTCGGCAGCGGCAAGCCTAACCTCAGGCACCTCATCGTCGAGCATCGTTAAAATGGAATTTGCACCTTTGGTGCCGCCAAGAGCCCCCATAGCACAAACACCCATATATCTATCGTCTGCATAAACACTTATGAGCATCGTCCATATTTTTTGATATATTTTTTCATCGCCTATCCTGGCGATGGCCTCTGTAGCATTAAAGGCTACGGTATCGCTTGAATCTTCACTGTCCTTGAGCTTGTAAAGAACAGGCAGCGATTCTTTGCTTTTCAGTTTCCCCAGCAGCATTGCTGCATTCGCCTTGACAGTTTGGTCATCGACTCGGGCCGCTTTTTCAATAATAGAAAGAGATTTATTTCCCCCGAGCCTGCAAAGTGCATAAGCTGCTGCTATTCTTACATTTAAATCAGGGTCCTTTAAAAGCCGCCGTAACTGATTTTCCGCCTTTTCATATTGCAGGTCTCCCAGTGCAACTGCTGCAGCAAACCTGACCGGCACTATTTCATCCTTCAAAAGCCCGATGATTTTAGCTAAAAAAACGCTTTTTTCCCCTACCGAGGCCGCTTCAACGGCATTTGCTCGAATCCTGCTGTCGGGGTCTTTAAGACAGGCCGAAACGGCCTTTTCCGCTTTTGAAATAAGGCTTTTTGCCGTCACGGAAGCATTGGAATAACTGCTTTTTAAAAAACAACTTACAACAAAAATACAGATGAATATTTTAAGGCTTTTCTTATTCATTTTTAGCTTTCAATTTTCTACTAACGACTACTCTATATATCGACACAACAGCGGCAAAAATCAAACATACGCCGCAGCCAATTTCCAGGTTTTGGCCTGACTGACTGAAAAACGTAACCCTTTTGTCAATAAATACCTGGTCTGCAAACCAGCCTCTTTGACCCGCCCGCCTGGCTGCTTCTTTTGCAACCGTGCCTGCGATATAATCGTTATGTATCCTGCCAAGCGAATCTATATAACAGCTTATGCCTGTATTTACGCTGCGGACGATGGGCACGCGGTTTTCCACCGCCCTGAAGGCACATATCGCCATATGCTGTTCAAGCTCAGTTGCCGGCTCTATCTTGTTTTTCTTTTGCCCTGCAAACCAGCCGTCATTGCTTATATTGACAAGCCAGTCAACTTGTTTGTCTTTATTTTCATCAAGTGGCATAAGCCATCCCCCAGCGGACGTCAATTTGCGGGCAATTTTCGGCACGGTATCCTCATAGCAAATCATCACGCCAAAACGATATATTTTGCCCGCGTTCTTCATCTTGAAAACTGTATATTCATCGCCGGCATTTATGGTGTAATCGTAATCATAAGGTGTCAGTTTCACCAGATATTTGCCCAGGGCCGGCCACACATCCGTAAAAGGAATATATTCACCAAACGGCACAAGATGTATTTTATTATAATACTGACGCAAGCCTATCTGATTCGGCTCATACAGAAAAGCAGAGTTGTAGCTCGTTTTAAGTTTGATTGTATCATCCACCCTCACCGCATCTCCTGCAAACGCCCCGACAAGAAGATAAACGCCCTCGTTTGAATGACGTACCAGAGCATTATGAAATATTTTTGCAGTATCGTCTTCTGTCACGAGCTTTAAGTAACTGTCATCCAGCACGGCCTCAACCATCGTCTCCGGCCAGATAATAATCGCAGGCCTGGCCTTCGCTAAACAATTCCTGCTGTCCACAAGGGTATTAAGAAAAGTTTGCTCAAGAGGCTCGATTTCCTTTCCCGCCATAGTCGGCACATTTGACTGCACCACGCCTACTGTCGGCCCTCTTACAAGAAAAGCCGCTGTCTGATTTATTCTGTATCTGCCGTAAAGAACCGTTGCACTCAAAGCGAAAATCACAATAAAAAATCCTATAAATTTAGCGGCCGCCGCTCGTGGCGGCCCAACAATGTCAGCAATCAGGCCGCTGACCATCGCGACGAGAAAACTTACTCCTGCTGCGCCAAAAATATCGGCAATCTGAATGATTATAATATTTTCATATTGGCTATGCCCAAGATACCGCCAACCGAAGCCCCTGAAACACAAGCCCTGGAAAGCCTCCGCACCGACAATCAGTATCGGCAGTAAAAACCAAAGTGGAATCTTTCTCTGAAAACAATAACGCAGACACACTGCGAGTATCGGCCAGTAAACTGCGATATAAACGCAAAACAGAAACCAGCCTGCAATTGTTACCATCGCCAGCCAGTAAAGATTGCCCAGCCAGTAAACAAGCGAAATGATATACGCCGCCAAAACAGTCAGCCAGGTTTTTTTGCTAATTAGACAGCCGATTACAAACGGCACTAATGCAACCCACGCAAGTAATGAAAGATTAAATGGCGGCTGAATGACCGTCAGTAGAACGGCACTTGCAACAAAACAACCTATAGCCGACAGATTTCTCAGCTTTTCTTGTCCCAACCTGCAAAATCCTTAACGACCGATGCTATCTGCCCTGCGTCGTATCTTTTATGGTTACCCATTCTTACCGCAAACTGATTTGCAAAAATCCCCAGCCGTTTATTGTTCTCGACAATTTGCGCAATACTCAATCCCGTTTCAACAAAAAGCCTCTTTACTTCTTCAAGCTCTATCGAGTTAAAAAACATATTGCTTGAAGCTTTGCTTTGTTTTTTTATCTGAGCGATTCTGCCTATGGTATTTTTCACATAACTTTTGGAAATATCGATTCCAAAGTAATTCCTGCCGTATTTGGCGGCAACGACAGCGGTAGTACCTGAACCGATAAAAGGGTCAAGGACACAATTGCCTTTGTTTGAGCTTGCGGCGATAATTCTCGCAAGCAAAAGTTCAGGCATCTGGCACGGATGCCAGCTCTGGCGTTCCTTGAACGTGCCGCATACTCTCGAATAATCAGGCCAGACGTCATCAGGCATCTTGCCGGACGAATTGGCCCTTTTGTCTTTATATACAAGCTGCCTGTCGGACGGGGTCCTTACGGCATAATCATTGAACGTAAAATTCTTTTTATCTTTGACGAAGTAAAATATATGGGTGTGCGAACGTGCGAATTTATTTTTCATCTGCTGGCCGAAGGTATAATGCCAGATAATCCAGTTGCGGCAAAACAGGCCAAGCTCATCAGCGATAAGCTTTACGTTGGCGGCATAGTCGTCGCCGATAGCGATATAAAACGAGCCTGTTGGTTTAAGGACTTTACAGCAAGCCGTTATCCACTCTTTTGTCCAATCGATGTAGCGCTGTTTTTTTTGCTTGTCGTTGTAGCTGTCGTATTTTCTGCCGATATTGAATGGCGGGTCTGCAAAAATCAAATCTGCGAACGGTTTTTTAACTTCGCCGAGTATCTCTACACAATCGCCGCAGATGATTTTATTAAGCAATTTTTCCATCCTTATACTAACGACTAAATACTAACGACTAACTACTACTTTTTTGGATATCCGACAGTTTGTGCGAGGATGATTTTCTGGTCAGGCCGCAATTTCATTGCTGAATGACACGCTGCCTTGTCAACATATCCGCGAACGACGGTGGCCAGGCCCTCCGAAGCGCAGTAAAGGTAAACATTCTGGCTGATAAAGCCCGTATCGGTAGCCGCGTAGAAATCCTTAATGTCGTCGGGCATACCGCCCATTCTTGCATAGTCGGCTACAAAAACAAGGTTTACAGGTGCATCATTAACAAATGCCTGCTTACCCGTCGCCTCACGAATGTCCCCTGCCACAACAGGTATGAGTGTATTTGCCCTGGCATCGTAGAGGTAAAGGCCTTGCTCAAGAGCGACGTAAACATCGATTTCCTGTTTATTCATCGCGGTTGGCGCGGTGCGTTTTCCGTCAGGCCGGTTTATTCCGCACGCCGCCCACAGCATATTTGAAAGCACCTGCATCGGCAGTTTTTCGCTGCTGAACTCGCGGCTGGTTTTTCTTTCTTTCAGGGCCGCCATCAACGGCTTGCCGCCTTCCATTTGCGGCTTGGGAAGCTCGATAGGCTTAAGTTCTTCTGCTGTGACGTTTAACCGGACCTGCACTGCTGCAGTTGTGTTAGCGTCTTGCGCCCAAATTTGCGCCGGCAAAACAAGCAAACCGGCCAATACTAAAATTTTCGTGTTCATCATTCTTCTCCTTTGATAATTTGATAATATCGGTTAGCCCTGCCATCACGATGGCAGGGTTATTAAACCACATTTTAGCGCAAAATTACAGAATTGCAAGAGAGGATTTGAACTATAGTTTACGGTTTTATAACTCTTTGTTTCTTGAGAACTTTGCCTGTCAGGCAGAAGACTTACATATCGGCCAAAATTGCCTCAATCGCTGTTGTTAATGGCGAGATATCTTCAGAAACAATCTGCCAGACAATATCTAAATCGATGTCATAATATCCATGAATGAGCCGGTCTCTTGTGCCCGCTATTTCACGCCACGGAATTTGAGGATTGTTTCGCCTAAAATCCGACGAAATGGCTTTTGCAGCTTCGCCGATGATTTCCAGCAATCGAACAAGGGCTAATGCAAGCTTTTCGTCCTTGTTAAGGTCGTTTCTTTGAATAGGTTCTGTGTACTCGATTATCTTTTTTGCGGCGTCGAGCATATGGCGAAGACGGACAATATCCTGTTCATTCCGCATATTGCACCTTTGCTTCCTGAATAACCTTGTCGCGAAAATATTTGCTCAAAAATGCCGGTGTTTGTAAATCCACTTTGCGACCGAGCAATTCCGAAAGATCATCCTGCATCCGGAAAAAGGCGAAACCCGGCGTAAAGCCTTTCTGGAATTCGACAAGAATATCAATGTCGCTATCCGGCGAAAAATTGTCCCGCAGGGCTGAACCAAATACAGCCAGTTTGCAAATATGATTCTTGCGGCAAAATTCCGCAACAAGCTGACTTGAAATTGTAAAATTTTTACTCATGGCTTTATAACCTGTTGCCCCTTAAGGACTTTTCCTGTCAGGTAGTCTGTAAATTCGATTTTTAGAGTAAGCTCTTTTTCTTTGCCGGTCAGGATTGAATTTACGTCAAACGGCAGTTTATAATAGCTCGTAAAGAGCGAGCCTGACCATTTTTTCTTGAGCTCTTTCGGCTCAACCTGCCAGCTTGACAGCAGCGCTTCTGCCGGCTTTTTGTTTAAGTTCCAAAGTTCGATTTTTACCGCCCCCGGCGCCTTTACGACATCTCCCATATCGTCGATGGTCTTGAGGTAAACAACAAGCGTTTTCTTTTTCGCAGTGCTGTTGCTGTCACCACTTTTTTTATCATAAATACCGCATCGGCCTGTCAGTTCGATTGACGAAACAGCTGAAATCGCCTCGATTCTCGCGGGTTTGTCGATACCCATTAAGGTCTCAAGCTGCTCTTTGAGCTGTTTATTTTGAGCAGTTAGTTCGGCTTTTTCCCGTTTAAGAGTTGTTTCGCTGGTCTCTGGTTTTTTCCCGGTAATTGCTTTAGGTTTCGGCACTTTAGCCTTTTCCTGACAGCCGATTAAAAGAAAATTAAAAATCAAAAATAAAAAATAAAAATTTCGGAACTTGTTTTTCAACTTTCTATTTTCCATTTTTCTTTCCTTTTATCAACTGTTCACCTGCTTACCTGTTCTACTGTTCTCATATCCACATAATACTACCGCTTCACAGCCTCTACCGTCAACTACAAATCTATGCCCTTGCCGGCGGGTTATTTTTGGTTAGCCCCGCCAACACGGACTTTACCCTCGCGCAGTGCCTGCCCTCGAGTAGTCGCAGGCGGGGGACAGAGTTTGGTTAGCCTGCACCCCTGCCTGTCCGACGAAGCCTTGGCGAAGGCGGATGGTGCAGGGTTCACCTTAAAATACCGATTTTTTGAATTTTCTCTTGACAAAATTTCGGAAGGTCTGTAGTTTGCAGGTTGAAGTGAAGAGGGTGTGCGTCTGAAGATAATTTTCAGCAAAAAGTATCCGAAGAAAGTACGCGCCTGCTGAGATGTGTGTCCGCCAGTGGCGAGACCTCGCCAAATGGCGGGTCGCAGCAGGTATTTTCAAGTAAGGACATTAAATTATTAAGGAGAAAGAAAATGGAGACAAAAAAATCATCTCTGGCTTCATCAAGGGTAGTTTTTTACATTGCTGCCTCGCTTTTTTGTATTCTGGCAGTATCGCCTGCCGCCCTTTTCGCCGGCTCTGTCAAGAACTGGGGCAGTTTGGCCGCCGATAGCAACGACTTTATCGGCAGCCGATTTACCGCCATCTCGGCAGGAAGTTTCCACTCTCTTGCCCTCAGGTCCGACGGCTCAATCGTCGGCTGGGGCGACAACGTTTATTTCCAGGCGACGGGCCCTGATGGAAACGACTTTTTAGCCATCGCGGCAGGAGGTCAGCACTCTCTTGCCCTCAAGTCCGACGGCTCAATCGTCGGCTGGGGCTACTATGATTGTGGCCAGGCTCCACCCCCTGAAGGAAACGACTTTTTAGCCATCGCGGCAGGATGGGAGCACTCTCTTGCCCTCAAGTCCGATGGCTCAATCGTCGGCTGGGGCTGCAATGATTTTGGTCAGGCGACGCCCCCTG
>Ga0315543_1004451_pt1 | contig 11695 bp, 7 predicted proteins | sample SalMarSW160210MG_2_FD_203098 | JGI IMG/M metagenome (GOLD analysis project Ga0315543, IMG submission 203098) | Salt marsh sediment microbial communities from the Plum Island Ecosystem LTER, Massachusetts, United States - Salt Marsh Sediment SW1601-210 ...
TAGCGAAGAATCTCCTTGGACAATCGAGATCCTTCGCTACGCTCAGGATGACCTGCTGAGGTGTCAGCCAGCCAAACTTGGAACTACTGACCCTTGTTTTGGGGAGGATTCCATGGCCAGTCCCGGCGCGCCGGGACCGGGCAAGCCAGCAGTGGCACCCGTTTCAAACACGTTCTTATTGACGCTTGCGTATTGAATGAACGGAGGGCGACCAACGGGAGCCCGGCTTCAAGGCATTCGGCTATGACGGACCGCTCAATGGCAATGCAAACATCAATAGGAGCATCCGATGTCGTTTCCCACCCTTCACTCCCGACGCGACCGGCGTTGCGCCGCCGCTACGCCGTTGATCGCAACCATCGTATTCAGTCTCGTGGCTTGGCTGCAGCCCGCGGACGCCGAGGCCGGCCAGGCGGACACCCCGGTCCCCGCGACGGCCGAAAAGGAAACCCCTGCGAGGGAAGCGCCGCAGGATTCCGGTGCTGCAAAACCGCTGTACGAGTTCCGCATGCTTTACGCGCCCGGCCATTTTGGCAACAGCTACGAAGTGATGGGCGAGAACGAAATGCGCGAGCTGCTGGCCGAGGCCCGCTTCTGGGGCGTCAATCGTTATTGCGACTGGTTCGACAAGCTCGACTGCTCCGATCCCTTTGCCCAGAATCGCATCATGACCTTGTCGCACAGCCTTTGGGACACCAAGAAGGCCAACTACCGCTCGGCCGGGCGATTGGGCCTGCCTTGCGACATGGTGCTGACGCCGAATCACGTCTATCTCGATCAGTGTTTGCCGGACCTGCAAGCCGAGATGAAGCGCCGACGTATATTCGGACAGCTCATCTGCCCCTCGAAACCCAAGGCGCGCGCCTTCATTTTGCGGAATTACGAGAGGCTCTTCGCCGATCTGGCGCGTGGAGGGACTCGGCTGGTGACTTTGTGCCCCTGCCCTTACGACGACGGAGGATGCGATTGCCGGCAGTGCAAGCCGTGGATCCTTACCTGGGCCAAGCTGGTCCGTGAGATCCACCAGATCGCCAAGAAGTATCATCCCGACGTCGAGATGCACATGGTCGGCTGGTGGTGGGAACCCAAGGAGCATGAGATTCTCGCCGAGTGGGCCGATCGGGAGGCCCCGGGCTGGGTGAAAACGATCTACCTTTACATCAAATACGGCGAAAATCGCGTGCCTGACGTGGTATTGCCGCGCGGTTGCCGTCGGGGGGCCTTCGTGCACATCGGCTACTGCGATAAGAAGCGGCCCCCCGATATCTACGGCATGGTCGGCCCGGTGATCGCTCCAAACCGTCTGCCGAAGACCATCGACGGGCTCCGTCGGCAAGGCGTCACGCGGCTGATGGCCTACAGCGAAGGCGTCCACGACGACCTGAACAAGGCGCTCTACGCGGGCCTCTGCTCGGGCAAGTATCGCACGGCCGACGACGTGCTCCGTGCCTACGCCCGGCGCTATTTCGGCGTCGACCAGGCGACGGCCCAAGGTTGGGCCGAGTGGCTCAAGGCTTGGGGGTCGCCTTACGAGGTGAACACCACGGAAGCCCGCAAAGAGCTTGACCGGTTGCTGGCCGACACGCCGAAGAGGCACTTGTGGCGCGTGCAACAATGGGTTCTCAAATTGGAGCTGTTCCGCCTCTATGGCGAGATCGCCAAAGGCAATCGCTGGACGCCCGAGCGATTGGCGCTGGTCGAGGAGTTTTGGGCCGTGCGCGAAAAGATTCACCGGGGTCTCTGGGGACTTGGCCTCCAGCGTAAGGCGTTCCACCGCCAATACTGCGGATTGCCCTGGTACAAAAGCTGGGCGAAACACGTGGGCGGGCGCACAAGAAAGTTGGGTAAACAACCGTGAGACCGATGCCCAGCGGTGGATGGGTGGATTCGACAAGGACGGCGTCGTCGACCTGGCTGACGCGGCGCAAGTTTCTGACCCGGACGGCGACAGCCACGCTCACCGTTTGCGGAGGAGCCCGCCCCGCGGCCGAGGATGCACTCGTGGGACTGGGCTCGACACTATGAACTTGGGAGCCATATCGAAATAACTGGAGAAATCATGGGTGGAGACGTGCCATGAAAGCGAGAGTGACTGATCGGCCGACACGTCGTCGGTTCCTGAAGAAAACGGCCCAGACCGCGGCGGCGGTTTTCGGCGTTCCCCATCTGGTGCCCGGCTCGGTGTTCGGTGCCCATGCGCCCAGCGGCCGGATCAATCTCGGCTTCATTGGGGCCGGCAACCAGAGCAGGGTCGACGTGCCGGCCTTTCTGCGTCATGACGACGTTCAGGTGGTGGCCGTTTGCGACGTGAACACCGGCAGCCACGGCTACAGCCATCCGAAACACTACCTGGGACGCGAGCCGGTCCGAAAGCAAGTGGAAGCGTACTACGCCGCCAAGGCCGGCTTGGGCAAGTACCGTGGCTGCGACGCCTACAACGATTTCCGCCAGCTGTTGGCCCGCGACGACGTCGACGCCGTGGCGATCGTGACTCCCGACCACTGGCACGCCGCGATGACCGTCATGGCCGCCAAGGCCGGAAAGGACATCTACTGCCAGAAACCGATGACGTTGACGATCGCCGACGGGCAGGAGATGATCAAGGCGGTGCGGCAGTACAAGCGAGTCTTCCAGACCGGAAGCCAGTATCGGTCCAAACGCTTTGTCCGGTTTGGCTGCGAGCTGGTCCGCAACGGGCGAATCGGCCGGCTCAAGAAGATCACGACGCTGGTCGCCAAGAATAACATGGTAGGCCCGGGGCCGGGCTGGAAGCCGATGCCCGTGCCCGAGGGCTTCGGCTACGACATGTGGCTCGGTCCCGCTCGCGAAGTGCCCTATCATAAGGACCGCTGTCTCTACCGATTCCGCTTTATTCGCGACTATTCCGGTGGGCAGACGACGAACTTCGGCGCCCATTCAAACGACATCGCCCAGTGGGGCTGCGGCACGGACGACACGGGCCCGGTCGAGATCGAAGACCTGGGCGCCGAGTGGCCGCCGCGGGGCAGCCTCTTCAATACGGCCACCAGGGTACACTTTCGCGCCCGGTATGCCAACGGTGTGGAGTTGACCTGTCTGACCAAGGCCCCGTGGATGGGGACGCGCTTCGAGGGGACGCAGGGATGGATCGATTGCGGCTGGAAGAAGTTGACGACGCATCCGAAGTCGCTCAAGAAATCCAAGATCGCACCCGGTGAACTGCACCTGCCCAGAAGCAGCGACCACTATCGAAACTTCCTCGACAGCGTCAAGTCGCGCGAGGACCCCATCTCGCCGGTGGAAATCGGACATCGCACGGCGAGCCTCTGCCACCTGGGCAACATCGCCATGCTGCTGGGCCGCAAAGTGCAATGGGACCCGGACCGGGAGCAGTTCGTCAACGACGATGAAGCCAATCGGATGGTCAGCCGGCCAATGCGCCCACCTTGGCATCTCTAAGAACGTGTTTGAAAAGGGTGCCACTGCTGGCTTGTCCAGCAGTGCGGGCCACCGAATCCTCACAAAAACAAGGGCGGACAAGCCGCCCATGGCACCCTTGACAGAGCATGAAACGGCTTTCCAAACACGTTCTATTGATGTTTGCATGGCCATTGAACGGTTGGCCATGGCCGAACTGCCTTGAAAGCCGGGCTCCCGTTGGTCGCCCTGGGTTCATTAGCCATGCAAGGGTCAATAAGAGACTATCCCACAAGCCCAGTTCGTGATTGTCACGCTGAGCGAAGCGTTGTCATCCTGAGCGAAGCGTTGTCATCCTGAGCGAAGCGTTGTCATCCTGAGCGAAGCGTTGTCATGCTGAGCGAAGCGAAGGATCTCTGTACCACCCAAAGAGTTGAGATCCTTCGCTTCGCTCAGGATGACCGTTGAAGGCCAAAAGGAGTCTTGAGATAGTCCCTCAGCGTCCTCGGGGGGAAGACCTCCGGGGGAGCCCAGTCGACCGACGACGTCCCGGCCAAGTGACTCGTGTTCGCCGGGCATCCTAAGTGCTTTCTCGACAAAGGGTTGGCACACGCTAAGCGGCGGCAATCTGTTTTTGCCATATAATTCTGGCAAAATTTCGAGTAAGTGACCGCCTCGGGGATTCCCTGTCGGAATTCCACGCCTGTGCGGTCAAGCTCACGTACTCAGGAGACGAGAGATGAAGACGATCGCCTGGTTCTTGCCCTTGCTGCTCTTGGTGGCGATAGCCTCGTGGGGGTGTGATGTCCAGACCGATAACCCGGCCCAGGCCGGAGACTCGGCAGCGATCAGCACGTCGGCGGGGCAAAGCTGTTGCGGCGGCACACCGCCTGCCGAGAAAACAGCCTGTGAAGGCTGTGGAAATGTGAAAGGTTCGCCCGAGTGTTGCTCGGACAAATCCTAGCGGGGGGTGCATCGAAAAACGTCGGATTTTCGGACTTGCCCTTTCGTCGTAGACTTCGGGAAGTTATGGTGAACTTGGGGATAGTGGGCCAGATGGTCGCCGGTCGAAGCCTGATCAAGCCGCCATATCGGTCTTGGGGGTTTCGACGGGAGGAAAGTCCGGGCTCCGGAGGACACGGTGATGGGTAACGCCCACCGGCCGCGAGGCCAGGGAAAGTGCAGCAGAAAGCACACCGCCTCGTGGGCATCCGTCCACGCGGTAAGGGTGAAACGGTGAGGTAAGAGCTCACCAGCGGGCCAGGTGACTGGCCCGGCTAGGCAAACCCCACCGGGAGCAAGGTCAAACAGGAAGCTACGACTGCGTCGCCGAGCTTCGCTTTGGCGACTGTCGGCGGGCTGGTCCGGTCCGTTGTCGACTTCCGGGTAGACCGCTCGAGCGGCCGAGCAATCGGTCGCCTAGATAAATGGCCATCGCCCTGGGTGACTTGCGTCATCCGGGGACAGAACCCGGCTTATCGGCCCACTATTCCCGCTTTTTTCCCTGTCTTTCCGCCGGGCCTTCCGGACCAGTGGTGCCTCCCGTCTTGCTGAGCCGAAATCGCTCGTTGGGGACCAGGTCGCCCTCGATGCACTGCAACAGCTTGGAGATGCACAGTTTGTTCATGCTGGTGCAATGCTGATAAGCTTCGATTCGCAGCGCCTCGTGCAAGGTCTGGGGCAATCGCACCGTGATGACCCGGGTCGGCTCCTGCTCGTTCGGCGAGCCCGATTGACTCTCACGCAGGCGTGTGAGCAACTGCTGAATCTCGGTGTAGGTCTTGGTCTTTTCAAACTGGTAGAACTCCCGCTCACTGGGGAATTCGCGTCGCACGAGTCCGCCCGGCCCAAGGATCTTCCGGAAGAAGACCACCCAATCAGGCCGCCGGGCAAAGAGACCCTGGGCGGCTCGAAACACCTTCTCACAGCGAGCATCCTGCTCTGTGACGGAAACATAATCTCGCGGTTTTGCTTGTGCAGTTGTCCGGTCCATGTAATTGTCCTCGAAAAAGATGGAGATTCGATTCAACGGCCACGGGGGCAGATGCTTGTCCCAATCCTGATCGAGGAGGCAAGGGCCAAACCAACGCCCTTGCTCAGCAAGCACTTACGTCAATGCTTGCACGCTGCACAGACCGTGGGCAGATGTGCCCAAATAGTGGGCTGCCCAGCGATTGGGCAGAAGTCCCATTCTTATTTCCAAAGTGTCCACCTATGGCGAGCCGATGAACACTTGTTTGGGACCTACCGGAAACACTACTCCGAAAGCTCGACGTGCGGAAACTGAGTGGTCGCCGTAAATCAGGCTGTGCCCGACAGAGCGATCCCGGTGGGCAGTGCCCACCCTACTATTGACCCTTGCATGGCTAATGAACCCAGGGCGACCAACGGGAGCCCGGCTTTCAAGGCAGTTCGGCCATGGCCAACCGTTCAATAGCCATGCAAACATCAATAGTGCGTCTACCCTCAAGTGTCAGGCACGAGTTGGGTGCCATGGGCGGCTTGCCCGCCCTTGCCGGAGTCTCGTTTTGCAGCGGCAGACAAGCTGCCGCTGGCACCCAATCATCGAATCACCATACATGACAATAAAGGATAGACGAACTACTACTTCGCCGCCAACAGCTCCGCGGCCACGGCGTCGAAATAGCCGGCGCAATGGGCCATATTCGGCAGCAGGCTGGGTGTGCTCCGCTCGTACTCGATCGAAAACACCCCCCGAAACTTCTGGCGGTGCATTTCGAGCAAAATCTCGCGGATCTTGCCGCGACCGGTTCCCCACGGAACATCGTGAGTCCGAGGCTTGCCGAACTCTTTCAGATCCTTCAGATGGAACGAGATGATCCGACCCTCTAGCGCCTTGAGCGCCACCAGCGGTTGGATGCCGGACCGCATCCAGTGGCCCGTGTCGCAGCAGGCTCCGATCCGCCGGCTGCGGCCCTTGCACACGGCCAGCACGGTTCGGTAGTCCCAGTAAATCGAAGGTTGTGGGTGGTTGTGGATTGCCAGATTGATCTCGTACTCGTCGCAGAGCTTCTCGAGCGTGTCGAAGGCATCCTTGGGCGGCTCGGACACCAGTGTCTCGACGCCCATCTCCTTGGCGAAATCAAACGTGGCTCGCGACTGGGCCTCGTCGTTGGTCAAGCGGCAAACGCCGTAATTGACCAATTGGACGCCGGCGCCCTCGAGCCGGGCCTTGACGTCCCGACGAACCGCCTCGCCGAGCCCGGCGTTCATCCGAACACCCGGCTGTTGCTTGCTCAGCCACTGGCCGGGATACGCCTCGATGTAGCGGAGCCCCAGCGACGCGTTCTTCCGGATGGCCTCGAAAAACGAGAATTTCCTGAAGCTATAGGCCTGGCATCCCAACCGCCAGCCAAGCTTCTCGGCGTGGGCCGCGCCGTCGAAGGGAAGCCGGCCGGCACGAGCACGACCGCCTCCAAGACCGCCCAAAGCCAAACCGGCGGCCAGCGTGCCGGCCGTCTTCACAAACGAGCGTCGATGCAGGCGATGGTTCATGGCGTAGTACTTCCTCGATGGGGACAACGCAGAATCAACACGGCTAGACAGACTCCGTCCCGACCCCCGTTTGGTGGCATAGGGGTTCCACTCCCCAGATTATAATCCAGAATTGTCCGGAAAAAAGGGGACTTCGAGCGACGCCTTCAAAAACCGGTTCATGCGAGGGGGGTACCGAATTGCTGGACGCCCGCACTGCGACTACAATGGTACTCAGGAATCTCCTCTTTTGCTAATCTGTTGAGTCGCCAATAGACAACCACCGCAGGCCGACCCTCGGAAGGCCGGCTCCCGAGCATTCCGCTTGGAGTCGGCTTCGGTTTGGCCTGCAAGCACCATGAACACGCTCACTCGGCCGGTTTGAGTGCGGAAATCAATCGGCCGTGTGTACCAACTTATCGAGGGTCGCGCAAGTAGTGATCCCAGGGCGACCAACGGGAGCCCGGCATTCGTGGGAAGACCTGTAATCTTACGAGTTCACTACTTTCGCGAACATCAATATCTTCTCGACGGAACAAGGCCACGTGCCGCGGCAGTCCGCAAGCTGCCGTGCGAGAACCGACATGAGTTCCAGTAATCGACCTGGTGATTCATCGTCCACCGACAGCGGTCGACCCCACGAGGAACCGATCGTGCTTGGCTCGGGCGGCGCGGACAGCGCGCCGGTGCGGGACGACGAGCAAACGGTGATTTCCAACCGCCCGCCGGTCGGGGTTGGATCCGGCGACGGCCCGGTCGGCATCGAGTCGGGAGCTTTCAAGCCGGGCGACATGCTCGACCATTATGAGATCCTCGATTACGTCGGCGGCGGTGGGATGGGACGTGTTTTCCGCGCGCATGACACCCAGCTCGCTCGCGAGGTCGCCCTGAAGGTCCTGCCGCGCGAGCAAGCAGCCGACTCGGAAACCATTCTGCGTTTTCGCAACGAAGCTCGATCCGCCGCGCGGCTGGACCATGAGAACATCGCCCGGGTATACCACGTGGGCGAAGCTCGAGGCCTCACTTACCTGGTCTTCGAGTTCGTCGAGGGACCGACGATCCGCGCGCTCGTCGAGCAGCACGGGCCGCTACCCCTGGCGCAGGCGGTCAGCTACACGCTGCAAGTCGCCGATGCCTTGGCCCATGCCGACCAGCAGGGTGTGGTCCATCGCGACATCAAACCGTCGAACGTCATCATCACCGACGAAGATTGCGTCAAGGTGATCGATCTGGGGCTGGCTCGGATTCAGGACTTCGAGCAGACGGCCAACGATCTGACGGCCAGCGGCGTCACGCTGGGAACGTTCGACTATATCTCGCCGGAGCAAGCCCGCGATCCGCGCGTCGTCGATACGCGGAGCGACATCTATTCGTTGGGCTGCGCCTTTTTCTACATGTTGACGGCCCGCCCGCCTTTTCCCGAAGGAACCGTTCTCCAGAAGTTGCTGCAACACCAAGGAGACAAACCGCCGGACATCCACGACTTTCGTCCGGAGTTGCCCGGCGAAGTGCAGCGCGTCCTGCAGAAGATGCTGGCCAAGGACCCGAGCCATCGCTACCAGACACCCATGGAATTAGTCGAGCAGCTTCAAGCGTTGGCCGAGCAGATTGGCTTGCGTCCCTTGGGACCGGGTCAACGGATTTGGGTCGCGCCGAAGAGGCCCCGGGTTCCCCTTTTCCATCGCCACCTACCCTGGATAGCCCCGGTGGCCGCGCTGTTGTGCATCGTCGTGGCGATGGAACTTCTCTCGCGGGCGCCGTCGGCGACCGACCCCGGAGTGACCCTGCCCAAGCCGGGAAGCCTGGCTCCCGGGTCTCACGAGGATTTCGTTCCGAGACTGCCGGAGCCGGACTCGCCCGGTTCTTCCGGGGCACCCGACCGGACTCCGGCCGCGCCCAATGGAACTCAGGCCTCGGGTCCAGGTCGGTCGGAGTCAAGCGCCCCGGGCGAGCCGACCCGTGGCGGCGCGTCGCCTCCCGCCACTTCATCCGACGCGACGGCCGGCGTCGCGGACAACGGACCGGCGACCGGCGTCGAAGGATCGGCCGACAACGGTCTGCAACCGTTTTCCACGGACTCCGCCACGGGCGTTTCGATCGACCCGGCCCTGCTGCCCGAAGCATTCACCCCCGCCGACCTCGGATTGCCCCCGGCCACGGGGCCGGGGCTGGCCGCGGAGGATTCCACGCTGTCGAAGTCGACAGGCATACTCACCGTCGGCGACGTTGGCTCAGGCGCGAGCAACTACCCGACCCTGGCCGCCGCGTGCAGCGCCGCGCAGACGGGCGACATCATCGAGCTGTGCTACGACGGCCACGGCGAGGAGCGACCGCTGGTACTGTCCAACGCAAAGCTGGTCATTCGCGCCGGGGCGGGCTTTCGGCCGGTGATCCGGTTCCGGCCCGATCAGCCGGACACCGTGTATCGACGCAGCATGTTCACCATGACCGGCGGCGAGCTCTCTCTGCTCGGCGTGGCCGTCGAGATGGACATTCCGCGAGAATTGCCCACAGCGCGTTGGGTGATGTGGGAGTTGGGACAGGCCGCCCAGCTACGGCTGCGAAAGTCGTTGCTCACGATTCGAAACCCCTACGGCCACGACGTCGCCGTATTCTGCGTGAAACCCTCCCCGATGGCCGAGCTGGTCGGTACGCGCCGGTCGCCCAACCCACTTCCGCCCACGGAAATCGAATTGACCGACTGTGTCGTTCGCGGCCAGGCCGTCACCTTGCGCGCCAAGGGGCTTCAGCCGGTTCGACTGAGTTGGACCAACGGGCTTCTGGTCACCAACAAGTGGTTCCTCTCCGCGCTGGGAGGCGACCGCGAGCCCGCCCTGGGCGAGATGATCGAGGTGCGACTGAAGCATGTGACCGCCCGGGTCGACAAGGGATTGTGTCGACTCGACAACAGCCGCTTCACGCCTTTCCAGTTGCCGGTGGGCGTCGATTGCGCCGACAGCATCATTCTCGTCGCCTCGCCGCAAGGGGCCCTGATCGAGCAGCTTGGCGAGTATCCGTCCAATCTCGAAGAGCCCGACGAACCCTGGTTCAACTGGACCGGCGACCGGAACTGCTACGAGGGCTCGGCCGTCTTCTGGCGTAGGGACGATCCCGGCCGGGACGCACCGACCGGCTTGTTCGAATTCGACCGGTGGCAAGCTCATTGGGCCCCCGAACATGAGATCCACTCCCAGTCGAGACACGTCGACTTCGCCACGCCGCTGGACCTCAGCCGCGCCGCACACACCTGCCGCGTGGCCGACTTCCGGCTTGGCGAGCTGTCCGAGAATTGGGCCCGCGGCGGCGCCTCCGACGGCACCGACATCGGGGCCGCGCTGGATCGCCTGCCGACGATCCCGCCCAAAGCCAAACCGGCCAAGCCAAAACCCGAGCCCGGTCAGTAGCATCTAACTCGGGTGCCATGCTCACGCTTGCGTGAGCATGCCCGAATGGCAAAAGGCGTGCTCCTAGCAAGGGTGAAGATGTCCGGGAATTCAAGCCTCAGTAGCTCCAAGTTCTATTGAGACCCGGCATTGTCATCCTGAGCGAAGCGAAGGATCTGCGTAGCGAAGAATCTCCTTGGACAATCGAGATCCTTCGCTGCGCTCAGGATGACCTGCTGCTTGTCAGCCAGTGTCGAACGCCCTGCCCTACTTCAACCGACCGTGGCAGCTGGTGATCCCGTGCTTCTCGAAGTAGCGCTGGTGATACTCCTCGGCTCGATAGAACGTCGCCACGGGCAGGATCTCCGTAACGATCGGCTGGCGATAAGGGCCGGCCTGCTGGAATCGCTCTTTCGAGGCGACCGCCACGACCCGCTGGGCGTCGTCGTGATAGAAGATGACCGAGCGATACTGCGGGCCGACGTCGGGACCCTGGCGGTTTCGGGTCGTCGGGTCGTGGCCGCTCCAGAAGACGTCCAGGAGCCGCTCATAGCCGACCCGCTCGGAATCGAAGACCACGAGCACCGCCTCGGCGTGGCCCGACTCGCCGGAGCATACGTCCTGGTAGGTCGGATTCTCGAGTTCCCCGCCCGAATAGCCCACGGCCGTCTCCACGACGCCCTCGACTTCCCGAAACGTGGCTTCGACACCCCAGAAACACCCGGCGGCAAACGTGGCTTTCTCCATGATCGTCAAGTTCCCAACGCGCACACGGTGATCGTTCCGCCCTGCATTTATGTCCCTTGGGGAATTATACCCAGGCGGTCGAGCGTCCCGGGGACTGTCCCGATTTTTGCGTAGCGCAGCAGAGCAAAAATGGGACTGTCCCCTTCAGGTCAAGTAGGGTGGGCACCGCCCAGAAGACCAAAAAAGGGAACCACAGATGGACACAGATGGACACAGATGGGAAGGGATGCTACGGGCAACCACTGGCGACGAACGCTTGAGCGCCGGTGAGCCGTTTAGCGGGGCCGCTTGCGGCCCGTTGCGTCTCAATGCAAATGAAGACATGCCGTCCGCGTCCTCGCCGGGTGCCACTGGCTGCTCGTCAGCCAGTGCACATGACTGGTATCACTTCGAACTCCAGACCGCAGAATCGACCACGAAGAACACGAAGGGCACGAAGGGAGATGAAAAGCTGAGGATCTGGATTTCTGCCTGCAAACTCGACCCGCTAGATCGGGGTCGTTCAGCGTGGCCGACCCGCGTGGTATCCTGTGTGGGTTAAGAGAAGGCTATGAGGTGCCAGCTGATCAGTGGCCAATGACACCCTTCTCCCATAAGCCACAGTCCCGTAATCCAAGGACTTCCTGGCGAAACCATATTGGCATGATTGCAACGTCGGAGGGATAGATGGATAA
>Ga0315543_1004452_pt1 | contig 11695 bp, 7 predicted proteins | sample SalMarSW160210MG_2_FD_203098 | JGI IMG/M metagenome (GOLD analysis project Ga0315543, IMG submission 203098) | Salt marsh sediment microbial communities from the Plum Island Ecosystem LTER, Massachusetts, United States - Salt Marsh Sediment SW1601-210 ...
AGCCCCATTACAATCATTCCTATCCCCATACCCACATCGCTGAAGCCCTGACCCTGAGCAACCACAGCACCGGCAAGGGCAACAAGACCATTGGAGATAGAGCAGCCAAGCATAATATTTTTATCGGTATCTACGCCCATCGCCCGTACCATCTGTTCATTATCACCAGTTGCCCTTAGCGCTAGACCAATCTCAGTGCGCAGAAACCAGTTTAGAATGAAAAAAATAATAACCCCAAACACCAACGCAACAATGATTGATACTGCGATACTGCTGCTACCAAGCCCCAAGGGTTCTGCAACTATATCAAAGATGGTTGTTTCACGGAGGAGTGACACATTAGCCCCACCCATAATCCTCAGGTTTATGGAGTACAGCCCGACCATCATGAGGATGCCAGCCAGTAGAGCTGGTAACCTCAGCTTTGTATTGAGTAACCCGGTCACCAAACCAGCACCCAGGCCTACGCCAACAGCAGCTAGGGTTGCCAAGATGGGGTTTACTCCAGCTACGATTAGCACGGCTGTGGTTGACGCACCAAGGGTGTAACTTCCATCCACAGTGAGGTCAGGGAAGGCAAGCACCCGCAGTGTAAGGTATACACCAATGGCGACCAAACCAAATACCAGCCCCTCGTAGAAAGAGAAGCCCAGTATAGCACCGGTGGTACCCAGTATCTCTTCCTCCTCTCTGGAGCTTGTACCTACATCTCTAGCTATTCAATTGGTAGAAGCAGATGCATTATGAAAACCTACGTACTGCATCTCACTTCCCTACCATATTAGTTCACAAAACTCAGCACTTCAATAGACCGCATCTTCAACTTTCTCATAGACAAGCTCGGTGGGCGTCTTTCCTGTCTTTTCAGCTTCCTCCAGAAGCTGCCTAAAGTTGTCACGGCAAACAAGCTCAATTCTTGGCTTTATCTTATCAAAAGATGCCTGGTCTTGGAATAGCCATTCGGCCCAACCAGCTATAACCCCAGCGGTATTATGTGCCCAATCTACAACGAAGAGAATGCCAGCATTAGCAATCTTTCTCGCCAGCTCTATCTCACCCTCCTTGCTGGTGGCTTTTAGCTGGTTATTAGCTGAGCCTATTATTATCTTAAACTTGAACTGGGGGACTCTATCTTCAGTTATTATGCCCCCCATGGCACATGGAGAAAATATATCAGCTTCCACTGTATATATGTCATCCGGTGCTACATACTGAACTAAATCTGAGCCATACTTTTGCTGAAGCTTGTGCACTCTGGGTAAGTTTATATCAGTAACTATAAGCTTAGCACCGCCATCCAGCAGATACTTAGCCAATCGGTTGCCCACTTCTCCCAGCCCTTGAATAGCTATCTTCTTGGTTGATATATCTCTGCTACCATAAACAAAGTTGCATGCCTCTATTATAGCTAAGTATTCCCCGTAGGCAGTGGGGCCACCAGTTGGTCCTATTAGGCTCTTAGTACCACCGGTAATGGCTTTGTTAAATTTCTCATGGATAATATCAGCCATTTCCGGCTCAAACCCCATGTCCGGTCCGGTAAACGCTCTTGTTCTATAAATTGCATAGCCGAGAAAGCCCATGGTCTCAAAGTCATCCAGCTTCACCGGGGCACATTGGACCACTGTTTTGCAGCCACCGTAGGGTATATTAGCTATAACGTTCTTATAAGCCATTGCCCGAGCCAGGTTTAGACCGTCCACAAGAACATCTAGTTCAGCCTCGTCTAAGTCATGTCTTCGTATTCCGCCGGAACGTATAGCGTGACTCATATTTTTTATGCCGAGTGTATTAACGTGTTTGCAATACATCACCCTGATATTTCTCTTGCCGTTGTAGAAGAACTCGATGCCGTGGTGCCTGCCTTCTCTCAAAAGCTGCTCTATCTGCTCAAGGTAATCTCTCAGGCCTAGCTCAACAAAGGTGGTAAGCAGCTCCGTCGTGCCTACTGCTCTATAGTCACCGGTTAGAATATCCTCAGGGGTGAAATCAGCCATGTATCTATCCCAACGCACATCATCGTCCCACTCTTTCATCCCCCTCAGTAGGAACTTATCTTCCTTTCTATCGTAGAAAATCTCCAGCGTCGTTAGCCCCTCTTTTTCCAAGACGCTAAATACGCTGCTGGGTACTCCCATACTTATTTCCTTCTTGTCACGTATCTGTTATTTAGAATATTCCACCCTCTCGTTTAAAGGACGTCTTCATAAGAAATAGCGCAAGATATTGAGAGGGAGAACCCATAGATTTTAAGATAAATCCCTCGAATTCACCACTAAGGAATTCTGATGCGCCAAGTTTATATCCTCTGTGATGCACCAAGGACAGTTTTTGATGATGCCTATTATCCTATCTCGGTAGCCCTATCCAAGACTTCCTGAGGAATGGTTACCCCCATCCTCTCAGCTGCTGTTGGGCTCAAGTAGACGATTGTCATCGGCATCTTGCCAACAGGTATGTTAGCTGGGTCTGCACCCCTCAGAATACGAGCAGCTAACTTACCGGCTTCTATACCATTAAGATGGTAGTCGAGGCCAAGGCCGCTAATGGCTCCCGCCTTCGCCATGCTAATATCGCTACCAAAAAGTGGTGTCTGATTCTCCTCACAAACCTTTACCAGCGAATCAATAGCTGCTGCCACCGTATTATCAGAGGGCACCCATACAGCATCCACTCTGCCAACCAGGGACATGGCTGCAGCATAAACATCGGCAGTTGTAGCTGCTGTAGCTTCAACAATCTCCGTTATACCTAGCTCCGGTGCCACCCTCTCGAGTTCTTCTATCTGCACCACTGAATTCACTTCACCGGCATTGTAGACAGTACCCAGTTTTTCAGCAGGATAAATATCCATACCCAACTCTACCTGCTGACCAACATCAGCCCAATCACTGATCCCGGTCACGTTACCACCAGGCCTTTCCCAGCTTTCAACAACCCCAGCCGCCACTGGATCAGTCAAGGCACCAAAAACCACTGGTATATCTGTGCCCTCGGTTGCCTCAGCACAGGTTTGAGTGCTCGGTGTAGATATAGTGAATATCATATCCACATTATCCACAACAAACTTTTGGGCAATAGATACGGCTGTGGTCATATCGCCCTCAGGAGTGCGGTAATCATACTCAACATCCGCTCCCTCGACAAAGCCCTCCGTAGTCATCTGCTCGATAAAGCCCTCACGAGCAAGATCCAAAGCAGGGTGGGTAACTATCTGAGTTATGCCGATGTTATACATCTTTTCCTTTGGTGCACAACCACTGGTTAGGGGTAAGACTAGGGCTAACACCAATATAAAGGAAAGGCTAATAACTAAGGTGCGTAATCCTTTATTTTTCATGAGACCTCCTCCAGTAATAAATGTCATTCTGTCTCATCAGCCTATTTTGATTGGTTATTCACATAATTTCCTCCTTTACTACTGATACTGGCTTCTCCCAAAATATCCCTTCCACCAACAAGTATTCGTTTAGCCATTTGGATAAATATACCATATTTCATAGAGGTTGTGAACATTCAGTGAGTACAGCTTAAGGTCTAAGATTACAAACCGCCCCATTGGCAAGGTAACACATCTAGGAAGAAGGGAGGAAAGCTGCCATAGGTTGAGACCACAGGAATTTGAAGTTAGTGAAGCATAATCTGCCACACGGCGTTATACGCCGTCAGCGATAATAACTCTTGACATTGCTTACTACATCCTCACATAATAATATATGATAACAATTTCTTTAACTCAATATATGATGGCATTATACTCATCCTCAGAGACTATGGCCTCCAATGCCATAATTTTGTAACTTTGTCATTACTGACCACCTATTATTGTTGTTGAATATCTAGGGGGCTGGGAGATGAGGCCTCGGGTAAGATACTAACAAGCGAAGAAGGTCAAACATGGCATTAGAAAGATGGAGATCGTCAAGGGGGTAACTCCCTGACAAACGTTCAGGGGGTTACCCTGAGTTATTTTCACTGTCTTTTTAATCTGGTTAAGAGAATTAAGAATCATTAGACAAATAAGTAGGTAGGTAAGTACAATAACGAAAATTAAATTTCTTATCAAAAATGCTGTGAAAGGAGGTTAGGAAAATGGTTGCTAAAAATGTGCGGGTTAATGAGGCTGGGAGACACGCTGAGTCACCTGGAATCATGACCAAGCCACTCCCCCAAATTCTAGACGAGATGGAAGCCAATATCAGCGCGGCTGCTGAAGCTGCAAGGAGAGCTGAAGAAGCAGCCAAAGCAGCTAGGGGGGCAGCCGGGTCAGCTACCAAGGCTTCTGAAGAGGCAGCCAAAAGAGCAGAAGAAGCCCGCCAAGCTGGTGAAAGTGCCGCTGAGACAGCCACTCGAGCAGCTACAGAAGCGGCTGCAAAAGCAGAGGAGACAGCGAGAGCCGCTAGGGAAGCGGCTGAAGAAGCTGGCAGGAAGGCTGAGGAGGCAGACAGGGGGGCTAAACAAACGGCTGAGGCTTTCCAGAAGGCTGCTGAAGCAGCGGCGAGGGCATCTAGGGAAGCCGCAGCCGAGGCAGCTAGAGAAGGTGAGCTGGCAGTAAAAGCAGCGAATGAAGCTGCCGAAACGGCAAGACGTGCGTCTGAGGAAGCGGCAAAAAGGGCTGAGGAAGCTAGTGCCTTAGCCAGAGAAGCTGCGGCAGCAACAGCCGAGTCAGCCGAGGAAGCAGCCAAAAGAGCCGAGGAAGCAGCACTGCAGGCAAAGGAAACTGCTCAGGGAGCCAGCTATGCTGCTGAAGAAGCGACTAGGAAAGCGGAGGAGGTCGACCTGACAACCAGAGAAGCTGCGGCAGCAGCAGCCAGGGCAGCCGAAGAGGCAGCGGCTAGAGCTGAAGAGATAGCCGTTACTGCTAAAGAGGCGATGGAAAAGGCTATCGATTTAGCGGTTGCAGCTGGTCAGCAGGCAGACGAAAGTAGCCGAGCAGCCAATGCGGCCCGCACCGAGCTGGCAAAACATCTGACGGCAGAAACGGCTACGGCAGCTGATACAGCGGGTAGAAAAGCAAAAAGAGCAGCCGCTATAGCTTTTCAAGCAGCTGATGAAACCAGCCGGAAGGCGGAGGCTGCCGCCGCGGCCGGTGAAGAGGCTATTGGTGCAGCATCTAGAGTATCGGGAATAATTGCCGAGAGGACAGATGAGGCCGGTAAAGATAGTAAAAAGGCAGCGGCTGCCGGTTTTGTGGTAGCTGACAAAACGCGCAAGAAAGCCGAGCAAGCCGACCAAAACGGGGATGAAGCCATCGAGGAAGCAGCTAAAGCCTTGCACCAGTTGGTCAGCAGGGCTGATGAACTAGCCAAAGCGGCTGAGGCGGCTGCTGAAGCAGCTACAAAGGCTTCAGCATTAGCCAAAGATGCCGCCGAAGCAGCAATGAGAGCTGCTGCTGAGGAAACGGCTGCCAAAGTTGAAGAGGCAAAGGAGGCAGCTGAAGCGGCAGTAAAGCATGCTACGGAGGCATCTGGCGTAGCAACAAGGGCTGCTGAAGAAGTTACTGCCAAAACAAGTGAGGCAGAGGCAGCCAGAGCCGAGAGAACAGCCAAGCTAGCTCAAAAAGCTGTTGAAGCGGCTATCAAAGCAGCGACTGACGCCGGCAACAAAGCTGATGAAGCTGCGAGAGCGGCTGATGCAGCTCGTGTCGAAACAGTAAAGAGCCCAACTTTAGGTACAGCCAGAAAGGCAGATGAGGCTGGTAAGAGGGCTAAAAGGGCAGCCTATACCGCGTTCCGCACGGCCGATGACGTTGCTAGAAAGGCTGAGGCAGCTGACCTAGCCGGAGATGAAGCTATCGAGGTAGCGTCTAAATTATCAGGAGCAATCTCCGAGAGAGCTGGTGCAGCAGGCAAAAAGGCTAAAGAGGCAGCAGCCATTGGTTCTGATGTAGCCAAGAAAACTCGTCAAAAAGCCGAGTTGGTTGATAGAGCTGGTGATGAAGCTGTCGAGGCCGCAACCCAAATCTTGCATCAGTTAGTAAGCAAGGCTGAAGAACTAGCCAAAGCGGCTGAGGCGGCGGCTAAAGCAGCTACGAAGGCTTCAGAAGAAGCCAGGAAAGTAGCCGAAACAGCCGGCGATATGTCACAAAAAGCATCGGAGCATGCTGAGGAAGCCGCGAGGGGCGCAAGATCCCTCGCCTCTGATGCAAGCCGGAAAGCCGACGAAATAGCAACAAAAATGGAGAAGGCTCACCAGGAGACTGCTGCAGAAGTAGGACGCTTTTCAGCTAAAGCCGAGGAGGCTCTAAAGTTAGCCAGTGAGGCTTTGGACAGAGTGAAGGGGCTTGCCAATAGATTGCTCACCCAACTGGAATTAGCGATTATCATTGTAGCCATAGTGGGAGCAGCGACTATACTTGGTTTTGGTTTGGCACTTATTGTGAACCCGTAGCCCATAATTTGCTCCACAAAAGATGCTAGACAAAGACTTGGCATCTAAGCCGGGGAGGTATGCTGCTGTGTTTCATACTATTTGAGAATTCTCGAGGATGAAGGAGATTTGAGTCTCTCGGCTATACTACGCAGGGTAAAGCAACCTCAATCTGTGACCTATATGGGAATTGGATGGTTAGCTAGAGAAGGCTAAAAGTCAAGTTAAAAGTTCGTTATCTATAGCACAGCATTTATTATTTTCTACTGGGTAATACTCAATATATTATATTCGTTACCTTTGTGCTGCCGAATCAGGCTACCTATTGCTCAGTTGTGTTCTTTTGAAGCCCAGCCAATAACTTCTCCAAATTTTCGTCACTTCCCGCTAATACAAGGACATCGTCAGCCTTGATCACCTCCCGCTGGCCTGGAGTGACTATAACCTCCTTCCCACGTTGAATGAGCAGCACTGCCACTTTCCACTCGCCCTCGCTACCAAACCCAATTCCAGATAGTCTCTCACCAACGATGTGAGGCGGCACCGCCAACTTGGCAACACCGTATCCGGGTGCTACTGTCATATAGTCAGAGACATCAATCAATGTCACTCCATGGGCTACTCTAGTCCCCATTTCACGCTCCGGGTAAATCACAATGTCAGCCCCTATCTTCTCCAAGATACTGCCGTGAAGTTCATCATTAGCTCTGGCTATTACGTAGCGCACACCCAGTTTCTTCAACAGAATTGTAGATAGCACGTTGCTCTCAATGGCTGTCCCCATTGCCACTATAGCTATCTCAAAGTTACCAATCCCAAGCTCTTTGAGAACAGACTCGTTAGTTGCATCTGCTTGGATAGCGTGTGTCACTTGTGGCGCTATATTCTGGACACTTACCTCCTCTTTGTCTATAGCCAGTACATCATGGCCAATACTAGACAGTGTCGTGGCGACGCTGATCCCGAATCGTCCCAGCCCTATGACTACTATTTGTTTTTTCATGCTAACCTCCTATTTCTAGCCAATCCTAACCGTCTCTTCAGGGTATCGATACGTAGTTGGTTGCTGGCGTTGGATCAGAGCCAGTGCCAGGGTAAGAGGTCCCAGCCGACCAGCGAACATGGTGATGGTAATGATTATCCGACCCGCCAGTGACAGACCAGGTGTAATACCTGTCGATAAGCCTACTGTGCCAAACGCAGAGACAGTCTCAAAGGCCAGATTAAGAAAACCAAATTCTTCTGTAATTGTGAGCAGGAAGACCATTAACACCATTATACCAAGAGATATCATTACTACGGCAAGCGCTCGATTTATCTGCTGGATTGTAAATTCTCTCCCAAATGCTCCAGCATGTTCCTTTCCCTTAATCGTACTCCAGATTGTTGCGGCGAGCATGCCGAAGGTATTAACCTTTATGCCACCGGCAGTTGAGCCTGAAGCTCCGCCAATAAACATCAAAAGCATGATGAAGAAGAGTGAGTAGGTAGTCATATTGGCTACGTTTATTGTACTGAAGCCCGCAGTTCTCGCCGTTACAGACTGAAAGAAGGCACTAAGCAGTCTCTGCGGTTGCGACATTGCGCCAAGAGTAGCAAGGTCACCAGACTCTGTCAATAGGATAACTATTATCCCCAATGCTAGCAGTGACAAGGTGGTAGACAAAACTATCTTGCTGTCGAGTGATAGTCTGCCCCAACTTCGAAACTTGACCATATCAGACAATACTATAAAGCTAATACCACCAACAAAAATGAGGACCGCTGTAAGTAATACCACCAGGGGAACACCCTGATAGTTTAACAAGCTCCTAAAGCCACCAAACAGTTCAAAGCCGGCATTGTTGAAAGCCGAGATGGATTGAAATAATGATATCCACCCAGCAGTTCCGGGAGAGTATTGGGTAGAGAAATGAAGATAGAATAGTGCGGCTCCAATGAGCTCCACAGCCACAGTGAATAGCGCCATTCGCTTGACAATTCTGACCAGACCTCCTAGCTGCGCTAGACCCATTGAGTCCCTGATGAGCAACCTTTCTCGAAGCCCAATCCTGCGCCCAAATGCGAGCAAAAAGATTGTAGCACTGGTCATAAAACCAAAGCCACCTGCTTGAATTAAGACCAGGATTACTATCTGACCAAAAAAACTCCAGTAGTCTGCCGTATCTACCACAACCAAACCGGTGACACACACAGCGGAAGTCGCGGTGAAAAGGGCATCCACAGGGGACGTCAGCTGCCCGGTATGGGTCGATATTGGCAGCATGAGCAAAATGGTGCCGCAGGCTATGAGTCCAGCAAAACCATATATTAGTACTAGGGACGATGACCCACCAGTTCTCGGTTCGGGCACTATCGGAAGCAGAACCCGCCATGGTCTAACGCGAGGCTTAATTGGGTGGAATATCCTGTCCCCAGGTTTTCTACTATACTTCTGTTGCATATCTATTCGTAAAGAGTGTAAGCATGCCAGCTAAAGCCTTAACGTTTCTTGCCGCATTATAATCTTTCTTACCCATGATGTATACTGGCGATGTATGTTAATCCATAATAAAAACCATTCTATGAATTCTACAAAAGGATGATTGCAGTTGAGACAGCATCTGCCCCAAGTTGAATTAGGTTAACCACGTCCTTCAACCAGAACAGACGGAAAAAATTTTGTGAACCGGTTCCATCTTGATCTATTAAGGTGGCTTCGAATCTAACGGCTCAGTTTATTGCACCTGATACTTTCGTGGTGGCCAATAGAAGGGCATTGAAGAAATCATCCCCGGCCAGTACAGATGTGACTTAAGTTGCCGGGGAGTTGTAGGTTTCGTCCTTGTTGGTGGAGCATGGGTATTAATAAGTGGAACCTTTTAGGGCTTTAGCCAAAATATTGGATATCTCTAATACTTACCTCTTATACATCAAGCGAGGCGATAGGGAAATAACTCCGGCTTCTATTTCTTCCATTTTACCCAAAAACTAATCCACTTTAATTATAGTGGCATCGGCTTGGGCTAAACCTCCGCAAATGCCACCCAAGGCGTATCCACCACCTCTCCTCCTTAATTCATACATTAAGTTCATAATAATCCTTGCCCCACTGGCTGTATTGGGGTGGCCGATGGCTATGGCACTACCGTTGATGTTCGTCCTGTCCCTGATCTCTTTAAGCTTTTTCTTATCATCCCCGGCAACCAACTTGGTAGATACCAAGGGCACGCAGGCGAAAGCCTCGTTTATTTCCATGACTGCCATATCATCTATGGTCAAATCTGCCTTCTTAAGAACCTTCTGCCAAGCATATGCCGGTCCCTCAGGCATACGACTGGCATTAATGGCAATTGATGCTTGAGCAACCACCGTTGCTAATGGTTCAAGGCCAAGCTCCTTAGCCTTTCTGCGCGTCATTATCAGGATTGCTGTAGCCCCATCATTCATACCGGGAGCATTACCGGCAGTGATTGCTCTGGTGTCATATACTGTCTTCAACTTAGCCAGCCTTTCCATACTTGTGTCTGGGCGATATTGCTCATCAATATCCAAAACCTTTGGCTCACCTTTTGCTTGTGGGATGGTAAGTGTCATTATCTCATCTTTAAACTTGCCTGCATTCCATGCATTACCGTAATTTGCATGACTTCTCAATGCCCACTCATCCTGCTCCTGTCTGTCTATACCATATTCGAAGGCTACATTATCGCTGTCAACGGCCACCGGATTGAAATCTTTATAGCCAAGTGCAAATAGCGGGTCCTCCATCTTAACATCGCCCAATCTGTTACCGTTAAACCTAAGCCCTCTCACAACGAGTGGCTCCTGGCTGAAGGATGTAGCTCCCCCAGCAATAGCCACGTCTGTCTCACCTAGCCTTATTGTCATTGCTGCCAGCTTAACCGCGTGCATCGCTGATACACAGGCCATATCGAATGAAATTGATGGTGTCTCATGGGGAAGACCCGCCTTGATAAGAGACTGCCTAGCGGCAACAGGGGTGTAGGGGTCTTTACACGGAGATGTATCGCCTACTCCCCAGAAAACCTCCCCGACTACTTCCGGACTGATTTTGACCCGGTTGAGCACTTCTCGCATAGGGATAGCCCCCAAGTCATAGTAGTCAATATCCTTAAGCGAACCACCATACCTGCCAAATGGGGTTCTAACCGCACTTACAATTACCACACCATTATCATCGTGATCACGCATTTACTTCTTTTTCGCCCTCCTTCTTTGCTGTCTTCCATTCAATTTCTTTCACTATTAGCTATGCAGAGATGACAGCTATTATTTCTGAGTATAATCGTAAAAACCATGTCCTGTCTTACGGCCAAAGTCACCGGCACGGACCATAGATTTTAGCAGTGGGGCAGGCTGCCATCGGTCACCAAATTCCGCTTGTAGCGTTTCTATACCGTGTAATGCAATCTCAGCACCCACCAGGTCACAAAGCTCTAAAGGACCGATGGGAAAGTTGCAGCAAAGCCTCATTGCTTTATCAACCTCTTCAGGCTTATTACCATCCATAACACAGCGGATTGCTTCATTTATCAGAGTATTCACCAGCCGTGTAACTATGAAGCCCGCATAGTCTCTGGCTTCACATGGCTCTCTGCCCAGGCTGGTAACAAATGATTTGCTGACTTCTACCACCTCATCTGCTGTATGTCTCGTCGGGATTATTTCAACTCCCTTAATCACCGGTGCCGGGTTCATGAAATGTATGCCGATGACCTTTTCCGGTCTTTTGGTAGCAGCCGTAACAGCGCCGATGGGAAGCGCTGATGTGTTCGAAGCCAGGATAGTATGTTCCGGACATAAGCTGTCTAACTCTTTGAAAACCTTTAACTTTAATTCCAATTCCTCCAGCACAGCCTCTATCACCAAGTCGGCATCTCGAACATCTTTTATATCAGTAGTGGTTTTAATTCTGGACAGTATGCTTGATTTGTCGCTCTCCTGAATGGTGCCTTTCTTAATCATACGGTCAAGGCTCTTTCCGATGCTAGCCATAGCCTTGTTTGTGATCTCCACGTTGATATCCATTAGAGTCACATTATAGCCTGCCGCCGCGACAACCTGGGCTATGCCGCTACCCATCATTCCAGCGCCCATTACAAACACATTCTTAATATCCATTGCATTTAACCTCCATTTTCGTTTCTAGTCAGGATAATATAATCTTTCCGCTTCTTTCTTGAGGTCTATTCGAAAGTCAGGGCGGGCAATGTTGATAATAGGTTCCATTGCTCTTTGTCACTGCGTTTTCCCCCGAAGACAGGCTACATATACTCAGTAACTATGTAATCAGCGATAATACAAGGCACGGTGGTAATCGTAC
>Ga0315543_1004453_pt1 | contig 11690 bp, 24 predicted proteins | sample SalMarSW160210MG_2_FD_203098 | JGI IMG/M metagenome (GOLD analysis project Ga0315543, IMG submission 203098) | Salt marsh sediment microbial communities from the Plum Island Ecosystem LTER, Massachusetts, United States - Salt Marsh Sediment SW1601-210 ...
GGGACTGGACGCCGGCTCAAGTCACGACCCCGGGGGCCAACGAGATTCGGTCGACGACCGACGACGACGTCCACAAGCTGACGCAGACCCTGGTCAACGCGGTGGGCCCGGTCGACTCGCTTACGCTCCGCAACGTGAAGCCGGTCGGCTCGCAGCAGTGGATCAAGCTCCGGCTGAATCCTGGCGGCCTGGTCTACTTCGACGTCATCAACGGAGTGGTTGGCACCGAGACCGGCGCGACCGGTGCCGTCTCCGCCAACGTTGACGGCGGGTGGGATGTAACCACCGTTCCTGCGGCTGTTGCGACTGCATCGGCAGAGTATGAGATCTATCTGGCGCTAGACGACGGGGACGACTCCGGCGTTGGCAGCACGAGCGATGGCATCACGCTGGACGCGGCAGAACTCGATCAAGAGAGCATCCTCACCGCCCCGAACGATCCCACGCTCGCGGCGCGCAACCTTAAGCTGTACGGCGACCCGTTTCACGCGACCTACGCCACGAAAGCGGGTCAGCCTGTTGTCGGCGCGACTGCGTGGGGCGGACTAGAAGGTGCCATCTTCTCGGGAGCGAATCTGCTCATGCTCAACCCGATGGCAGGCGAACTGGACGGTGATGACCAACCCGTTGGATGGGCACTCGCCGCGCAGCTGATGGACTTGACCGGCAATCCGACTCCGGTGAGTCTGGGCAATTCAGCCACGTCGCCTGGTGCAAACAGCCATGAAATGTTGCTCCACTTGGGAAATATGTACCTGAACAAGCGGGACGCTGTCGGTTCGTACGCGTACAAAAACAGTAACTGGACGGCCGACACAGACCGTCACGTAATCGCTTACAATTGCCCCGGCACAGTGCGCTCGTTCGCAGTCGATGGTGTGGCCACCCTTTCCGGATACGCGGCGAACGTAGGCAACTGCGTGTTTGACCGGTTCCTACTCGGCGCTCGCGCATGCGGAACGCCAGACCGATTTACTTCGATGGTGGCCCGCGAGTTGGTCGTTTGGAAGCTGGCGTTAGACGCCCAATCGCTCGCCGCTTCCAACCTCATGCGCGCGGAGAATCCGTGATGCCACTCATCGACCCCACGCCCATCGAACCCGAAGCCGCCACTGAGGCCCTGTGCGCCGACAAGGCCACGGCGCTCGCGGTGCAAGCCCAGTACGACGCGGAGCACGGCCTCCCCCGCAAGTGCATGTGCGCCGACGGTTCCGAGCCGCCGGAGGGTGTGCCGTGCACGCTAGAGCATTGCCATGACCTGGACGTGATCGTGGACAAGGATGAGAAGCCGGTGGCGTGGGTGCATCCACGACCTCACGCCACTCTTCCGCCTGCAGTGGCAGCGAAGGTGCAGATCAAGACGCGAACCGAGATCGCTCAGCTCGTCGAGCAAAACAAGCCGGAGCCACCGGACGTCGTGGTCGGAAACGAAGTGGGTGAACACGCATGACAACTGGCTCCACTCGCTTCTTGCTGGTCCTGGGTGCTGCTCTGGTCGGAACGCTGCTTGTAGCCTACGCGACAGCGAAGCCGCAGGAAGAGCCGCCGGAGATCCCACCCCCGCCCCCGCCCATTCCGCGCACCCCGGAGGATCAGATTGTGCCGCCACCAGATCGCCCTGGCTACGCGCGCCAGCAACCCGTCGGGCAGGAGGTCGAGCCGGACGCTCCCGGGCGGTACTGGCTCGTGGAGGGCAACAAATATAAGGTGTGGTTCACCATCGACAGCTGGATCGCGAACCTCATGGGCCCGCCAGTGATTCAGAGCAAACTGGAGGATGCTGGCGTGCAGTCCCCTCGGGTCTGGAAGTTGGATGATGGCTGGCTGGTCGAGGGGACGTGGGGCAACCCGTCGGGCATCCCTGATCTGCCCGAGGACGTGACAATCACCAAGGCGATACGAGTGGGGTAGGCATGGCGGCATTCGGACGACTCAAGAGACTCGGCGCGCCGGTGGCCATTGCGGCCTCGGTGTTCGGGCTGCTGCAACCGGTGCAGCCCGAACGTATGGACGTCGTCCACATTGCCCAGATCGAGCTCGGAAGCACGGACTGGCGCACGTACCAGGACGACGCGCTCTGCTATCACGAGCCGAAGAAGCTCGCCTGGTGCGGGCTCTATACGCTGTGGGCGTTCCACCAGGCCGAGCTCGCCCAGGATTGGTGTTGGAAGCCGGGGCTTGGGTACCTGTACCGCTTGCCGCGCCTCCAGCGAGGGCAGCTTCCGGAGCCGGCGGACGTGGCCTACTTCGCTAAGCCGTACCAGCATCATGCTCTGGTCGAGTGGGTTTCGCCGGACGGGACGACCGTGGGTCTGCTGAACGGAAACAGCACAGGCGGGCGTGTGGCGCGCAGTGTGCGCCCTTTGACGGACGCCACTGCCTACTATTCAACGGCACCCATCTTCGCGACTGCTGCCCAATAACTGCGGCAAATTTGGGGGGTCAGCCCGAGCTCGGGCCGAAACGTTGACTCGGTTGGCGCTGCCGGTAGACTGAGCAGCGGAGGTACTCCACCATGGCAACCATCCCCGGCGCGAAAGTCGGACGGCTCCGCGTCGGCTACGAAAGGAGCAGTCGACCATGTTTGCTATCCATCTGAAGGCCAAGAACAGCCCGAGCGGCAATCCTCGGCGCGTTTATCTGATCTGCGGTCCGCACGGACCGGTGGCCGCCGTCGACGAGGGTTACTCGGGGATTGGAGCGATCCGCGAAGCTGGTTTCGATGCCCCGGAGGTCTGGGGTGTGGAGATCACTCCGGGCGAGTACCGGCGGGTGCTCAAGGAGTTCCCTGTCACTCGTCGACGGCCGCGACGCTAACCGAACACACTGGAGGCACGAGACGCATGGCACCACCTGTTGATGAGTATGTTGAAGACGACCGACTGATCGACGCCATTGTCGATCGCACTGCTGGCCTCGGTGAGCATCTGCGCGAGCTCCGCGACTGCATGCGGGCCCTGGCATTCCATAACCAGGGTGCGTTGCGCGACACTACGCAGATGAGCATTCTGCTGCTCGGTCACATCGTCGAACAGCTCGCCAGTCGTCAGCAGCCGAAGCTAGCCGAATCGCCGAGTGAGCAAAACGATCCCCAGGTGGAGCTCGACCGAGAGCTCGCGAATCTGGCACGGCTCCAGGCAATGGCTGTTACGCCCGGATGGGGGATGCACCGCACCTACTTGGTGCGCTGCCTCATGCTGCTCGGTCGCATCACCGAATCTCTGGCTCGGAGGCTGGACGCTCATGGCATACCCAAAGCGTGAATCCTTCCTGGCCGTGCTGGCGCTCTTCCGGCCGTTAGACGAGATCGACCGGCAGTGCACCTCTGCGGAAATCCTCCTGCTGATCGCGACTGAGACGGTTGAGCTCCACAAGGCGGTCGTGAAGCAGTGTCCTAAGCTCCCCACGAACTTCTCCGGTGAGAGCTGCCGCGAACGCCTGGAGTGGGTGAAGGAGCGGCCCCCTTGCTACAAGCCGGCAGTCGGCTGGGCGCGAGAGCTGCTCGGCCAGAAGCCGAAAGAACCGGCCGGGGACAACTGATGCCGCGGCATAGATTCGAGGAGGTCTGGTGCCCCAACAGTGTGCTGCGCGAGCTCTACGAGATTGAGCGACGTTGGGAGCCGGGCCACACTGCCCTGAACGTCGCTGATCGCTCGTGGGCCGAAAACTCGCGGACCGGCTGCCGCCTGGTGATATTCGACAAATCCGAAGCGGTGCGTCTCGTGCAGGCATTGCTCGACGTTGCTCGCTCAGAGGGTGCAGGCGTGCGGTGTGCTGTGGCAGCTCAGCGGGTGGCGAACGCAATCATCACGCGGTTCGAGCTCCAAGGTGAGGACCTTCAGTTTTGGCGCATAGATGCGCAGGGTGGACAGGATGACTGACGAACAGCAGCAACAGAGCGCGCGGGTCGAGCAGATGTGGGACGAGCAGCTCTGCCAGTGGCTTGTGCGCTACGAGCAGGAGGAATACCCCGACGACCCGCGCGACATGGCGGAGGTCGACGATGCAGTGGAGCTCTGGGAGTGGGATGTGGCGACCGGTAGCATGCTGCTGGAAAGGCTCGAACCGGATGCTTCGACATTTGCTGTCGTGAGGATGATCACCCTGGCGCGGTATGCGACCGAGGAGTGCCTGCATAGCGAAGAGCGATTCGTTGAGCTCGCGCGGGCGGCGCATCGTGCCGTGCAGTCGGCGCGAGAGCAGAGAGAGAAGAAACAACCCGAGGAGTCGAACGATGAAAGATGATGAAGAAGAGTTGGTCTACGGTCTACTGGAAAGGGCCATCCCCTACATCGAGAAGACGATCGAGAAACGCGGACACGAGGCTCTGGCACTGCGCAACCGCCAGCTGCTGGACCAGTACGCCGGTCAGGCCATGGCCGGGATTCTGACGGTCGAGGTGGTCATAGCTAGCTGTCCGAGCGACGAGGAGAAGGTGGCCACTCGTCGGCAGCAAATCGCTGAGGCTGCGTGGGACATCGCCTACGAAATGATGGTCGAGCGGCAGTTGAGAGACGAAGCTCACCAAGAGGCAGCGCAAGCGGACAAAGAGAGCGAAGAAGACGACAGCAAAGCGGACACCGAACCGCCGCCAGACTGACAGCGCGAGCTCGCCGTTCGCCCCGCCGCCTCCGGGCCGCGGGGCTTGCGGCGTCAGGAGGTACCGAGAAACATGACCAAGCGATTGTCACCAAACCAGGCCGCCCTAGTCGACGCACTGCGCGCGTCCGAGTCCCGCTGCGTCGTGCCCCTGGGCGGAGGGTTCTGGGCCGTAGACGGCAAGCGAACCGCAATAAGCAGCGTCACCGTGTACTCGCTCGCACGCGCTGGACTGCTCTGCCGGACGAACACGGACCCGCAGTACTACCGCGACACGTACCAGTTGGCAGAGGCGCAGAGCGACGGTTGAACCTATCTCACCCCGTCCAGCCCCCGCGCCTCAGGTCCGGGGGCTTAGGGGCGTAGGAGGCATCAAAAATGACCACAAAGACCATCACCGTTTCAGCCGAGCACGAGGGCAGCACCTACACCGCGAGCGCCGACTACGCGCACGCCAGAATGCCCAAGTTGGTTCAGTTCACCCGCGACGGGGAGCCGGCTGGCCATGGGATGTTGGCCTGGCAGACGATCGACACTCGGGAGAATCGCCGTCCGACCACTGACGTCCCCGAGGACGCAATCGAGGAGCTGGAGGACGCGCTACTGGCGGCCATGGGTCGCTACGAGCGCGCACACGCCTGAGACCAACCACCCCGTCCAGCCCCCGCGCCTCAGGTCCGGGGGCTTAGGGGCGTAGGAGGCATCAAAAATGACCACGTTCAGATTAACCGAAACCGAGTATGAGATCGCGATCAACGCGCTACGCACCGCGGCCCATGATTGCGAGAAATCTGCCAAGGCGTGCGAGCAGCGCGAACACAAATCCACGCAAACAGCGTTCATCCGTCGGCGAGACCAGTATTTGCTACTCGCCGAGAAGATTCAGGATCGCCCCTACTGACCCCGTCCCGCCTTGTCCAGCCGCGCACCCGAGAGGGCCGCGGCTTGCGGCGTCAGGAGGTACCCCATGGCACGACAAAACACTATCCACGAAACTGAGAGCTGGCGTGTGAAGCAGTTTCGGAACGGCAAGCTGGTGCGCTACACCGGTAGGATGAATGAGGGTACTGCTCGCATAGAGTACGAATCTTGGGCCGTGGCTGAGAACGAGAATGTCGAGCTTCAATGCAGACGAGTCGGGCAACACCGTTACTATCCTGTCCAGCAGAGATTCGCGAGCCATCCCCGTCTGGACTGGTGACGTGGAGGTACAGAATGACCACACTACACATCGGCGCCGGTGGCGCAGTGTTCACCAAGAGGCGCAGAAACAACGCACGCGAGCGACTGCTGAAGCTGCTCAGCGATCAGAACTGGCATGACCATCTGCAACTCAGAGAGGTCGCTGGTACGCGCTACAGCGCCCGTCTCTTGGAGCTGCGTCGACTTGGCTGGAGTGTCGAGGACCGGAACCTCGATGGCTCCGGCAAGGCGTACCGACTGACATCGCTCCAGGCTTCGCGACGCATGAAGCCGAAGCGGGTCAAGCTGTTCCTGAGCGAGGCGCAAGTGCTGGAGCTGCTCGCCACTGAGAAGGTTTCGACAGGCGTCCGCTCTGAGCTCGAACGAGCGTTGGAATCCTACCAACTGAATCGGGACAAGCTGTGATGGCAGACCATAGAACAAAAGGACCGGCTGGCAGCTTGCTGCCTTGGTACGTCGTACGCCCCGCCGCCTCCGGGCCACGGGGCTTGCGGCGTCAGGAGGTGCCACATGGCAAAGAATGAGATCCCCCAAAGACCGCAATACTCCCGACGGTGGATTCACCAGATGATCCACGAAATCGTGGACGAAATCCCTGACTATATTGGTGTTGATGTACCAGAGGCTCAGGCAGAGCACGCGAACGAGCTGTTCCTGTGGGTCGAGGGTTTCACTGCTCTACTCACGGAGGTGCAGAGAGTGGACGCGATTTGCCTGTCTCTGGTTCATCTGGTTCTCGCTGCAAGAATTAGCTTCAGTGCATGCCTGCTTGATAGGGACTCCTTTTTGGCCGCCGCATCGGCTACGTGGGACGCTCTGAAGCGTCAGCAGGACATGAATGACAAGATTGCGCAGGAGATGGAAGAGGAGTCGAACTGATGGCACAGCACACTACGAAGGGACCGGCTGGGAGCTTGCTGCCTTGGTACGTCGTGGGCTCCCGAGGCCGTCCGGGCCACACGAACTACACCGTGCGGGATGCAGCTGGGAGGCAGGTTTGCGAGTGCTCAGGAGAGGACGATGGCCACGAGGAGGCCGTTGCGATTGCGGCAGCAGTCAACCGAGCGGGCCCGCGCATCTGTGCGAGGTGCGGCGCGCCAGCAACCTGCTTCGGCTCCTACGAGGATGACCTCAGCCCAGCTTTCGCCTGCGATGACTGTTGCGGCCACGGCAACGAGGACGGCCAGTGTGAGCCTGTGACCGGTGATCGCCCTGTCGCCACCGTGGTGGCCGGTGAGATCATGCGGGGCATTCTGCACCAGGCCTGCGCGAATTGCGCGCACTGCAGGCTGCAGGGCCCTAACTTCACTGCTGTCTGCACGCGCCCAGGTCCTCACCACATGAAGCGAGTATCGGGAACCTTTTACTGCGGGCTGTGGGCGAACGCTTCAGCTCAGTCAGGAAGGACGCAGCGAGGATGCGCAATCTGAAACTGTGCTGGGTGGGGTTCTGCCTTCTGCTGCCTGTGAGCTGCGACGGCTACGAACCGCCGCCGCTCGCGCAGTCTGAGTGCTACGAGCACATCATCGTTCCAGGCGAACGCTGGAAAGGATGCTCGTATCCGAGCAACAAGCTGGGCGGGCGCCTTGTCTGGGAACACGGGACCTGGGTCTGCCGGTGTCCGCCCCAAGACGGAGGCGCCAAGTGAGCAACGTACTCGTGAAGCAGCGCCGCGACGCTGCATATCTGCGGCGGACCGCGGACCCCTGTCCGTTCTGTGGCGCGGATGCCGATCGGCTGACGCTGGACAGAATCTTCACTCTGCCGGTGTGGTTATTGACTGTCAGGTGCAACCAGTGCGGCGCCCAGGGACCGGCGCACTGTACGAGCAGCGCATCAGGACATCCTGCCGCTGCGATTCGGCTCTGGAACAGCCGAGCTGTTGGAGCCGGCAGGTTCCCATCTGGTCCCGAGGCTGCGAGGTGAGACTCATGTGCAATCTGAAACTATGCTTGGTGGTTGGGCTGGCCGCTGTGGCTTGCTCGGGTGAGAGCTTTAGGGCAACGGACGACGCTCTGGCTGGCACAGCTGGCGCCCTTCCGGAGGCGGCTGGAGGCTCCGTGGCTGAGACTGGGGGCAGTGGGGCTGCTGGACGGGGATCTCCGTCGACGGGGGGATCGACCCCGGGTGACGGCGGGACAGCTGGCGCAGCCGGCTCAGAGCCCGCGTCTGGCGGCCAGGAGGCTGCTGGCGGTGCCGAGCTCGGGACTGGGGGGTTGTCTCCTGGTGACGGCGGAGCGCCCAGCTCGGGAGGCTCTGAGCCGGCGTCCGGCGGCCAGGACGCGTCCGGTGGCGCCGAGCTCGGGACGGGGGGTCTGCCCGCCGGCGCCGGCGGGACTGTGGGCACCGGAGGCGCCGAGCTCGGGACGGCGGGCTACCAGGCCGTGGGTGGCGCCGAGCTCGGGACGGGAGGTTCTCCCCCGGAGGGCCCCTGCGGCGAGCTCTGCGAGCCGACTGGCCCCGACGACGGGGTGACTCTGACCTTCGACGGCCTCGGGCGCCCGACGCTTCGGTTCGGAGCGGCGGCTGCGTGCGTCGAGCTCACTACGGACGAGCTCGGTTTCACGATCCACTCGTGGAGCTGTCAGACGTTCCCGAGCTCGCGAACGCTCAGCCTGCAGGGTGCGACAGTCGCAGCATGCAGCGGGGCAGAGCTGCCCGTCTCACCGAGTCCCCAGCAGCCTGCTCTCCGAGCAGGTGGATACTGCTTCGAGATCACTGCCGGCACGGGCGCGCCGGCAGTCCAGATGTTGTGAGATGAGCCGAGGGAGTGAGCCGATGTGCGATGAACTGTTTGGTTGCGACCACGAGCCGGAGGTTCCAGTTGAGGAGGACGGAGAGATCGTGTACTGGCTGTGCCGCTGCGGCCGGAAGCACTATCCAGAGCCGGAAGGTCCAGAGCTGTGGCAACGACCGACACAGGAGCTCGCGGCGGAAAGAACGTTCCGGCAACGGCCGCTCCTGCGTGAGGTGCAACGGGTGCTGGACTCTCTGACACCGAAGGAACGCGAGGTGTTGGAAAAGCGGTTTCCGAAGCGCAAGTGAGTGCGGAGGTGCGGCATGCGGGTTATTCGAGGACGCTGAGCAGAAACTCCAGCGGTGACGATCAAGGACGGAGAACACAATGGCGCTTCGCAAGGGACGCAAGCAGAACCGGTACAAGCCGGCTCCACCCAAGACGTGGGCAAACACGAAGCCCCGTTGGGGCAAGGTCGTCGACGAGCGTCGGCGTGCGACGCGGGCACAGCGAAAGGCGCGGAAACACAAGCGAGGAAAGTAGGAGGTACACCATGGGAAAGACGACAGACGAAGAGATTGCAAACACCGTCACCACGAACGACATGATGGTCGGGGCCCAAGGGGAGGATATTGTGATCCTGCTCCTGAACTGCAGGATGGACCATGAGAAGGCGCTCCGGTTAGCGGCCTGGATTGTCGACGACATGATGGTCGGGGCCCAAGGGGAGGATATTGTGATCCCGCTCCTGAACTGCAGGATGGACCGTGAGAAGGCGCTCCGGTTAGCGGCCTGGATTGTCGCCATTGCCGATCCTGTCCGCGAGGACTTCGAGCGCATCTTCGCGGCGGTCTGCAGCACCTGAGCCATGAGGAGACATAACTCCGATGCCGCCTATCCCAGGCGCTACGTGGCGCTCGCGGCGGAGCGGCAGTTGATGGCTGCTCTGATGGCGGGCGAAGTGCCTGACCCGCGGCGTGCGTGGCCGTGGCTGCAGTCGGAAGATTTTTATGGGGACCTGATGCGGCGAGCCTTCGCAATCCTACAGGACGGCCCGCAGTCTCCCGAGCAGCTGCAGGGGCACTTGCGTCAGTGCGGTTGGACAGGGGATGTGGCTGGAGTGCTCCGAGACTGTGAACTGGTGACGCCGGCTACATCCAGGCGCTTGCTGGACGAGGCAGCTCAACTGGTACACGCGCAGGCATGCCGGCGACGTCTGCGCGCGGCGACACGTTCTCTGCGTGTCTTGCTCGACCACTCTCAACCCCTCTGGAACGAGCAACTGGAGAACGCTCTCCGTGCCATCCGAGACTGTCGAGGGGGAGCAACCAACCAAGGACAACAACAATGAATACGAGAGACCCGAATCCCATTGGTGGACCGAAGAACAACGAAGGAGGACGACGATGACCATAGCGATGGCTGGACCCGATCCGAGCTCGGGACCGAAGAACGACCTGATCATCTATCTACGCCTGGTGGACGACCTGCTCGGAAAGGGAGTCGTCTACACCGAGGTGGAGAATGCGCTGAAGGCGACGGAGCGTGAAAAGTACGAGGACGCTCAACTCTGTCTGCTGCGGTCCTTCTGGATGGTGCAGGGAGCGGCGAACGTTCTGGAGAACAGCCATCGGGACGTCGAGCCGGGCACGGACCCGGCGCCCGAGCTCGTTCCCTGGAGGCAGCTGGAACAGCGAGCGAAGGTCTGCCTTCACTGGCTCGACAAGCTGCCGGAGCAAATGAGGCTGTACAAATCCCGTCTGGCCAAGGAATAGATCGACCTGGCGCAATGGTGCGTCACCCGACCCGTCACGGGGCTGACATGGTTTCGGCCATGTCCGTGGCGGGTTCGGCTTTTTGTTGACGTCAAGGGGTTTCGTGCCCAGACTGGATCTGCGTTCGGGTGCGCCGCCATGCGTTGCCCGTACCTCCACAAGGTGCCGGCAGTTCTCGCGATCTGCCGGCACTTTGCTTTTGTCCGTGGTTCCGATCTATCCTCCCGGGCCGGAGGTTAAGCATGGCGATCCGCCCGACTGAGACCCCTCGTGCTGAGGCATCGAGCTGCGTGGTGTGTCCGTGACTCGCGTGGCTCGGAACTGCGCCCAGCGCATGTTTCCCTGGCCCGTGTGCGTGATCTGCGGCGAGCTCGCGACAGTGGAGTACCCCGGCCCCTATGTGCCCCTCGAATACCCGGCGCGGGAGTGGCTGCCCTGCTGTGGCCGGCACAAGCGGCACGTATCGCGAATGGCCGCCTGGCGGCGGGTGAGAGCCGACCAGGAGCCGCGCCTCCACCGGTGCGGGTCGATGCCCAGACCGTGCGCTGCGAACCGTCAGGGGGAAGCATGAAGCGAAGGCCACGCAACACGCCCAAGCGGCGTGCTCAAGTCGATGAGACTGCGGCATTCTTGCGGGAGCTCTGGAAGTGGTGCGAGGCATACTCGCGCCAGCATTCGTTGAACACGGAAGAGGTCAATCGAGCTCTGCTGGGAACGAGTCTGTTGAGCTGGAGACAACGCGGCATGTCGAAAGCTGTTTGGCTGCAGCTGTGCGAAGACGCATGGGACAATCTGCCCGGTCCGACCCCATCGAACTATCTGGGGGAAGCATGAGCCGGCGCAACCAGAGGAGGGATCAGCGCAGGAGAGCTGGCAAGGTCCTCCGGTGGATGCGAATTGGGCTGGGGCTCTGCTATCGGGGCTCCAGAGAGACGGGGAAGGCCACTGAGTCGTGGCTGCATCGCCCTGGAAGTTGGGATGAGAGGCCACTCCGCTGGCGAGGGCGTTGCGCCATTCGCGCGCACGCCGCGGGTTGCTCTCTCTTCTACCGGTCGGAGGTGTGGTGTAACCCGTTTGGTTTGTGCGGTCAGCTCGGTCAGCTGGGTTCACCACAGCCCTATCCGTGAAAGGTGAGAAGTTATGATCGTGACGGGCCTGCTTATCGTTTTCGTTGCCTGGACTGCAGCCATACTGTGGCGTCGATTGCGTTCTGTGCGGGCGGGTGGCCACGACCATTCAAGGACTCGCGAGCGTGTCTATGGGATGGGATGGCTGACTCTTGAACCTGGCCAGCGAGGGGAGATCGGATTCACCTACGCTGCGGAGGGCGCAGATGATATTCCCGTTCCGCGCGGCGTTCTGCTCGTCCGTCGGAT
>Ga0315543_1004454_pt1 | contig 11689 bp, 11 predicted proteins | sample SalMarSW160210MG_2_FD_203098 | JGI IMG/M metagenome (GOLD analysis project Ga0315543, IMG submission 203098) | Salt marsh sediment microbial communities from the Plum Island Ecosystem LTER, Massachusetts, United States - Salt Marsh Sediment SW1601-210 ...
TTCAAGCTCCTTTAATGATTATAATAGAAAATCCCGTATTAAATTTAGAACCGCCACATAATGATTGCCAACGCCAGAATACCCCAGTAGAAAAGCACACCCAAGAGCAGTGAAGCTTTTGTACCGGTATTGAATTTTTTAAGAGATGGAGACCTGCGAAGAATTAATAAAGTAACCACAAGAACCGCCAGGGCTACAACTGCCCATATATAATTTGTTATGGGCTCAAGCGTATTAAGCACGGACTTGTCCACGATTATAACATCATTATATATCCCTGTTGCCGCCTCAACACCTCTTGGTTCGGAGAAGGCATATTTTAAACATGGTATTCGTGAGACTGCCTTGAATATTCCTTTAACCAAGTGAGTGCAGGCAACTGTAGGAAGTAACAGAAGGCCGAAGCCTTTGGCAATACTGCCGAAGCTTTCTTTTGAAAAGACCTTTGCTAAGGCCACTACCGCTAAAAGCATCAGGACAGGCAAGACTATAAACAGCACAATCCCTGTCAGTACATCTGATGCAATTCCTGCCGCTCCGAGGACATTGACTATGGTTTCCGGAAGCCACATAAGAATTTTTCCTGTAACAGACCATTCCGGAAGAATGTCGTAGAGTACAAATGCACTCACTGCCAAAAGAAAACCCACTTCGGCGGTTCGCAACTCAATCCGGCGGAAAAAATCGGCAAATGGTCTCCTGATCGAAAATCGCAGGTTACTGTTTGGGCATACTTTCAGACATTGTGTACACAAAATACAGTCGCGATTGTCGTTAATTTCCGCAGGATAAAGATTGCTTGTACACGAGTGTTTGGTCAACTTATAATGATTATCCTTTGCTATGCAGTCTTTTGTCTTGCACGCCTTACAAACCGATGAGTCTTTCACACGCCACTCGAGTACAGATATGCAGGAGTACAGACCAAGAAGGTAAGTTATGGGACAAACGTAGCTGCAGAATGTTCGCTTCTCGAATACAAAACCGGTTAACAGAGCTGTGCCGAACAGCACAAGCAGATAGATAGCCATTCTGTGCGGTATTCTGTGTATGCTGAATGTGTACATTCCCACAGCCAGAATAAGTGCGTAGAAGATAGTTATAACCCATCCACTTTTTAATGCAGCCGGAACCTTACGACGAATGCCGACCCGAGCTGCCAGCGAGGAAACCAATTCCATCGGGCAGACCATACACCAGGTCCTGCCGAGTATTACCGCTATAAAAATCATTATCGGCCACCAGAATGCCCACACAAGCAACGTTGCCAGGTTTGTGTTTCGCAGCACTTTAGCAAAGGCCATATCGTCGGTATTGACACCCAGCCCGCCAATGATAATCAGGCAAAAAACACCCAGCATTATAAATTGAGGCACAATCGGGAACCATCGCGACCCAAGTAAACTACGAATCCAGTGAGTATTCAACAAATCCTTTTTCATTTTTAGATGCCAACTCTTAAATAGATTTTAATGCCTTGTTTTTATAGTTTCAGGGCAAAATGGCAACAAAATAATAATGCCAAAACCAAAATTTATGGATAAGGTGCAGGGACAAATAAGATTAAGACATTATAGTATTAGAACAGAAAAAAACCTATATTTTGTAGATAAAGCTAAATAAACCCCCGGTAAAACCGAGGGCTAAATATTTTTATTACCCCCTCATTTACATTCGGGGCTCTGTTTAGACCTCAATGATATAAAAACACCGTTTTATGCCCGTGAACAGTTAGAACAAGTTTCATATGTTAAACTGGTTAATTTGCATTAGTTACGTTTTTTGATTGACAAAGCGGCTTTGAGGCTGTAGGGTTTTAGCGTCAGGGAAGGCACGTCTGGCAGCTCATGCATGCTCAAGGATCTGTGTAATTTTTTTTACAATACAACATAAGGGTGTGCCGTTTTTTTTGACGGTGCTTTATTTGAATCTATAGACCGACAGGGAAAAAAGAAATTGGCACAGGATACAAGGGAAATATTTGAAGCTATCGTAGAACGGGTCAAGACACTTGACCCTGCAAACAGCCGTAAATGGTTTGACGACCTCGCGATAAAGAATTTCAGCGGCGGACTGCTTGAAATAAACTGCCCGGACGTCGAAGCAGCAGGCTTTCTTCAGGATAACTGCACCGGCAGTTTCACCCGTGCCGCACAGCAGATTACAGGACATCTGGTAAGCATAAAGTTCGGCATCGACGGTAAAACCGGAAAAGGCAAACCTTTTTCAACAAACCAGACAGACCCTCGCCTGCATCCTGATTATACATTTGATAATTTTGTCGTAGGGCCCGGCAACCGGCTCGCACAGGCAAGCTGTACCGCCGTAAGCAAATCACTCGGTACAACATACAATCCTCTGTTCATCTATGGTAACGTGGGACTGGGCAAAACCCACCTGCTTCATGGAATCTGCAGGGAAACGCGAAGCAACTTTCCAAAGGCAAAAATCCAGTTCTTAAGCTGCGAAGAGTTTGTCAACCGCTTTATAAGTGCAATCGAGGCCGGCTCACTTGCCGAATTCAAAAATCTGTATCGAACCGTCGATTTGCTCGTGATTGACGATGTGCAATTCCTGCGAGAACGCGAACAAAGTCAGGAAGAATTTTTCCATACCTTTAACGCACTTTACGACAACCGCAGACAAATTGTCTTGAGCGCTGATTCTGCACCGGGAGAAATACCTTCACTGCCTGAAAGGCTTACAAGCAGGTTCAAATGCGGACTGGTGGCAAGGATTGACGAACCAACTTATGAAACCAGAGTGGCCATCGTGCAGAAAAAGGCAAGACTAAGAGGCATGAAAATCTCAGATGAGATCGCAGAATACATCGCATCAATGGTCAAGACAAATATACGCGAACTCGAAGGAGCACTGACAACGCTTTATGCCCTGGCCAGCACTACAGGCGAAGAAATCAACCTTGACACTGCCAGAAAAGCCCTGGGCGATAGAGAAACAACCGACAAAAACATTACGATTACCGATATAATAAAAGTCGTAACCGCTTACTACGACGTCCGGCCGGCAGATTTACAAAGTAAAAAACGCAGCCAGAGTATCACTATGCCAAGACAGATTTGTATGTATCTGGCCAGAAATTTAACCAGCCACAGTTTAGAGGAAATCGGCGGGCACCTCGGCGGAAGAGACCATACTACCGTAATGCACGCCTGCGGCAAAATCGGTGAATTGCAGCAAACCGACGACAGAATCCAGTCGCAGCTTACAGAACTTACAAAACGCATCACAAAATAAGCCCACTGGCGTTATAGGACTAATGCGGGAAATCAATGCTGTACATATTTTGCAGCATCTATTGTACTCAAGAAGCAATCGGTCAGCGCCGATACTACTATTGAATATGTGCGCTAACAATATAAACAACCTAAAAACACAAAAATATTGTGCCGCCTTTGTAATAGATAAATCGGAGAAATTCGACAATAATCTCTGTGATGAACTAAGTCGAGTCAATCTGAATATTGACATCTTCGGCAAAGAGTTAAACCTGACAATAGGCTTTGCAGATGTGTCGGTGCAAATCTGCGATATAGTTCCGCCGGCACAGGCAATTTGCGATATAATCATAAATGCCGTTGTCAGCCAAGCACAAGAATCAGGGCAGAATATCCACCGCAAAAAAAGTTGCAGCTACTGCTGCCGGAATCCCGCACCGATGTCGGCGCCCGAAGCATTATGGCTATGCAGAGAAATTAATCTGATGCAAAACAAAGAACGAAAAGTGCTGCAGCGCTCCATTGAACTGGCCCGCAGAAAACAAATTTCTGTATGCCCTTTTCTGTCTGAAAATGTCTGCACGATTTACCATTTAAGACCTCTTGCGTGCAGAGAGCACATAATCACCAGCCTAAATTTTAACAATGCCTCAGATAAACTGCCTGCAAGTATGCTTGAATCTGTAACTTGTCTTTGCGGCGAGCTTAATGAAAATATAACTGAAACAATAATGCTGCCGGCAGCAATCAGCTGGGCCCAAAATTCAAAAGACCTCTTAAGCAAAACTTATAATATGTCGGAACTTTTCGGCAGATTAATCGATATCATACACCGGCAGTCAGAAAAAGCTGCTCAGGTATTTTAGCAGCTTGTTGCTAAATTAATCCTGCAACGGCCTTTGGAGCAGGCATAATCAGACACAACTTTGTACTTTCTGTTTCTGCACCAATGGCCAGTGGTTACGATTGGCGGCATATGCAGCCTGAAAGGCCTGGACAACTTCAGGGTCGAACTGAGCACCGGCAAGGCTGACAATTTCGCTGACAGCATCTTCAGCCGATTTGGCAGAACTGGCGTAGTGCTGCGAGGTCATCGCATCAAAACAATTGGCAACGGCAAGAATTCTTGAGCCGATAGGAATGTTTTTGCCAACAAGGCCGTTGGGGTAACCGGTACCGTCAAAATTTTCGTGATGATGCCGTATAATCACCACTTCTTGATTAAACAGGCCGACTGGCGCAAGAATCTCAGCACTTACAATCGGATGCCGCTCAATAATTTTACGCTCCCGGTCGGTAAGAGGGGCTTGTTTGTGAATAATATCGTTGGGAATCACGATTTTACCGAGGTCGTGCAGCATCGCTGCCGTCTGAAGCTGTTCGGTCAAAGCCTGTGATATATCCATCTGCCTGGCAATTTCGGCTACGTAAACCTTTACATTTTCGCCATGGCAGGCAAGATAAGAATCCTTGGTTGCAATCGCTTTCGCAAAGGCCGTAATCATGCCGAGCGTCTGTGTCTTTATCTGATGGGCCAGCGCCGAAATCTTCGCCTGAAGTTCATAGAAATCTTCATTTTGACGATTCTGTAATTGTTCGTCCGGATTGACCTGATCATACGAAACGACACAGTTTCTACCGCGACGCTTGGCTGCATAAAGAGCATCGTCAGCTCTTCTTATCAGTTCATATGGATCTGCTGCATCGGCCCCATCAAAAACTGTAATGCCTACACTGCATGTAACTGATATAGACTGACCGACTACTTCCCAGTGGTATTTGTCAATTATCTGACAGAGTTTGCCCGCCCTTTGTGTTGCGATTTCCACAGGCATCCCCGGCATAAGAATAACAAATTCTTCTCCGCCATAACGGGCAGCTATATCAAGCGGATAAATATTTTCATTCAGAATCTTGCCGAGCTGCTGCAGAATCTTATCGCCGGTCAGATGTCCAAACGTATCATTAAGATTCTTAAAATGGTCAATATCAAACATCATAACGGCAACCGAGCCGCCACGTATCTTGGCCTGCAGTACTTCGCGTTCGAGAACCTCAAAAAAACGACGTCTGTTGGCAAGACCTGTAAGCTCGTCGGTATTTGCAAGAAGCAGGAGTCTTTCCTGAAGCTCAATCATCTGAAGCACTATTCCGATTCGTGCCTGAAGCTCGCCTTTGTTGAAAGGCTTGGTTACATAGTCAATCGCACCAAGTTTCAGACCGCTAATCTTGTCCTCGCTGGCGTCTTTGGCAGAAACAAAAATAACCGGAATCGAAGATGTGCGAACATCGGCTTTGAGCCGTCTGCATACCTCAAAGCCGTCAATCTCCGGCATCATCACATCAAGCAAGATAACATCGGGCTTGTGCTCAACTGCCATTTTTATGCCATCGGCAGCATCTTCAGCAATAAGTGTGGCAAGACCCATACTGCCAAGATGAGCTTTCAGAAGGATAAGATTTGTCCGGCTGTCGTCGATAACGAGAATTTTTCTCTGCTTTTTGATCTTCATCCCGTTAAAAATCCCTTTTCTATTATAAACCTTGATATCTTAAACAGGATTCGTCCCGTTAAAAATCTTCTTTTCCATTTATAATTTCTAACGGGATTCATTTTTGTACAAACTTTTTACATTTAATCTCTTATCAAGATTATCGACTTATCTATCCCCCGCATTGAGATGAAGACAGAATTTAAGGCAAAAAAATGTTTTCTTCCTTTTCAAGACCCGATAATAAGAAGATTTTTCAGGCTGAATTTTTTGTTGCTTTGGCTTTTGCCTCTACGATTGCCGTCTGGACCTCCTCTTCTGTGTAATGTGAAGGCCATAGAGTTCGCCAGCCGGCAACATAAGTTCCCACAGGTAAAAGCGTAAGCAGGCCGGTCAATAACCAGCCGGGCTGCTGGAGCGTGCCTATTGCCGCCATCCTATCGGCTTGAGCTTGCTTTATCGACAAATCGAGAAGGCCGATTACTTGCTGATATTTTTCCTTGTTAAGATTAGCCAAGTAATCAAGCCGTAACTGCTCACCGGTATAAGTATCTATTATCTCATTACGCAAATTCCGGGCTGTATGAATGTTGCTGTTAAACAAATTGATATTGTTGGGGTCTTGACCTACATATCTAACCGCCAGCGGCGATATGTCGGCAGGCCACAAATCGTAAAGAAGCTGACAACCCGTTGTGAATACAACCGCAGTGATAATAACAACAGATAAAATCGCTTTCCAATTCATAAAAATTCTCCCTTTCTCGTGAAGCATATCTCATACCTATCTTCACGCTCTTGAGTTTTTACATCGTCCCATCTTTGCCAATATCTGCGTCTGGCAGGCGCTTTTCAATGGCACGCAGACGATATTCATAACAAATGCTCGCCCGGTTTAATTCCTCAATTCTTTCCTGAAACTGCCGTTGGGTCTCTATCAGCATCGTTATATCGTGCTGCAATAATGAAAGCTGCTTTTGCAGATTGACCCAGCTTCCCACAATCAGCACCGCCAGAAAAATAATCTGAACCAGCACCGAAAGGTCGATTTGTTTGTTGAAATTCCACTGTTTATTTTTGTTTTCTGCTTCAGCCATTTTACACCGGTGCGTAAAAAACATATAAATCGGAGATTCTGAATATTATTACGTAACTGCCAGCAGGCAGATTTCCCTGCGATGTAAATGATTCTGCAATATTGACCGCTACGACCTGGTTACCTACAACCACAGGAACTGTCCCGGGAATGTCAACTTCCACAGCCCTAACATTATAGTAATTGTAATCATATTTGCTGATGACCTCGGCAACAAAGCCTATGGCTTTTCCGCCAGCTGAAGTTACAAATGCATTTTCATTCAGACCCACACTCTCGCGTAAAAGACGCTCGATAAACTGTTGCTGCTGGTTCTGGGCAAAGCTATCAGCCATTTTTTATTTCCTCTTCTTTACTGCTGTAAGAATTGTCTGCTGATTCGTAAAATCCATCTCTACTTTTTCAAGCCAGCATATACTTCTGTTGTCATATTTGACACCAAAGATATCTCTGCTGTCAGGGCTGGTAATGATTTTGTCGCCGGGACTGAAAATCGACGACAAAACTATAGTTTTTATCTGTAAAAGTCCGGTTTCAAAGCCGCCTGATTCTGAAAGGCCTCGCGCAAATTCAACAAGCAGTTTTGTATCATCTTTCTGGTTCGCAGAACTAAAAATTCCATCAGAGTCGTTTAGAAAAATGCTGCAAGGAGATATTTTTTGGTACTTGAATTTTCGGGGCAGAGTAATGATTTTATCGACCACTTCGATAGTCGAATTAACCGGCCCATCTGCAATAGTAAAGCTTACTCGTTCATCCGCCATAACAGAAGCAGTTATCCTGAATTTTAAGAGTCCTTTTAGAATAGCAAACCACACATCAGCATCGAGCTGTTCCGCCGAGAGCCAAATGCCGCACTGGTCAAGCAGTATCTTGAACGAGCTCATATAGGGCCACCAGCAACTGCCGCCGGTATATGAAACCTCAAGATAATATCCGATTGAGGTACCGTCTTTGCTGCAGGTCAACGCCGGCAAAAATCGTCTTCTCTGACGAATATATAACCCATTTTCAAATATTTTCGAAAAGTCATACGCTGGTCCTTGGTTATAAGGACTGACGCTATAATCTCCCGCCTCGTTCAAACACCATTTGCGGTAAACATCTCTGACCTCGTTGAAGCTTTCATTGGTGATTGGTGAATACCTGTCATAATCATTTTCCTCAAGCGCAGGGTCCCATGCCTTCGCCAGTTCAAAGGTGGCCTCATAAATTTTGTAGTCGCCCTGAACAATATACCTGTGCGTAACCGGTGAAAAGTTTTTCTTAGCGGAAACTTGTGCAACAGTTGTTTTCGATATATCAATTATCTCGCCCGGCCATTGACAGTTCAGTTCGACTTCTCTGCAACATTTGGGCTTGAAAAAAACAATCGCCTCGGATGACACAGTTTCAACAAGACTCGGCACAAATTTAAACCTTAACCCTGCCTGGCTGCAGCAGCGAGCAAGAGCGTCTATCAGATTAAGCCCCGTTACATCAACATCAATAATTTTACAACCTTCTGACAATGCCTTAAGCCGTTCCAAAGCTGGTATAACAAGCTCGCCCGAAGGAACATAGCTACACAAAAGATAATAAATTGCATCGGCACAATCAAAATAATTGCTTTCGCTTTCATCTGCACAAAAAGCTTTAAAGCTTCTGCCGTTTCGAAGAATATTCTGCTTCGATGCGTTCGGTTTTCCTTGGGGATTGAAAACAGTTTCAACCCCTGCCAAGAAAACAGATTGGCCACTATCCAAATAAATATTTCTGCCGTAAATGGTTTTTCTCCCTAACTTTGATGAAAAATCCTTTGCGATAATCGTTACTGTTTGCCGGTTTGAGGATATATCCGTATCGATTTGCTCAATGAAACCGGCAAATATCGGCAGTTCTTCAGGAGATACAGTCTCAATACCTGCATCATATACGGATTTTAAAACAACTTTCTGCCCACACCTGACAAGAGAGTTTACCTCCTCAGACAGCAAGCTATTATCTTTCGGATAATAGTTTAGTACGGCACAGCTGAAATCAGGATCCGCTGCCAGCATTATTCTTTCTGCAATGAGAAAATCGCACCATTGGCCGTCAAGGTAAACACTTGCTGTAATCGCACCAGCAGAAAGTTCATTATACTGAGGCTGAAAAAAATCTATTCTGTTCAACATATTCAAATTACACCACTTTGAAGTATTAAAACGCTGTCAGGTCTTTGCTTGTTAAGCTGAATAATTATCTGTCCTGCAGAACCATCATCAGAATCATCTTCGGCAACAGCCCTTATGCAAAATTTATAACTATCCCCTGTGAGTTCATTAGTAACAAACTGATAAAATTTTCGTCCGATGTAATTTACGCTTCCGATTGGATTCTGATAATCAATTTGTCCTGTTCCGTTATCATAGCAAATTTTAAATCTGCTTATTCTTTTTGCCTGATGTATCGGCTGATAAAACCATTTAAGCAAAATTCTGCTGCCTCCGGTTTGTTCAGCAGTAACCATAAAAACTTTATTGCAACTACGCTCAACCAGATTACCCTGACCGTCAAATTCAACCTTCACCGCTGCAGAAAGCGTTTTTTCCTCAACACCACAACAATTTATCCGTCGGACAACATAAAAGGACCGGCTTAAAGGCTGACCCGCTAATACTTCAAAAGTATCCTCATCCGAATTTGATACAGCGATTATCCTGTCAAAATCAATATCGCTGCCATCCTGTTCCTGGTATAAAACCTGTAAACCTACAGGTCGAGCCCAGAAGTCGCCTTCTGTAAGACTCATACAGAGCTTTAGGCCTCTGACAGAATCGCCACTATACAAACTGTCAAAAAATTTTGCTTCCATTAGTCTATCGCTGGCTCTCTGGATACCTCGTTATCGCTGTCGGCAATATCAAGCTTCAATATCGTATTACCGCTCGAATTCTTTATTTCCATATCGCCGGTAAGTTTGTTTTGTGTCATCCTGAAAACGCTTCGCATAAGGCTGTAAAAATCAAGCCTTACTTCAACAGGGATATATCTTTCTACGTTAGCGAGTAAGTTACTGCCATTCTTATCTGCATCAATAACACCGACAAGATCACCTGTCTCAAAAGGAGCTGTGCCGTATGCAACACTAAACTTGTACCAGCCGCCGCCGATTTCAGATATTGCCGGAGATGAACTACTCTTGTCTGCACCAGCAAGAGTCTTCAAATACTCAAAATTTATTTCAGCGGCGGCGGTGATTAAAGGCACACCGTCTCTGGAAACATAAAAAGGAATATCTATTGCCATATTTGCCATTTTTGGAACTCCTATCTGAATATTGAAAGTCTGCCAAGATTGGTAATTTTTGCCTTCGATATGAATTGAAACTTGCCTTGAACGGCTCCGACCTGGGTGGGATTACCAGCTATGTCAGGGACGCCGCCGCGCAGAACAACAGGATTCTTTGGCCGAAAATCACCACCGGTAGCATCAACAAACTGCGGATTTACCGCATTTAAACTATGCGAGCCTGTCAATAAATTCACAGTTGCATTCGTGCAGTTATAATCCTCATGGCTTATTCTCGGCACTGAAACAGGAATATCAGATGCCGGCTGAGCAAGGTAGATAATGTTGTTTGTGATAACCGGTCCAACAAGACTGTTACAGTTTATCGCCGTTATGCCACCGGTTCCTGTGCAGTAAAAAGTGCAGTTTGTAACTATTGTCTCTCCCCTGAATAGGCCGTGGCCGTTTACTGAAATTACTATTCCACTATTCCGCAAGCTTTCAAATATACAACCTTGAACAATTCCACCCGATACAACAAATACTGCCTGACAAGCAGATCTAAAATGACTGCCGATTATAATAGATGAACTTGCCAGAGAAAATAAATCATAAGTAGTGTTACTTAAGAACATACACCTATTTATAAGTAAATTTCGATTATTTCCCGATGAGGGAAATAAGCCATAATCGCAGGATGAAAACTTGCAGTTAATGAAATTAAACCCATACCTTATTCCTGTAGCAGATAAATAACAACCGGCTTTGCCTGATACCGAAGCTCTTGTGAAGTGAACATTTTCTATGTGCACCATATGTACGTTGAAGACTTTTACTATATGACCAGCAAGTGAATTTTCGCCGTCAAGAGTCACATATTGTCCCTTTGGCAAAGGGGCACCCGTAACACTATCACAGCCGATAAGTTTCAGCCAATGATTGTTTGCGTAATCGCCGCCGGAAACGTCAATATCTATAGTACTGCCGTAAGCGCCGACCGAGAAAGTATTCCGAATATAGATTATTGTATCACTGCCACTGACAACATTATCAAGAGCAGTTTGCAGCCCAGCACAACCACGATAAGCATTTTCCCAGCTTGTGCCATTGTTTAGGCCGGTCTGCAGAGCAGCATCAACATAAACTATTGTAGCCATCTTTTGTTATGCCTCCTAGACAGGAACGTAAAAGTTATGATGCCCCCTCGCATCTGTCATTGATATTATATCACCGCCGCTTGTTGTTATAACAGCCAGACGCAAATGCGGTGTAGTCTGCATACTTGGAAAGCTGCTGTATTCATTTGTAATAAGGTTGCCTTGCGAACTCAGGTAAACATAAATGTTGCTCTTATCGTCGGCAAGAGTATTGCCGCTTGAACCACTATATTCTATAAGTGTCGTACCAACCCAAAATTTCCCGCTCTTGACACCGATATCCAAGCCACCTTCGTCAAACACCCGCAAATCATTTGCACGTCTTGTCGCCAACAGCAGTCTGTAAAGCAGCTTGCGAAATTCAAGATAATAAGGTGATTTGCCGGTTGTAATATACTCAACACCTGTCTCGCCATCGCTTAAAATATTCAAAAGCTCATTATCAGATGGATA
>Ga0315543_1004455_pt1 | contig 11686 bp, 11 predicted proteins | sample SalMarSW160210MG_2_FD_203098 | JGI IMG/M metagenome (GOLD analysis project Ga0315543, IMG submission 203098) | Salt marsh sediment microbial communities from the Plum Island Ecosystem LTER, Massachusetts, United States - Salt Marsh Sediment SW1601-210 ...
CTTGCCATTTTCACTGCCTCGGCAATGGCAAAGGAGGATTCAAATCCTACCCTTCTCATTCCTTTATCTCCTCGACCATCGTTATTGCCTGTGTCCAGCACTCACGGGCACAAATGCCGCATCCTTTACAATAGTAAAGGTCAGCTTCAAAGTAGCCGTCCCCATTCTGGCCAATACAGTCTTCCGGACAGAAAAGCGAGCAGATACCACACTTGATACATCGGTCATGATTGAATACAGGACGTTGTGCCCTCCAATCTCCACTGCGATAGCTTCTGGCATTTCCTGGGTCGGTTACCACACCTCCGGGAGCCAGCTCCTGCCACGAAGGCAATGATTCCTTCACATATGCCCTTTCAATTCTCTTGGAGGCAGGGCTGAACTCAGCAATAGAAGTTTCTTTATACGCCCTTTTGCAAGCTTCGATGTTCCTCTGGGCTAATTTCCCAAAGCGTTCCTCTATCGGTTCCAATAAAGAATCTAGCTTAACTATGTCAGTTGCCTTTACCAAAGCTCCTAACATGGTGGTATTCACAATGGGCACCTTTAGTAACTCCAAGGCAATGGCTGTAGCATTGACTGCAGCTAACCGCCACGGACCCCCAAGTTCTGACTTTATGTCAACTAATTCCCTGGAGCTATTTACTATTAGCGTGCCGCCATCTCTAAGCCCGGAGGTAACATCAATTATCCCAAGCAAACCAGGGTCGAGCACCACTACGATGTCGGGTTGAGTTACCGCAGACCTTACCCTGATGTGCTCGCTTTCGCTTATACGATTGAAAGCTAGAACAGGAGCACCTCTCCTTTCCGGACCGAAGCTGGGAAAAGCCTGGGCAAACTTACCTTCTTTTATTGTTGCCAACGCTATAAGCTCCGTTGAAGTTACCGCGCCCTGCCCTCCCCTGCCATGCCAACGAATTTCAGTAAGTTTACTCACTTGCATTAACTGCCTTACGAGCCCCTGAAGGGACTTGAACCCTCGCACCTGGCTCCGGAGGCCAGCGCTCTATCCACTGAGCTACAGGGGCATATCAATTCTCAGTAGTTTATCACAAGCCACCACTCCAGGTGAATAGAGCATAAGTTCCGAGGATATAAAGCGCGATTAATCCTACGGCATACCAACTTACGACAGCAAAAGTCTTTCGCTTTGCTCGAAATTTGATCCCGGCAATAACAACGAGGCTCATCATTATCACTGTTGCTGCAGTAACAAGGTGAGAATTCGACGCTAAGGAAAGCACAGGGCCCTGCCTATATGCAATGTCGACAGGAGCAACGATGGCGATGTTGAACATGTTGCTACCTAATATATCAGCAATTGCCATGTCTATTGCACCTAGACGTAAGGCGGCGATACTAACCACCAGTTCAGGCGCAGAAGAACTGATTGCCAGAAATAAACTTCCTACAAAACTACGCTCCCAGCCGGTAACTTGGGCAATTTCATCCCCTATGAATGATAGCCATATCCCGGCAGCAATAACTGCCATTGCAGCCAGCGTGAACCTGAGATATACCATCCTTGTTGAAATACCCTCGTATTGGGTAGAGATAGCTTGTGGCGAAGATGGCTGGTGACTTCGCTCAAAGCGGAATATCTGCCACAGCGCTGCCAGATAGACTATGAATATGACGATGCTCGGGAATCCCATCCACCCCAAACCTAACCCAGAAAATCTTTGTCCGGCAAAAATGCCGCCCGCAGCAACAGCGATAAGCAGTATTCCCCAGCCAGCCGACATCATGTGCTCCGAGCTTGCATCGCTTAAAATCGGAGTACGACGATGTAGAATATCCAGCAGAGCCAGGATAGCCAGGTTAATGGCGCAGCTTCCAAAGAGGGTGCCTACAGCCAGGTCAGGAGAACCAACCAGGGCAGCAGCGCTTACCCCGGTAACCAGTTCGGGCATAGAGGTAACTGCAGCAAGAAGCAACAGCCCTATCCAGATTCGTCCCACACCCGTCTTCTCGCCAATGGCATCCCCGTACCGAACTGCCTTTGTTCCCGCGAACAGGATGATGACAAGACATAGAACAAACTTGAACCAAACCAATGCAGAGCAATCATACTATATAGAGAGCAAGCATATAAAGCATATGTACTCCCCCTCCTTGTCATTGCGAGGAATGCCGAACGAAGTGAGGGATGATGAAGCAATCTCAAGTTGAAGCTCTAAATACCAAGCACTAAATTCTAAACAAATCCTAATTTAGTAGCTATCAGCTTTCAGCTATCAGCTAACTGCTGATTACTGATTGCTTTTTCATATTGTTTAGTATTTCGGATTTCGTTTTTCTGAGATTGCCACGCCTTCGGCTCGCAATGACAGGTAAAAAAAGGCTGGCAATGACGCACCCCTTTTGTCATTGCGAGGAGCGGCAGCGACGAAGCAATCTCATCGCCCTTACATCATTGCGAAGCACGCTTTTCTTTTGTAGTGCGACCCTTCAGGGTCGTGCGCACGAGGCTAAAGCCTCGCACTACATTTCTAAACTTTGCTCTGTCATTTTGCCCTTTGATTTTTGAGTTTTGACTTTCTTTGACTTGTCACCTATCTATCTGACCAAGACTACCACGTAGCTAGCAGTGCTTTATATGGAGTATAATTTATTAGTCCCGATGGGGAGAGGTGACCGAGTGGTTTATGGTGCCGCTCTCGAAAAGCGGTGGGCTGAAAAATGCCTCGTGGGTTCAAATCCCACCCTCTCCGCCAAGCATAAATAAGGAGAGAGTACTATGAACTACATTGGCACTGACACCAAGGAAGGAATCATCAAGCGCTTTTCGGAATATGTATCTTCCGGAAAGGTTGATTTTCTTACCGGCGTTGGAATTGATTTTGTCTTCGGACGAAGAGAAGGACCATATGTATGGGATGCAACAGGTTCCAAGCGTCTCATTAACTGTCACTGTAACGGTGGCGTCTTTAATCTGGGGCATAAGAATCCAAAGGTTATACAAGCCCTTGTGGAGAGTCTCAAGGAACTTGATATTGGCAACCATCACCTCATCAGCGAGCAGCGAGGTCTTCTAGCGGAAAAACTGGCAGAGCTAACTCCAGGTGATATCAAGTATACTGTGTTTGGCGTCGCTGGCGGCGAGGCCATCGACCTGGCTATAAAGCTGGCCCGTGGCTATACGGGAAAACTCAAGGTAATATCTGCTGTGGGAGGCTATCATGGACATACTGGTCTTGCCCTTGCTGCGGGAGATGAACAATACCGGAAACCATTCGGGGCACAACCTCCCGGCTTCATACAGATACCTTTTGGTGATATAAGTGCTCTGAGCCAGGCCATAGACCACGATACAGCAGCGGTCATTTTTGAGACAATACCGGCAACATATGGGATACCAATCCCCCCGGAGGATTTTTATCCTCGGGTGCAAGACCTCTGCAGGAGAAATGGCGCCCTGCTCATTATCGATGAGGTTCAAACAGGCCTGGGGCGCACAGGCAAGTTATGGGCAATTGAACATTACGATGTAGTACCGGATGTCCTGGTAACAGGAAAGGGTCTTTCTGGGGGAATATACCCCATGAGTGCTACCTGCTTTCGCCCCCAGTACGAATCATTCTTCAAGGCCAATCCTTTTATCCATGTATCTACCTTTGGAGGGGCAGAGGTAGGCTGTCCGGCGGCGATGGTTGTGCTGGAGGAATCATCACGCCCGGAATTCTTGGAGAACGTCCGCAACATAGCTGAAATCTTCGCCAGGGGCTTTGAAAAACTTAAGGTAAGACATCCGGAAATTCTGGTCAGGCTGCGTCAGCTGGGATTAATGATGGGGATTGAGATGGTAAATGAGCAGTGCGGACCAGTCATGTCGCGGACATGTTATGACAATGGGATACTATCCATCTATGCTAACAATGACCCCAGAATCAGCCAGCTCTTGCCTCCACTGACCATTGAACGAGACCTCGCCGAAGAAATCCTGGACAGGCTGGACCATGCACTCAATGATGCCAAAAAGATGTTAAAACTTTAATCTGGAGAAAGCAGAGTATGCCTGAATTAGATATTGATTTGCTCAAAAGATTTGAACGGGGGCTTGACCCAAGACACCCGGGAAAAAGCAAGATATCGGCAAAGGTCATTGGTTATGGAGAAATTAGCACCATCTTTGAGATTGAAGCTGAAACGCTCGCAGGATGGGCTTTCAAAAGGTTGCCTATCTTTAAGGCTCTGGCAGAAGTGGACCAATACGAACAGATATTCATTGAATACAATAAGCTCCTTAAGGATGAGGTCGGCATTGATGTCCCCGAGTTCACCTGCGCAAGGATTATACCCGAAAAGGGAAACATCGTTGTATTCGATATTCAGCGTAAATTGCCTTCCGAATCCATGGGGCACAAGGCTATTCACGTTCTGGATAATAAAAACATCGCAACCTTTGTGGAGATAGTACTCAGGGAATTAAAAAAGGTCTGGACCTTCAATAAGACGAATGACCACATACGTATTGGCATTGATGGACAGATATCTAACTGGGCTATCAAGGAGTTTGATATCAAAAACCCCCATGTGGACACAAATACCCAGCTCTATTATGTAGACACCAGCACTCCTTTTATTCAGAAGGATGGAGAGGAACAACTTAACCCGGAGCTATTCCTGCGCAGTGCCCCTTCTTTTTTAGTCTGGCTGGTCAAATGGCTTTTCCTCGAGGATGTCATGACCCGTTACTATGATTTCCATTTAGTTGCAGTTGATGTGATTGCAAATTTCTACAAGGAACAGCGACCAGATTTGATCCCGGAGCTTGTTGATAGCGTAAACAGGTTCTTTGCCGCAGAGGCAAAGGAGCTGGGCATGGCACCTGTTACACAGAAAGAAGTGCGCTCATATTATAAACAGGATGCCATGATATGGAGGATATATCTTAACCTTCGGAAGCTGGACCGCTTCCTCTATACCAGAATACTGCATAAACCGTATGTGTATATACTGCCTGGTAAGATAAAACGGTGAGTCTTTACTTGGAAGGCAGGCTAGTGAAAGAATCTGACCTATGATGAAGAACGGGGTAATGCAGTATACTTAAGGCATAGTAGATTCAATATGGAGAGGTGCTGGAGTGGCCGATCAGGCGCGCCTGGAGAGCGCGTGTCGCCTTTGGCGACCGTGGGTTCGAATCCCACCCTCTCCGCCAGAATATATGTTAGAGGAGTAAACAAATGGAAAAACAATTGAAAAAGAAGTGCTTTGTAATTATGCCTATTTCGAAAACTCGAAGGTGTACTAAAGTTGAGTGGACAGAGATATTTGAGCAAATGATTAAGCCAGCGGTTACGGGAAGCAGGCTTGGTTTTGACTGCGAGCGAGCTAAGCCACGCACCGGAAATTTTATTAAAGATATAGTGAATCAATTGAATACAGCCCATGTGGTGATAGCAGACCTAACTGATATGAACCCGAATGTCTTTTATGAATTAGGCGTTAGGCACACACTAAAACCTCGCACTATTCTCATCGCCCAAGATAAGGAATATGTCCCATCAGATTTGCAAGCATACTGGGTTGTTATTTATGACAAGGGTTTAACAGGACTCGAAGATTTTAAAGGAAAAATAAGGGAAATACTAAGGGAAATAGAGAAAAATCCTGAAAAACCGGATAGCCCCGTGCGCGATTTCCTAACCGAGAAAAACATTAACTTACTTTCTTCCGAAAAGAAGAGGAATTTAGCAATGCTGAGTGCGTTAGTATCCGAGCTGTCTTTTAACATAACTTCGGTTGGTAGCATCCTAGATACAGTAGCGAAGAGTGAACAAATAAGGGAAAAACAGAAAAACAGGTATTATATGTCTAATGAGCGTTTTGACAATGCTTGTTCAGAATTACTTCTTTCTACTCAATATATCATACTGCCCAAACCGCTGGTGGAGAAGGTGAGACGCATTAATCATCTAGCTAGATTAATAAACAATGAGTTAGATTTGTGGGGAGGAAGAGACTCTCAAGCTACCGAAGAAATCCTTAAAGAGGAGCTTCCTTTTTTTAAGAATGATTTGACCTCTTTATTGAAAGACATGAACAAAGTCAAGATTGACTATGCAAATGATAATTATATGGAACCTAAGATGCCTGTCCTTTTATTAAGTATCCCCGAACATCAAAAGTATCTTGAGGTAGCAAAACAGACTTAAAAATTATGGAGAGGTACTGGAGTGGACTACCGAGCGCGCTTAAACAGCGTGTGTCGTCTTTGGCGACCGTGTGTTCGAATCCCACTCTCTTCACCAGTTAGGGAATGGCTCGCCAGCCGATTTTAAGCGCAAAAAAGAGTAGTATGATTTCGTATATTATACAATATTAGTTTGATATTATGAAAATAATTCGCATAATAACGAGTTATATGAAATGTCGCCATTAATTTTAAAAGGAGATTAGTTATAATGGAAATAAAGAAATTAAAAACCAAAGGTGAAACAATGATAGAAAGGGCAGAAAGCCAATTCTGGGCTTATGAATTAGACAATAACGATAGCCAAAAGGATCTGGTCTTATTAGACAATGTCCAATTCATTTATGAATTATCACTAGCAGAATTGGAATTAAGGGCGTTGGGTGTTGATTTTGAGGTAACGAATGGATTAAGAGAATTTAAGATATTGAATAAATCAAATGAACAAAGAGAGATAATAAAGAGTAGAGGGTCATATTACAAAACTGTTGATGGTCAACTTACAAATTATTTTCAAATCATTCAGAAAAATCAAACTCGTTCTGTAAATCAGTATTTAACTCACTGGATATACCCATACAAAGGGAAATTTCACCCACAAATGATTAGAGCATTGTTAAATATTATTGAGTTGAAGGAAGGAGATACTGTTTTTGAGCCTTTTTCTGGAAGTGGCACAACCGCACTTGAAGCACAACTATTAGGTATAAATTTTATAGGAATAGATATTTCTTCCCTTTGTGTTATACAGGGAAGAGTAAAAACAGAATCCATTTATGTTTTAGATGAGATTATAGAATTAAAAGATACATTAATTTCTAAAATTGTTCGAGGATTAGTTGAAGAAAAAGCAAATTATTATTATGAAATGATAAATGAACTATCGCCGGATGAAAGAGTCAGAAATTTCTATAAATTAGCAAGACTTTTAGCGGTAAGTGATAGTTCAAGAAGAAGTAGAGACTTTAGAACCTCTTTTGCTAAAAATTTATATTTGATGATTGAGTCTATAAAAGATTATGTTGAAATAAAAGAAAAATTAAACTTAAAATTAGGAGATATAAAAATTGAAGTTGGCGATTCAAGGAATGTAAATTTACCTGATAATTCAGTAGATGGAATAATTACATCTCCACCTTACTCAATTGCCCTTGATTACGTCCAAAACGATATTCATTCACTTAAAGATTTAGGATATGATGTGTTAAGAATGAGGGATGAGTTTATTGGAGTTAGGGGGAATGGAAGAAATAAAGTAGAACTTTATAATGAGGATATGAAAAAATCATATAGTGAGATGTATAGAGTACTAAAACATAATAAATATGCTGTTATCGTTATTGGAAATGCTACTTATCAGGGACAAGAAATAAAAACCGTTGATTTTACCATTAAATATATGGGAAGTCTTGGATTCAGCTTGGTCAAAAATATAAATAAAATAATTTTTGGTCTTTATAATGTAATGAAAAGAGAAAACATATTAATCTTTAAGAAGGTGAAATAGATATGGCTAACGATGAATATACCCAAAAACTTGAGAATGTTATAAAACAAATGCTTCAACCTTTAAAGGATATTCCTTTTAACCTCGTTATAGAAACTATGACAGGCAAAAAGGTTATGTCTTTTGATTTTAAAAACACAGAACATCAACAGGTGTTGGGTCTCTTAAAGCAATCCGCATTAAACGCAGGAAGAGAGATAAATAAAACGGGGATTTTAAGACCAAGGCCGAATGAAGTAGGAAATGATATAGAGCCTTATGTTAGGGATGCATTAAATTCGTTAGGTTTAAATGCAGATATTCCAGTAGGACCAAGTGGGAATAAAAAAGCCATGGGCTATCCTGATATACTGTTCTGGTTTAATAAGACCCCTTATTATTTAGAATGTAAAACTTACAATATCGAGAATATTGGAACAACACAAAGAAGTTTTTATTTTTCGCCTTCTGATGAATTTAAGGTAATCTATGACGCGCCTCATTTTATATTATCATTTGAAATTTATGTTGCTGGAGAAAAAGGAAACAATCATATCTATAAGTGTAAGCATTACAAAATATTATCTATAGAATCTTTGTCACTGGATGTAAAGTATGAATTTAACTCTGATAATAAGAGGATGTATTCAGGTAAAAATGGAACAATTATCTTAGATGAAGGAAGAATTGAATAAAAAATGGCGACACTTCATATAACACGATGTAAAAGACTACGCTTCGCTCCGTCCAAATTCTGCTTACGCAGAACTTCTTTTACACCGATACCGTTAGGCGAAATGGTGCCCTGTCTTAATCATCATAGGGGAAATCTTGTACATTCGAACTAAAGGGAGGTCATCATGGAGGGAAATGAGATTCACGTGGTTCTCAAGGAGATAGGAGCGACCCATCTTCATCATGCAAACTCTGTGACGACCAGTTGCACATTCTTGGAGCAGGGAGGGTTACTGTCTCGCGGTTTTGTCGAGCGCAATAATCTTGCTCAAACCCCACAGTCGTCGGACGATATTGACAAAAAGTATGAAATCTGGGATTGCATTTTTCTAGACCATGTCGATATTCACGAGCGCGGGGGCAGGGCGAAGGGTCCAAACCAGTATGGACCTGTTCTATTCGTCTTTTGCCTCGATATTCTTCTCACTTTGCCTCGTGGCACAGAGGTCCGTGTGACTAAGTTAAACCCCATCCACTGGGATGGTAAGGTTAGTTCGGCCCGATGGTTTCAGAGCCCTGAAGAAGTTGCTTCGGTACTCCAATATGGTGATTTTGACAAGACGCTCGTGATTCAAACGCCTACTGGAAAGCTCACTTTCCCCAATGCACAGACGGATCTACTGCTTGACGATCCACACCGGGAACTTAGTTCAGGAATGGATGCTTACACGCACGCCAAGAAGCGCCTCGAAGCGGCTGGGATCTCCGGCGGGGTTACCGCTGTAATCAAAAAACGTATTTGTAAGAGTGGCTGTGTTTGCATACAAGAATACGCTAAGTACACTCCTGACCAAATGGAGTGCTTCTCTGGATAAGTTCTCATGTTTCTGAAACCTCCAAAGCCCTCTACAGATCCTCGTTTGCGTTCTCTCTTACAGAAGGCCGTACGCCGCGGATTCACTGACGTCGTAGACCGCACCTTCCTTCGTCTCGACCAGACCGGGAACCAGACATGGCTTCGCTCACGCGCCATCGTTATTACCTTTGAAGAATGTTGGCCCTTGGCCGCATCGCTCTCGATCAGCCGTGGGCCCTCAAGTAAGCGAAACGCGCTCTTGAGTGTCTCTAAGGTCGCCAAGCAGAAGGATGCGGCGGGTCTTGGAGCGCTCGCGTATGCGTACCGAGAGGGCGACCGGTCTATGCTGGACTGCGTTCCGAATCCGCAACTGCTTAACCTTGTGTCTGAGGCACTGCGACAACCAGCTCCGTTCTTCGATTGGGTACTCAAGCAAAGCAAGGGTGAAACAAGCAACAGGGTAATACACGCCGCTCAACAATATTTGCCCGCCGCGACTTGGCAGTGGGATAAGGCTTGCATTCTCGCTGGCGCATTGCTCTCCACAAACAGTGATATACCGGTAGTCGAACCCGCTCCTATTCCGAGAGAGGAGTTCCCCTTTTGGGTTGCACTTGACAAGCATACCCCGCAAGGCAAGCTCGCACTTAGAAAAACTGTGGCGCAGGTCCATTCATCATACAGGCGACTCATCTGGGCGGGCTTCTATTGCGAGAGCGCACGTGTCAATATGCTTCTTCCGTCTCCGTGGTGGGAGGCCGAGAAGACGTGGCGATTGCGTCGTACAGGACTTACCGTAGAATCAGCGGAGGCGCTCTGGTCGCAGGCTCTTGGTTTCATCCGCGACCACGTTAAGGATGAAGCGGACTCGCTTCAACAAATGATAGACGCTGTTCAGGTAATACCATCTGGTCCTGTTGTCCAAGAAGAACTCTTTAAAAGATGGTGATATTGAGAATACACGGGTCTAGTAGTGTGCCTATCAAATCAATACAGCGAAGGGCACCGCTTCGCTAACACGCCGCACCACAATGCTCCCATTGTTGAAAAGGATTATAGAGGTCGCTCAATGGTTTTTGGTGCAGGTTGGTATTCGAAGCTTTTTCTGGGGAGATCTTTTGTAGCACCAAAAACCACTGCGTGGTGTGGCAAAACCTTATATGGAATCATGAAGAAAATTCCAGTGTGTTCTCAGAATTCTGTGACAGGTGTAGAATGATTTCCGTGGGATAATTCACAAATGCCTGAAAAAGTCATCTTCGGGTGGAGTGGTGGCAAGGATAGCACCTCGGCGCTTCACGAGGTGCGGAAAAGCAATAAATATGAAGTAATATCGCTTCTGACAGCTATCAGAGAGGATGACGACAGGGTAAGCCTGCACGGTGTAAGGCGCAGCATGATAGAGCGTCAGGCTGAATGCCTTGGCTTGCCGTTGTATGAAGTATTCGTTTCCCAGGGTGAGTTTACCCAGGAATACGAGTTCAAAATGATGAATGCTTCTCTTGAATTCCGAAACAAAGGTATCACCTCGGTGGTTTTCGGGGATATTTTCTTTGCCGATATAAGGAAATATCGAGAGGATAACCTGGCAAAGATAGGAATGAAAGGGATTTTCCCTCTGTGGGAAAAGAACAGCGCTGAGCTTATCCGGGCATTTATAAATTCAGGCTTCAAGGCTATTACCACCTGTGTTGACTCAAAGATTCTCGACAAAACATTTGTGGGGAGGATGATCGATAAGGATTTCTTAGCCGAGCTCCCTGCAAATGCTGACCCATGCGGCGAAAACGGTGAATTTCATTCGTTTGTGTTCGATGGTCCGATATTTAAAACCAGGGTGCGGTATACTACAGGAGAGGTTGTGTTAAGAGATTCATTTTACTTTTGCGATTTATTACCTGCATGATCTAGTTTGGACAGAGGGATGACATTTATATGTTTATAACGCTGTGGAATAGCTCTCTGTCATTGCGAGCCGAAGGCGTGGCAATCCCTGTTGCAAACGAAGTGAAGCAATCGCCTGGAGATTGCTTCGTCGCTAACGCTCCTCGCAATGACAAAGGAGGCCGTGCCTCTGCAATGACAAAGGAGCCTGTGCCCCTGCAATGACAAGAAAGGAAATCGGTATCACTAACCATGTAAACGAGTACACTGTATAGTATGATTTAAATAAAGGGCAAAAATGAAAACTATCGGATTAATCGGGGGGATGAACTGGGAGTCGACGGCGGAGTGTTATCGAATAATGAATAAAATCTTTTTAATATGACAAAAACGGGAGGCAAAGACATGAGTGTATTAAGTTACAGAATCTTACTCAGAAAAGAGCCAGAGGGAGGATATACAGTGATAGTTCCTTCTCTTCCTGGCTGTGTTACATACGGGGATGGCGTAGAAGAGGCTATAAACATGGCAAAGGAGGCGATAGATTTATACCTAGAAAGTTTAAGAGAGCACGGGGAGGAGA
>Ga0315543_1004456_pt1 | contig 11686 bp, 9 predicted proteins | sample SalMarSW160210MG_2_FD_203098 | JGI IMG/M metagenome (GOLD analysis project Ga0315543, IMG submission 203098) | Salt marsh sediment microbial communities from the Plum Island Ecosystem LTER, Massachusetts, United States - Salt Marsh Sediment SW1601-210 ...
TGACACCATTTCCGACTTTCCGAATAGGTAAACACTGTGGGAAAACCACGAATAGCAGGTTGTAAAGATACTCTGGCACTCAGCAGAAAAACAAAGGAGAGAAACGACAGGTAGCCTCAAAACAGTTGACTTTTATCATAGCAGCGGCGGGGGGGCTCCCACCAACTGACGATGGATGTAAAGCCCACTGCTACGTGGAGTTGCAGATACTCCTTCTGGAATTGATTCTCCCGCATCATGAAAACAGTGGACTTATGTCACAACCTTGCAGGGTTTCGACCTAGACCTCTGCTACATGAAACAGTGCAGGGGGGCAGGCCAGTCGAATAGAGGGGGATTCCCTTTCAGTCTGGTGAAAAATAATAGAAGACTACCAAAAAAAGTGTTGACTTTGTGATTGTTTGTCGATATATTTTAACCTAATGAACAGTCTGCCTCATTAAACTTTTTCAGGGTTTGCACCTTCAAGTCAATTCTTGTCAAATTGTTAATTTGGAGACACAAGCGCAATAGTGCGCAATGATCGGTTTATCTTAGTTACGAGATTTCCTTGAGAAAAAGTTCGTGAAGGGATAAACAAAACCGGAGAGTAGAATGAATATCTACGTCGGAAACCTGTCGTTTGACACGGCAGAAGAGAATCTTCGCCAGGCTTTTGAAGCCTATGGCGAGGTATCAAAAGTAAACATCATCACGGATCGGGACAGCGGCAAATCAAGAGGCTTCGGGTTCGTGGAGATGCCTTCCAAAGGGGAAGCTGATGCGGCAATGACAGGTCTCAACGGCCAGGAGCTGGACGGGCAAGCGCTGAATGTCAATGAAGCTCGCCCTCGTACAGAGAATGGCGGCGGCAATCGAGGTGGTGGACGCCGCTACAACTCCTGGTAAGAGGCTTGTACCCTGCTGCCGGTAGTGATGGCAGCATCCTGAATGAGGAGGGAATTGACGAAGGGTCAATTCCCTTTTGAATTCCTTCAAAGACGTGCGGGGGGCAATCGCATTGTCCCCGGTGGATTCCCACCCCTTCCGCCATTAAAAATTGTCCTGAGTTTCCCATAGTTCAGCCAGGCCAGACTCCCTATACAGCGAGCAGCCTCACGTCGTCCCAATACCCCTCGTTTTCCCCCAAAAAGCTCTTGACAGCAAAGGGCTCAAGCATCAAGGTTTCGTACCGAAAAAGGATAATAGCTAAGTAGGCTCTGGAAAGTATGGCTATTTTGTGCTTGTGTTTTTGAAACTTATGGTGTATATTATAAGTAAGAAAATACGCGAATAAAAAAAATATTGCTTGACATCTATACGGCGAATGTATATAGTTATTGTTTGCCGGACGGAATGTCGGGCAATTTTTGTCGGAAATTTGTTCTTTGACAACTTAATAGCCACTTCGATAGCAAGAGAAGCGGGCCTTGGAATTGTGTCGTCACTGCAAGACCAACGAGGTCTTGTGACATCATTCCTGGTCTTTTAGTAAATCCTGAATTAATGTATCCTATGATGCGTTTCGGGAGACAGGACTCGGAAATAAGAACACGAAACAATAATAATGTTGTGGAGAGTTTGATCCTGGCTCAGAACGAACGCTGGCGGCGTGCTTAATACATGCAAGTCGTACGAGAAAATCTGGCTTCAGCTTCGGTTGAAGTTGGGTGAGTAAAGTGGCGAACGGGTGAGTAACACGTGGATAATCTGCCCTTGAATCTGGGATAATCCTTCGAAAGGAGGTCTAATACCGGATAACACCGCCGGGTGGCATCACCTGGCGGTCAAAGGCGGGGCAACCTGTCGTTTGGGGATGAGTCCGCGCTCCATTAGCTTGTTGGTGAGGTAACTGCTCACCAAGGCGACGATGGATAGCCGACCTGAGAGGGTGACCGGCCACACTGGGACTGAGATACGGCCCAGACTCCTACGGGAGGCAGCAGTAGGGAATATTGCGCAATGGACGAAAGTCTGACGCAGCAACGCCGCGTGGGTGATGAAGCTCCTTGGAGTGTAAAACCCTGTCAGCGGGGAAGAAACGTACGGGGAGTAACTGCCCTGTACCTGACGGTACCCGCAGAGGAAGTCCCGGCTAACTCCGTGCCAGCAGCCGCGGTAATACGGGGGGGACAAGCGTTGTTCGGATTTACTGGGCGTAAAGGGCGCGTAGGCGGACCTTTAAGTCGGGCGTGAAAACTGGCAGCTTAACTGCCAGCCTACGTTCGAAACTGAGGGTCTTGAGTACAGGAGAGGAGAGCGGAATTCCAGGTGTAGCGGTGAAATGCGTAGATATCTGGAAGAACACCGGTAGCGAAGGCGGCTCTCTGGCCTGATACTGACGCTCAAGCGCGAAGGCTTGGGGAGCAAACAGGATTAGATACCCTGGTAGTCCAAGCGGTAAACGATGGGTACTAGGTGTCGGGGGTATCGACCCCCTCGGTGCCGAAGCTAACGCATTAAGTACCCCGCCTGGGGAGTACGGTCGCAAGGCTGAAACTCAAAGGAATTGACGGGGGCCCGCACAAGCGGTGGAGTATGTGGTTTAATTCGAGGCAACGCGAAGAACCTTACCTGGGCTTGACATGCTTGGGATCGTCGGTGAAAGCCGGCTTCCCCTTCGGGGGCCCTTGCACAGGTGCTGCATGGCTGTCGTCAGCTCGTGCCGTGAGGTGTTGGGTTAAGTCCCGCAACGAGCGCAACCCCTGTCCATAGTTGCCATCAGGTCATGCTGGGAACTCTATGGAGACTGCCGGTGATAAGCTGGAGGAAGGTGGGGATGACGTCAAGTCCTCATGGCCCTTATACCCAGGGCTACACACGTACTACAATGGCTGGTACAGAAGGTCGCAATACCGTGAGGTGGAGCTAATCCCTAAAACCGGCCTCAGTTCAGATTGGAGTCTGCAACTCGACTCCATGAAGGAGGAATCGCTAGTAATCGCTGATCAGCAGGCAGCGGTGAATACGTTCCCGGGCCTTGTACACACCGCCCGTCAAGCCACGAAAGTTGGGAGCACCCGAAGTCGTTTGCCTAACCGCAAGGAGGGCGGCGCCTAAGGTGAAACCAGCGATTGGGGCTAAGTCGTAACAAGGTAGCCGTAGCGGAAGCTGTGGCTGGATCACCTCCTTTCTAAGGAGCACGGTGTGCTGTGAGTTCGCCGCAAGCGAACTCATCCATCGAGGTCGATCGGCATAATGCCAAAAGTGCGCTTCTCTTGCACGAGTGGCTATGTAAAATATATAACCTCGCCTGTCAGACGAGTGAGTAAAAAGTCGTCTTTGGGCCTATAGCTCAGTTGGTTAGAGCGCGCGCCTGATAAGCGCGAGGTCGGTGGTTCGACTCCACTTAGGCCCATTGAATTATGGGTAGTGTGCGGGGATGTAGCTCAGTTGGGAGAGCGGTGGCTTTGCAAGCCACAGGTCGCCGGTTCGAGTCCGGTCATCTCCATGTGATGATATGAAACAAACGCTGGTTTGTATAAATAAAGGCTACGTTGTAGCCACGGATCTTTGACAACTTCATAGTATCTGAAAGATACGAAACGAGTATCTTCCAATAGGCTGTGTACCATAAGTGGAACCAATGGATGCTCTTAGGTAAGTTTTCGGTTAAGCTAATAAGGGCACTCGGTGGATGCCTTGGCACAGAGAGGCGATGAAGGACGCGGCAAGCTGCGATAAGCTCCGTTGAGATGCAAACAATCCTTGAAACGGAGGTGTCCGAATGGGGAAACCCGGTCCGTTGCAAGACGGATCATCGTGCGCTGAATACATAGGCGTACGAGGCGAACGCAGAGAATTGAAACATCTTAGTACCTGCAGGAAAAGAAAACAATTGTGATTCCCTCAGTAGCGGCGAGCGAACAGGGAACAGCCTAAACCGGTTGGCACGTTAAAGTCTGTCAACGTTGTGCTACCGGGGTCGTGGGAACCGACTGGTCTGGTGACAGACAGGCCGGGGAGTTACAAACCGTTTGTATAGGTGAAGGATCTGGAAAGGTCCGCCAAAGAAGGTGACAGCCCCGTAATCGAAATGCAAGCGGCTCCCGTCGGGTTTCCCAAGTAGGGCGGGACACGTGAAATCCTGCTTGAATCTGCCAGGACCATCTGGCAAGGCTAAACACTACTCTGTGACCGATAGTGAACAAGTACCGTGAGGGAAAGGTGAAAAGTACCCCGGGAGGGGAGTGAAATAGTACCTGAAACCGTGTGCCTACAAGCGGTCGGAGGAAAGGAGACTCTTCGGAGACTCCGGACTGACGGCGTGCCTATTGAATAATGATCCGACGAGTTACTGCTCTGTCGCAAGGGTAAGCTAAACACTAGTGCACCCGCAGCGAAAGCGAGTCTGAATAGGGCGACTCAGTGGCAGGGCGTAGACCCGAAACCAGGTGATCTAAGCATGGCCAGGATGAAAGTTCGGTAAAACGAACTGGAGGTCCGAACCCACCAGTGTTGAAAAACTGGGGGATGAGCTGTGCTTAGGGGTGAAAGGCCAATCAAACCTGGAAATAGCTGGTTCTCCCCGAAATAACTTTAGGGTTAGCCTCGGAGTTTAGTTTTACGGAGGTAGAGCACTGGATGGGCTAGGGGCCCTACAAGGCTACCAAACCCAACCAAACTCCGAATGCCGTAAAATGGTCTCCGGGAGTCAGGCAGTGGGGGATAAGCTTCATTGCCGAGAGGGAAACAACCCAGACCATCAGCTAAGGTCCCCAAGTCATGCTAAGTGGTAAAGGATGTGGGATTACTCAAACAGCTAGGATGTTGGCTTAGAAGCAGCCACCATTCAAAGAGTGCGTAACAGCTCACTAGTCTAGTGATTCTGCGCCGATAATTTAAGGGACTATGCATGGCACCGAAGCTATGGGTCCGCCTCCGGCGGACGGTAGGGGAGCATTCTCTGATGGCTGAAGGCCGACTGTAAGGTCGACTGGACGTCAGAGAAGAGATTATGTCGGAACGAGTAGCGATAAAGCAGGACTACAAACCTGCTCACCGCAAGCCTAAGGTTTCCTGGGGAAGGCTAAACCTCCCAGGGTTAGTCGGGTCCTAAGGCGAGGTCGAAAGGCGTAGCCGATGGGAAACAGGCGAAAATTCCTGTACTTGTAGAGTTGCGTTTTAAGCTATGGGGTGACGCAGAAGTGAAGATCAGCCGGCGAATGGTTGTGCCGGTCTAAGCCCGTAGGTGGGGACCGCAGGCAAATCCACGGTCCTAACACTGAGAGGCGATGGGGTGGTCCTAGACCAGAACTGATCGTAAGCATGCTGCCAAGAAAAACCTCTCTGCTAGTTGCTCTGCAATCCGTACCGCAATCCGCCACAGGTAGGCGAGGAGAGTATCCTCAGGTGCTCGGGTTAACTCATGTTAAGGAACTCGGCAAATTGGCCCCGTAACTTCGGGAGAAGGGGTGCCGCGAGTAGGTGAAATACCTGCGTATGGAGCTGAAAGCGGCCGCAGAGAATCGGCCGCGGTGACTGTTTACTAAAAACACTGGTCTCTGCTAAGTCTCATAAGACGACGTATAGGGACTGATACCTGCCCGGTGCTGGAAGGTTACAAGGAGGTGTTATCCCGCCATTGGCGGGAGAAGCGCTGAATTTAAGCCCCAGTAAACGGCGGCCGTAACTATAACGGTCCTAAGGTAGCGAAATTCCTTGTCGGGTAAATTCCGACCTGCACGAATGGTTTAACAACTGCGGCACTGTCTCAACATGAGGCCCGGTGAAACTGTAGCAGCGGTGAAGATGCCGTTTACCCGTATCGGGACGGAAAGACCCCGTGAACCTTTACTATAACTTGACATTGGTGTTTGGTGTTGCATGTGTAGCATAGGTGGGAGACGTTGAAGCTGGCACGCTAGTGTCGGTGGAGTCACCGGTGAAATACCACCCTTGTGTCATTGGACGTCTAACCTTGGACCTTGAAGCAGGTTCAGGGACAGTGTCAGGTGGGTAGTTTAACTGGGGCGGTTGCCTCCCAAAATGTAACGGAGGCGCACAAAGGTTCCCTCAGGCCGGATGGTAATCGGCTTTAGAGCGTAAAGGTATAAGGGAGCTTAACTGCGAGACTTACAGGTCGAGCAGGTGCGAAAGCAGGTCTTAGTGGTCCGGCGGTTGTGCATGGAAATGCCGTCGCTTAACGGATAAAAGGTACTCCGGGGATAACAGGCTTATCCCCTCCGAGAGTTCATATCGACGAGGGGGTTTGGCACCTCGATGTCGGCTCATCACATCCTGGGGCTGGAGAAGGTCCCAAGGGTTTGGCTGTTCGCCAATTAAAGTGGTACGTGAGCTGGGTTTAGAACGTCGTGAGACAGTTCGGTCCCTATCTGATACGGGCGTAGGAAATCTGAGGAGAGTCGACCCCAGTACGAGAGGACCGGGTTGAACCAACCGCCGGTGCACCTGTTGTGGCGCCAGCCGCATCGCAGGGTAGCTGCGTTGGGAAGAGATAAGCGCTGAAAGCATCTAAGCGCCAAGCCCACTCCAAGATGAGATTTCCCTTCGCTGAAAGGCGAACTGAAGACCCCTGGAAGATAACCAGGTTGATAGGTCACAGGTGTAAGCGCAGTAATGTGTTCAGCCGAGTGATACTAATCGGTCGTGCGGCTTAACCGAATTAAAAATTTACTTGAGGCGCATTCATACGGTAAACGTGGGCAACTTGCCAAAGGCGAGTCCACATCTGCGGTGCACGGCCTATTGGGTGATATCGTTCGTATCTTGAAGATACTATGACAAGATATACGCGTAGGGCAGGAGCCTTGTGCTCCTGCCAATAATCGTCATCCTGAGCGGAGTCGAAGGGTGACAGAGATCAAGCGCGTCATTCCCGCAAAAGCGGGAATCCAGAAAAATCTCTCGGTGGCGATAGCGACGGGGTCACACCTGTTCCCATTCCGAACACAGAAGTTAAGCCCGTCAACGTCGATGGTACTGCGTGGGTGACTGCGTGGGAGAGTAGAAAGCTGCCGGGGTTAAACAAAGCCCGCAATCACGGAAGTGGTTGGGGGCTTTTAGTTGTGGCGCTGTGGTGCGATTTGCCTATATTCTAAAACAAATGCACAACCTGAAATCCGCGCCAACCTGTAGTAGTATGGTTGATAAAAAAATAAAAAAGTAGAAAGAACAAATGGATAAGTATGTTTGTACAGTGTGTGGCTATGTGTATGATCAGGAAAAAGGGGATCCTGATGGAGGAATAGCACCGGGAACAAAATTTGAAGATATTCCCGATGATTGGGTATGTCCCGTATGTGAGGTAAGTAAGAATATGTTTGAAAAGATGAAGGAGGAATAAAATGGGCATAAGACAAGTAAAAGCGGGCATTTATTCGGTTGGTGCAATTGATTGGGACAGAAGGTTATTTGATGAACTCATACCCCTGCCCGATGGAACGAGTTATAATTCCTATTTGATAAAAGGTAGCGATAAGACGGCTCTGATAGATACAGTGGACCCAACGATGACAAATGTACTGATGAAGAATCTCAATCAACTTGAGATCAAGGTTGTAGATTATGTTATCGCCAATCACGCCGAGCAGGATCATTCAGGCTCATTACCTCAGATCCTCGATATTTATCCTGATGCCAAGGTCGTTTGCACACCAAAATGTAAAGCTATGCTTATGGATTTGTTTTTAATCCCTGAAAATAAGTTCATAACAATGGATGATGGAGATACACTGCCATTAGGCGAAAAGACACTGCAGTTTATTCATGCCCCATGGGTTCATTGGCCAGAGACGATGCTGACGTATCTAAGGGAAGACAGGATACTTTTTACCTGTGATTTTTTGGGCTCTCATCTTGCAACCAGCGATCTGTTTGTGACTGATGAGCCGACAGTCTATGAGGCAGCCAAGAGGTACTATGCAGAGATAATGATGCCGTTCAGAACAGTCATTAAGAAACATATGGGGAAGATAAAGGATTTCGAGATTGAGATGATTGCACCAAGCCATGGTCCAGTTTATAATAAACCCGACTTTATTCTCAATGCTTATAAGGAATGGATTTCTGACAATGTAAAGAACGAAGTGGTCTTACCATATATCTCAATGAATGGTAGCACAAAGAAAATGATAGATTACTTTGTATGGGCTTTAATTGAGAGAGGCATAACTGTAAAGCAGTTCAATTTGTCTAAAACCGATATTGGGAAATTGGCGATGGCCTTGGTAGACGCCGCTACAATCGTGATTGGGTCGCCCACGGTTTTGGTCGGTCCGCATCCGAAGGTGGTTTATGCGGCTTATCTTGCAAATGCTTTAAAACCAAAGTTGAAATTCGCATCAATCATTGGATCCTATGGCTGGGGTGGCAAGATGATAGGACAACTTACGGGGATGATTTCCAATCTAAAGGTAGAGATACTTGAGCCCGTTATTATAAAAGGATTTCCGAAAGAAGAGGATTTCAGAACATTAGACAGATTGGCAGATAGCATCTTGAATAAACATAGGGAATGTAATATCATTAAAAGTGAGGGATAAAAATGGGCGACGGGTGGCTCCCACAAACTTGTTTGGATGGGAATACTGTCTACAAACATATTTCATACTGTGATCGCGACTTGCTCTGGACTGACCGTGGTCAAGTTATCGGTGGTATCATGGCTTTGATTTTTTGTTGCCAATGGACTTGATTGAGTGAAGGAGAACAAGTTTAGGAAACCGCGATCAGAGATCGCGGCCACGCCGGCCTGTTCCCATTCCGAACACAGAAGTTAAGCCCGTCAACGTCGATGGTACTGCGTGGGTAACTGCGTGGGAGAGTAGAAAGCCGCCGGGATTAAATAAAAACCCCCAATTACACAAGTGGTTGGGGTTTTTTTGATGATTGACATTGTGCCCTCATTTATGGTACTCTATACACATGAATCTTAAAACTATGGCAGAGATTGAAGAGGAAGGAAATGATGACTTGGATGGGTAGAAATGCAGTGCAATCATGCTTTATTGCGTTTCTCATATCGACTCTTGCCTCATCCGCTTTTGCATTTGATGGCCGAAGAAAGGGCTTTATACTTGGATTCGGTCTGGGGCCCGGTCTGGTCTCTTTTAATGAGACTTACTCGATAGATATCATGGGATACAGCTGGACATACGATCGTGAAAACAAATTCGCCGTAATGACTGATTTCAAGATCGGTCATGGTTTTACGAATCAGGTGCAAGTCTACTGGATGAGCAAAGTGTCCTGGTTCGGCTTTGAAGATGAGACCGTCGTGAATGGAGTCGGGGGGCTGGGGATAACTTATTTTTCCCAACCGATGGCTCCCTCGACATATATTTTCGGCGGACTGGGCTTCTCAACCTGGTCCACGCCGTGGGAAGAATTCGGGGTTTATGAGCCTGAAAAACAAAGCACTGGGTTTGGATTTGGCCTTGCTGGCGGCGTTGGTCAAGAATTCTCCCGGCATTGGAGCTTTGAATGTAATCTGGCCTGGGGTAAACCGACTGAGAGTGAGTGGTGGTGGTACACTGATAACCAAGGGAGAAGAGGGCTGTATGAAATTCGAGATAGATACAACGCTTTGTCCCTCAGGCTTACACTCAACGTGCTGGCTTACTGATGGAGATATGTTCATAGGGGCGGGCGAGTCCACACCGATCTGACGCTTGTTTCGGAGTTGATACTGGACCCCGTTCGACATATACTGCAATGATGTGCGTAGGGAGAACCCGTAGGCTTGGCCAGATCGTTAGATTCATTATCCTGTTCTTTGGCATTGCGTCGATTATCCTCTTTTTTTACCAGTCGATAAGAAATCACAACTATGTTGGCGGCAACGACCTTACGTCATACCTTAGGGCTTCGAGCTGGTTTTTCAGCGGAGAGAACCCATACACGGCCAAAGTCAGACGTTACATTTATCCCCTTCTTCTGATTGTTGTCAGCTACCCCTTTACTTTTCTGCAATCTGGGTATCTCTCTAAATCGTTCACCGCGGCATGCTGGTCGTTGCTTTCATACTCTGCATTTTTTCTGACGATTTTTGCTTCACTACGATATTTGAATGGCGTTCAAGCAGGCAAAGTGGGGATCCAACAAAACCTTCTGTTCGTGTCTGTGTTGATCCTTCTCGTTCATCCGTTTTTGCAGGATGAGTTTCTCAATGGTCAGGTGAACCTGTTTGTGCTTGGATGTACCGCGGGTTATTTCTTTATGCTTCAACGAAGGCGGTCCGTTTGGGCAGCTCTTTTTCTGGCTGTGGCAACTTCGTTGAAGATTGCACCCGGACTCTATCTGCTGTTTGTCGTTTTTGGCTACCAGTATCGCACGGTGATTTATTTCCTCCTGTTCGTGGTCTTGTTCACCGTCGCCATACCATGCTTAATAAACAATGAGAGTCTTGCTTATTACAGATACTTCATAACTGAAGTAATGCCTCAAATTACCGGGTCGGACTTTGAAGGTGGCTTCAAATCCTTTTCTTTGATTTCGACGGTCAGTTACGTGTGGGGTATTCACTGGTATCCACCGTTGAAGATTGCCGCGGTAGGCATCCTTGCTCTGGGCTTGTTTGTCCCTGTGCTGTTCATCACCGGAAGAACACTTGACAGAGCCAACGGTTTCTCTAAGTTTGCTACATTCGCAGCAGTCGTGAGCATCATACCGCTCACATTTCCCATGTCGGAATCGCATCACTTATTGATACTTACAATCCCTTTCTTGGCAATAATGGTGTATTGGCGCCAGGTTTGGAAGACCACAAACAGTTTCTGGCGCAACCGGCTGTCAGTTTGGTTTTTTGTGAGTCTAGCGATCCTCCATATTGGCCAAGGCCTTAAGCCGACACCACTGCGACTGTTAGGTCTCATAGGAATCTTCATTGGAATGGTTATGCTGCTGAGCAAGCTTAAGGGATCTGGGAGGCCGTAGGTCGAAACACATGCAGTTTCGACACTCTCCTTTCTCATTGCCCTTGAACCGCCAAGCTCATTCGGCTGCCTTTATTCCATGACCAACATCCACCACTGTACAACCTGTAACATAGTTTACACTTTAGACCGGGCACATAGTTTACACTTTTTTTATTTTTTCGGTTAGTGCTTTGATTCATTATTTTTGTTTTGTTGTTCGCTTGTGGTGAATTAGGCGAAAGTCTCGTGTATCCAGGATGGCCAGCGGAATAGGACCAAAGTAAATCTGCCACCGGTTCTCATCAGCTTGTTCAAAGCCAACGTATTCACCGGCCAGGGTAACGCTGAGATAAATTTGGTGCTTCTTCCAGACAATATCCCCCTGCGGGTGCACATTACGAGTGGCATAGCTGTCGGGATAGGTGATCTGCGGCAGGCGGAGGGGGTATCGACGGTCTGAGGACTGGTAATGGCTGGCAGGTGTCTGTTGTTGCAGTGCCTGGTGCGGGCGTTGGTAGTTGTATTCTTTTCGGAAGTGATCAAAGGCTTGCTGTTGTCGGAGCAGCGTACGTTGTGGTGGTTTGGCGGTTTCGGCTTTCAGAGTCCGATGCATCCGTTCGTGACGGCCATTTTGAGCCAGTTTGCCTGATTCGATCCATTCCGGCATGATGCCAAGCTTGAGCCACCAGATAGACAGGTGCGAAACTGATCTTGCCCCAATAAAGTGGACACTGAACGAAGGTCGTAGTAGATTGATCTTAGGAGGTGTTTATGATGTTGCGGTGTCATTTTGATCGAGATTTCAAGCTCAATGCGGTGCAACTGCTGGA
>Ga0315543_1004457_pt1 | contig 11683 bp, 8 predicted proteins | sample SalMarSW160210MG_2_FD_203098 | JGI IMG/M metagenome (GOLD analysis project Ga0315543, IMG submission 203098) | Salt marsh sediment microbial communities from the Plum Island Ecosystem LTER, Massachusetts, United States - Salt Marsh Sediment SW1601-210 ...
AAGAAAAGGTCCTTGGTGAGGTTGGAATCCTATTTATTGGTTACAACTTGACCAGGTGTGTCTCAATATTGGGAGTGGCAGAACTCATTAAAGCACTGAGGAAGTGCTGTTTACTCATTTTAACCCGCATAAAATGGCTTATTTTAAGCCCATATAACGAATTTTCATTTTCCGGAATAAAAATCGCAGCCTGATAAAATGGAAAATTCTATGTGCTTAGCATTCATTTAAATGACTTTTATCCTTACATTTATTTAGCAAAAACGTGTTTTTACACAGACTCCCGTTAGGCGGCATCTGCCTTATTGAACATTCAAAAAGGACATTGCAGATAAGAAATGAAAAAATCCATATTACTATTGTGCCTACTACTCTTATGGTTTGTAAATGACAAGCTGTATGGTTGTACCGTTTTTATGGGTACGAATGATAATTTTACTCTTGTCGGTAGTAACGAAGATTATAAAAGGAGCAATTCTCAGATTTTTTTAATTCCGTCTAAAGATGGAAAATATGGACATGCTTTGTTTGGATACGATGGTTCTGTTCAGGCGGGTATTAATGAAAAAGGATTATTCTGGGATGGGTTAAGGGCATATCCTTATGTTACAATTGACAATACCAATAATAAGCCCAATATAGATGGGAATGTACTCTACAAAATATTGGAAGAGTGTGCAACGGTTGATGAAGTGATTAAACTGTTAGAAACATTCTATTGGGATGGATTTCGACTGTCGCAACTTATGGTAGTTGACAAAACTGGTGAAAGTGCAATAATTACCTATAGCAAAAATGGATTAGTCGTTACAAAGAAGGAAAAGCGCTATCAGGTTTGTACAAACTTCAGAATTTTAAGCAACGAAGACATGGAAAGCTTTCACTGGTATAACATAGGAAGTGGAAGATTTAATAAAGCAGAAAAACAACTACAAAACCGGGAGTTAACGGTGGATAACTGTTTTTCCATTCTTAAAGCAACTCGCCAGAATAACTTTTTTGCAAAAACCATCTATTCCACTGTTTTTAATTTGAATACGGGAGACATTCATCTAAGTGTTAATGGGAATTTTTCTCAGATTACTAAAATCAATTTGCAGGAAGAATTAAAAAAAAGAAGGCACTCTTATTTCTTATCGGATTTGGTTAACTCGACAAATGAAAACAGGAAGACGATAGAGATCCATGATGAAAAATATCTGACAATAAATTCTGATAAATTATTGTTAGACAAAGATTGGCAACTCACCGTAAAGAAACGTAAAGCGAAATATTACAGGACAATAGTGAAAGATTCAGTTTCTGATCATTACGTTATGAGAGATTATTTCATGAATGATACTTTACAGGGAGTAGCGTATTACTCGAGCTTAAATCCTGAACTTATTGATGGTACATATTATGAGTATCATGAAAATGGTAATGTAAAGACAGTGGGACATTTTAGGCATCGATTGAAGGATGGAGAATGGAAATATTGGTCGAAAGATGGAAAATTAGAAAAAACAATTAAGTATTTAAATGGAATTAGACAATGAACGATCGCCTAACAATGTGTATAAGTCATTGGTCTATAAGTGGTTAAGCTGAAGGACATACATTAAAAGAAAGTTAGTAGTATATTGAAAATGAAGTGCTTCGAAATGCCCAACGCCCCATGTTCAAACCGTTAGACTAAAACTAAAGTATCTAAACGTATTTCCTTAATGTTCCTGGAAGAAGTGAGTTAAACAAAGTGATCCATGTCAGGTTTCCAGGAGCTTTTTTCATGCGGTCGGCTTGCAACTGCAATTATCTCCGCCCCTTTTTAAGGGTAAATAAATGTCCCAACTTAAAAATTCCTTTAAGCAGGTGTTGTGATATTGCGGAGCATTTATCTTTTCCTGTCCGGAATCAAGGGGGGATGAAACTCTTTCAGGATAAAAAAGGCTTTTTTCTTCTCACCCGTATCGGATATCAATCCCTTCCGGTTCCAGTAGTCCTGGATTCCCGGCAGTGGTCTTCTCGGCGACCTGAAATCAACCAGGATCCAGGATGAGAAACCCCGTAGCTGAGGGATTTTACTGATCATCTTCAGGTTTTCGATGTAAACATATTCCTGGTATTCCTCTGTCCACCGGGTGAGGTTGTCTCCATGGTAACCAAACTTGGCACCTGCTCCAAACTCAGAGATCAACACCGGTTTATTCTGGTCGATTTTCCAGGTAATCTCCCTGCATTTATCCGGCAAACCATCATACCAGCCAATATACTGGTTAAAGCTCAGAACATCGACGACTTCTGAAAAGGGATCATCAATGGTCCGGATATCCGGATTTCCCGGATCCCGGCTCTGCTCCAGTGCTGCACTGATGAGTCTTGTCGGATCCAATTCCCGTGCCTTTTCAGCCAGTTTGCCAAGGAAACGGTTTCTTGCCTCACTGGTAGGTGTTTCGTTCGCCATAGACCAGATGATCACAGAAGCACGGTTTTTATCGCGGTTTATCACCTCCGTTAACTGGTTTTCAGCATTCTGGTAGGTAAATTCATTTTTCCATGCAATAGTCCAGTATACAGGTATTTCTTCCCAAACCAGTATTCCCACCTCGTCGGCCATTCGCACCATATGCTCGTTATGGGGATAGTGTGCCAGGCGTACATAGTTGCATCCAAGTTCCTTTACCCATGTCAACAATTGCCGTGCATCTTCCAGGGTGTTCGCCCTGCCTCCTCCGAAGGGTTTCTCTTCGTGGATGCATACTCCTTTCAGAAAGATATTCTCTCCATTGAGCAGGATGTTATCGCCTTCCGTTTTTATGATCCGGTAGCCAATCTGATCCATTACGGTCTCTTCCTCTGTGGAAATAGTTACCTCGTAGAGCCGGGGATTCTCAGGTGACCAGTGCCTGATCTTTTGCACATCGATTGCCAGGTTAGCAATCCCATTTTGATCGGTATTCAGTTTTTCGTTCACATTGAGCTCTTCTATTGAAAGGAGAACCGTTTTATTTTGACTGCCCGGACCATTCAGTCTGATAAATCCATGGATATGATTCTCATTCCCCGGATCCAGTTGCAGCAGATAATCCTGAATGAAACAGTTTGGTGTTTCAAACAGCCTGACATCCCGGGTTATTCCCCCGTAATTCCACCAATCTGTATTCAGCGTAGGAACACCTTCTTTAACCCGCTTGTTATCCACCTTTAGAACAAGCACATTTTCTTTTTCTTTTAGAAGTTGAGTGACCTCAAAATTAAAGGGTGTGAATCCGCCAACATGGATTCCCAGTTTTTCACCGTTCAGATAGACATCTGCCCGGTAGTTCACAGCACCGAAATAGAGGAAGACCCTGTTCTCCATATTTTCCCTGTTGTAATCGAATGACTTCTTATACCAGATGGTTCCCTCATAAAAAAAGAATTCTTTCTTCTGTGTATTCCAGTCACCCGGTACGATGATCCGGTCGGATGCATCGAAATTATACTCTAAAAGATCCGATTTTCCGGATGGTTTGGCATCCATAAAGTAAGCCGATTTGGGTGGATTCTCCATCCTGTCAAAGGGTTCATACCGGTAGTTATAATATCCGTTTTCATACGGATCGACAATGTAGCACCATTCACCGTTCAGGCTCTGATGGGGACGGTTATACGCATTGATGAGCAGATCCTGTGCGGTAAGAGATTGAATGATCGAAAAGGATCCCAGAAGGGCTAGGAAGATTGTTCTTTTCATGACATGTGTGGAGTTAGCGATTTTAAAATTTGGTTTTGGCACTTTGGTTGAAATATTCTGCAATAACGGGCATGAATGCTTCCAGGTGGGGATATTTATCCCGCTGATTTTCATAGTCATTCAGCAGATCTACCAGTCCTTCAATAGCCGGGAAGCCATACCGTTCATCCCATTTCATCCGCCGGCTGGCAGCTATTGATCCTTCGTTGGCGTAAATATACCGGACGACACATGCGCGGGTCAGGTATTCATACATCATGACGTGCCAGTAGTTGTAGCCCGACTGACTCAGTTTTTCTTTATGGGAAGGGAACATAAGCTCCCCGGATTCCCTGAGCATCTCCCGATACTGGTCAACCAGCGGATTGACATAGGAGTGGCAGAATTCATGGACTATGGTCGGGATATACCAGTCTGCCGGGTATTGTGGAGCACCGGTGATATCGGGTTGTGAGGCACCCAGTATGGATTGAAATTCCCGTTTGCCATCTTCAAGGGTTACGCTTGATCCGTAGTTGCAGGATCCGTTCTGAAGGCCAAGGATGATTGCATAGTCATCCGGTTGATATCCAAAATATTCCTTGAACCATGGAAGAATATCCTTTCCCTTCAGGGTAGTTTGAAGATTGAATACAGCCTGGCCATACAATGAACGGTGTGCTTCAAAGAAGCGGTTGAAATTTGTCTCAACAGCGAATTTTCTTGCTGCCTCCAGAAAGGCCGGAATGACGTCGGAAGTCCATCGTGGATCGAGGTCTTCGGGGGGAGGATTCAGAGATGCCCTTCCTTCAAGAGCCGGGGGATCGGTCAGGTATGCTGCCAGTGCCATCGGAGAATTGCCATCCAGGTTGTGGGTTTCCCGCAATTGAATAGCCAGTTGTACTGCTTCATGATCCCGGTATGGACCGAACCAGGCTTCAACATCCGCTATATATCCCGGAAGTTCATTCTCGTTATACTGACCTGTTTCAGCCAGCCTGTGAATGGTACTGAAAAGCTCTATACGCGGATCGACAGAAATTGTAATACTGGAACTTATTGCTTCGGTTTTTTCCTGATTGCCTGTTATTGGTTTGCAGGTAATAGAAACCAGTAAAATACAGATGGATGCATAGAAGGATATCAAAAATATGGATCGTCTCATGATTGTTCATTCTTTCTAACGAAATTTACAGATAAATTGAATAGGATGCAATGATGACTTGCTTATATGCCTGAATATTGCTAATTTCCATAATCAGATTATTTAACTACACTATCATGCACTTCTCAACCAGTAAACCAGGGAACTTCCTGGCAAAAGCCTCCTTATCATCTGTTTTTTTTGCGGTTTTACTTTTAGGATTCTTTTCTTATACCAATGTATTTTCTCAGGGAACAGATGATTTGGAGAAGGTCCTTTCCAGATCACATTACTTTGACTGGATAAACAGCCAGTACGAAGGAACCACGGAGACTCAGACCCTGAAAAATATGGATTTTTTCCAGCTGTTGCATGATGAATTTGGGATGGTTTTGGACATCTACTCACTTGATGTAGGGAATATTGATGATGGACCGTATACAGCGGGAGTAGGACGTCTAATCCCATACCATTATGGCACAATGCAAACGGAGGAATTTAAAACTCAATTTCCGAATGGTTTTGGTCCATTGGTTGAGAAGGCAGTAGGATTTGACTGCCGATTAGCAGTTTGGATGGGACCGGATGGTTTTGGTAATACACCTGAAGAGGAAAAGGCCCGGATCGATATGCTCATTTCACTTTGCCGGGATTACAATCTCATTTCTTTCAAAGTGGATGCAGTTGCCGGTCAGCTCAGACCAGAGAAACAGGAAACTTTTAAGAGAGCCATTGACAGCTGCCGGAAATATACCCCTGATCTTTGGATCCAGAACCATCGTGTGAAGTTTGGCATTGCAGAATCCGTTGTAACCACATCGTTGTGGGAAGGAGTTGAGACCTACATTGATGTTTTTATGCCAAATGAAGGTACAGCGCCTCATCATCGGGCTGGTGCTCTGAGCCGGGAATTAATGCCCGGCTTAACCCGAAGATTGGAGGATCATGGAGTATGTCTCTCCTCTTGCCTGGATTTTTGGGAAGATGAATTGGTTCTGCAGGCATTTAGCAGATCTTCGCTCCTTTCACCCTCCATCTACGGCAATCCCTGGTTTTTGAGAGATGATGAATTTCCCATGCTGGCCCGGATATTTAATCTTCACAGAAAGTTTAGGGAGTTTCTTTTTGAAGCAATTGAACTTCCTGAAGAACAATATGGCCCATACGCAGTTTCTCGCGGAGATTCAGATACCCGGTTAATTACTTTGAGAAATCTTTCATGGAATGCAAAAACCTACCGGATCAATCTTAATCATTCTATCGGATTGGAAAAAAATACCGAATTCTCTGTTCGACAATTTTTTCCGACTGAAAGAATTATTGGAAATCACAAGTGGGGAGATGATATTGATATTGAAGTACTTCCATTCAGGACGTGCCTGGTAGTTGTATCAGCTTCATTACTTGATGAACCGGGTATCACCGGATGCGATTATGAAGTTGTCAGGGATATCCCTGGTAAGCCGTTAGTTATTGAATTATTAGGGATGCCGGGTAGTACTTCTAAGATTCAACTTCCGGATGAATATCTATATTTTACTGCTGCAACAATGGATGGGAAAGAGATAAATAACCTGCTGGATGGGAAAGCTGTTAAAATAAAATTCCCGGGTGAGCAGAAGAGGATTAAATGGCACAGGAAGATCGGAGATTTTACAGAGATCCAGGTTCCTTCAGATGCTGAAGCACTTTTTGAAGCCACCTGTTTTTCTGCTGATAATAATGCGCTGGAAATCAGGTGCCTGGAGCGGTCAGGTCCAAGCCACATCCCACAGGTTAAAGCTGCTCGTGAAGCCTTTCTAAATAAACCGATGTTTATAAATCGCGGAATCTGGGATAAGAATCTATTCGATGACAACATGGATACATACTTCATTGCACGATTGGATAACCGGGCTCTTCGGGTAGATTTTGGTGAACTTATTCTCATGGACAGACTGGTAATCAAGATCAGAGACAGGCAGGAACATGATTTGAATCCTGCACTCCATACATTTGATGACGATACTGAAGTCCAGGTATCCGCTGATCTGAAGACATGGATCTCCATAGACCTTGGTTTTAAAGGGAAAGGGACCATTGCCCTTGCAATGATCCCTTCAGATAAACCATTTCGATATTTACGCATTCACGGGGCTCCTCAGAGGATTGCCGAGGTTGAAGCTTTTTATAAAGGAAACAAACTTGACCGGTCAGGATGGAAAGCTTCGAATCTTTTTCATTCGTATAAAGAGAGGCCTGCCATTGCAGCATGGTCTCAATCCTTTAAGCCGGAAGAGATACATGATAACAGTTATCTCGCTGTGGCATTGAACGGACGTCATGGTAATGAGGGTGCTTACGTTGCTATACGATTAGGCGATGAATATATCGGAGCACCGGATAGAAGTGTTTCATTTCCCAGCAATACATGGGAATATTTCAATGTAGAATCAGAAGAGAATTACACGTATTACATTCCATTGGAACAGTGGATGCAGGGTAAGGAGTTTGAGATTGTTGTATTGGTCCTGAAGGATGGGTTTAATGAATTTAAACCGGAAGCATGGATAACAGCTTATCCCATACCATTCAGGAGCCGGGAATTAACCTTATTCAGGAAATAATAACAGATAACATGAAATTTATAACCTAAACAAAGCGAAATGTCGAAAAAAATCTCAAGAAGAACCTTTCTGGGAAACTGCTCAGCTGTAACAACAGGAACTTTTCTTGCAGGGCAGCCCTTACTCAATTCATATAGTAATTCGAAAGGTAAAATCCAAAAGGAAGGTGCTTTAATAGTAAATCCTACCCCGCAATTTGAGCTCTCTCCTTACTTGTACATGCAGTTTATGGAGCCTCTGGGGACTACCGATTCATCCGTAGATGCAGCCTGGGATTTTAATCGTGATTGCTGGCGGGAGGATGTAATCGATATTACCCGGGAACTGTCCCCGACCATGCTCCGATGGGGCGGATGTTTCATCTCCTATTACCGCTGGAAAGAAGGGGTAGGACCGATGGATCAACGGAAACCCATGATCAACCAGCTCTGGGGAGGGATTTACAATAACCAGGTGGGAACGCATGAGTTTGTAGATTTCTGCAAACAAACGGGAATGGAACCCCTAATCTGTGTGAATTTTGAATCGGATGGCCGGAAAAACTGGGCTATCGGACCAAAGGGAAGTGTCCGTTCTGCCAACGCGGAAGAAGCAGGAGAGTGGGTGGATTATTGCAATAATCCCTCAAACAAATTAAGGAATAAGCATGGACACACGGGTCCCTATGATGTAAAATTCTGGCAGATCGGAAACGAAACCTCCTATGGGGAAGATGCCATGGATAGTGAAACGGCAGCAAAGAAGACGATAGCGTTTGCAAAACAGATGCGAAAAGCAGATCCCTCCATTCAACTGATTGGTTGGGGAGAGGGTGACTGGGCAAAACCAATGGCTGAAATAGCAGGCGAAGAACTTCAATACCTTGCATTTCACAATGGCTTTGGCCCCGGTGGAGAAGACTCTCCCTTACGTGGAATCGAATACCGGAAGGATTGGGCAAAAACCTGGGAGTACTTTATGAATGCTTATAAACAACCACTAAGCAGTATCCAGGAAATGCGGGAGCGGATTTCAGGGTATGATATCCCCCTGGTCATTACTGAAGCACACTTTTTCCTTCCCGGACGGAATCGCTGTGAAGCCCTTTCAACCTGGGCTGCAGGAGTCTCCAATGCAAGGATACTGAATGTCCATGAACGAAACGGCGATCTGATCAAGATTGCAACGTTAGCAGATTTTTGCGGCACCCGCTGGCAGAATAATGCGGTCATCATTCCGACACCCCAGGGGGCAGGTAAATCGTTTATGATGCCGGTTGCCATGGTCATGAGCCTATACCGAAAACATTCAGGTCAGAAATCCCTTACTGTAACATCCGTTCCATCTGACCTTGATGTAGCTGCAAGCATTACCGGGGAGAAGGTTTTTCTGCATGTTGTCAATACGAACCGCACGGACGCAATAACCACTCAATTGAAGATTGATGGGAAAGAGATAACATCCGGCCGCTCCTTTTGTATCGCCCTGGAACCGGACTATGAGGTATTTGAATATAAACCTGAAATTACCAATCCCAAAGAATCCGATATCCCTGGTACTGGTGAGTGGACATTTCCTGCAGCTTCCGTGAGTGCAATTGAACTTGAGTTTAAAATAAAACAGCTTTAGGTTATCAAAATGCATGCAAGAAAAATCCACTCAATCATTCTTTTGCTAGTGCTTATTACAGCCTGCAAAAACAAACCGGAAGATGCAAGTTCAGAAGTAAAAAATGAACTTGAGGATTTTCTGATAACAACATCTGAATTGACTCTGAAATTCAGTCATCCTGCTCCGAAAAGAGCTCTTTCATTTCATAACATGGATATTCCTCCAGAACAGTGGAAAACTGAAGCTAAGGAGAAACTCAGGGAAATCCTCAGGATTGGTGAGATCACACCGGGCAATGTTACGGAATTAAGAAAAATGGAGTATCAGGGCATTACCATTCATGCACTGATCATGAAAATCGATGATAATTTGACCATTCCTGCCTATTTGTTGACCCCGGATCCCGCAAAAACCCGAAAAAGTGCCGTCATGGCGATTCATGGACATGGCGAAGTGGAGCCTGCGATCGGCCTGTTTGATGATTACCACCATTTTTTTGCACTGGAACTTGCCAAAGATGGGCACCTGGTTCTTGCTCCCGAACTTCGGGGGTTCAGTACCCTGAACGACCTTGCTGAACAGGTTGAAATCAACCGGTTGGATTACTGGATTGGCCGTTATAGCCAGTTTACCCTTGTAACGGATGGATTTCTCTATGGAAATTCATTGATCGGTGAAACAGTAGAAGACCTGTTGCGCTGGGAAGAGTGGCTTTCTGAAACATATGGTGTGGAAGAGCTGGATGTAACCGGGATCTCTTATGGTGGTGACTTAACCATCATTTACCCAGTTTTCAGTGAGCGTGTCAGAAGAATTTTTGCCAGTGGAACGATGGGTTCTTTCTCTGTAATATTCCAGCGATGCTATAATGCACCGGCACACTGCATCCCGGGAATCCTGGAATGGATGAATCGGAGTGATATAGCAGGACTGAACGCTCCACGACCAATTGTAATTCATTACGGGGAGCTTGATACCCCCAGTCCGACCAATGCTTCTGCATCATACAATGAGACAGTTCCTCAATCCATGGAAGAGCTTAAAGAAATCTATAAAGCGTTCGGAGCAGAAAATGCTGTCCGGCTTCTTGTTTCCCCGGACAGTCATCATGAAATGGACATACCGGCATTGTTGGAATTCTTGGATTCAGACGTTGAATCGTTCCACAATGAGAATTGACTATAAGTAGTAAATACGCTATTGTATTGAGCCACCGAACTTCTTGATCAGCAGCTGTGCAATTTCATCCCTTAATTAAAAATTTCAGATAGATTCATGATTGGGGGAAAGGTATAATAATCACCTCCTGCTTATTCATCAACGATGCATTCGCCGGTCGTTGATCTACAGCATGTAAGATACAAAAAAAACATACCCGCAAAAAGCCAGAAATAATAATAGATTGTTGTAGACAAAACTTTAATTGCACAACGGGTTAACTAATTCCGCAGGTCGTTCAGCGATTCCATGAGTAGCCTCCTCGCCGTAAAAATGCGGCTTTTTACCGTGCCAATATTGAGATTCAGGGAATCAGCGATCTCTTTGTATTTATACCCTTTCAGGTGCATCTTGAAAGGAACCCGATACTCCTCCTCCAGGCTTTCAATCGTTGCCAGAATCTCGCATTCTGAATAGCGGGAATCCGGTCCGGTTTTCCCTTCATCGTTGATACTGTTCATCATCCGGTTGTGTGTCTCTTCATCTGCGGAAGAGTAACGCCGGGAGGCTCTATGATAATTATTGATAAACGTATTTTTCATGATTGAAAGCATCCAGCTTTTCAGGTTTGAATAGTCGGTTAAACGATCCCTGTATGAGAACGCTTTTACGTAGGTCTCCTGAACCAGATCTTCCGCATCATCCCCGTTTGAGGTCAGACTAACGGCAAACCGGCGTAAATTATTTTCGTAACTCAGCAATTGATGATTGAATTCTGTTGTTGTCATGGTTTTTACATTTTTGTTTAACAAATATAATACAATATTAAACATAAACATGATCCAATCAATATTAAAAGGGTGCATTATAAGGATATTATAAATAACAAATAACCCTGTATATTCTGTATACACAGGGTTGCGGGAGTAAATTGTTGCGCCATTATAAATTGCAGGAAAATAACATATCTATGTTTAATATAAAAATAGATATATTAAACATTATTTAAATATTCCAAAAATTCTATAAACGTTGCAAGGTCGGGAATATAGTGTGTATTTTTTAATCGATGCTCAGGTATCTCCCTGGCGAGTTGACCTGTAAATAGGATAGTTTTACCGGGTAATGCCTGATGGATTTGTTCAGCATAGGATTCAGGGTTTAATCCTGACATGGAAGAGACCAGGCAGGTAACAAGAATATCGGCGGACCAGATCCGGTCGGTTGCTACCACTGATTCCAGCGGAGTAAGCTGTCCCAGGTAGATGAGTTCATGGCCTCGTTTTTTGATCAGGAAAGCGAGGAATAGCAATCCCAGTTCGTGCATTTCACTTTCCGGCAAAAAAAGTATAAAGCGTTTGCTACTCCGGAGCTTCGGAGGGTATTGCGCATCAATATTGGCAATGATCTTCTGGCGGATGAGGTTGGTGATGAAGTGTTCCTGTCCCGGATTAATGACTTCGGTCTGCCACAAAATACCGATCCTTTCAA
>Ga0315543_1004459_pt1 | contig 11675 bp, 20 predicted proteins | sample SalMarSW160210MG_2_FD_203098 | JGI IMG/M metagenome (GOLD analysis project Ga0315543, IMG submission 203098) | Salt marsh sediment microbial communities from the Plum Island Ecosystem LTER, Massachusetts, United States - Salt Marsh Sediment SW1601-210 ...
CAAAAGCCCGCGCTGTTGAGCCGCTTGTATTAGAAAACCACATATTATCTTCCCAATACCCTGCGGATTCATTAAATATAGTAACCCTACCTTTATTATCCATAAACACAAATTTATTATACCCAGCTACAGCATAATCTTCAATACACTTTACAATCTCAATATTTGATAAAAAATTATCTGGAAGTTTACTAAATATTAAACCCAGCTCTTGTGTATCTGATAATAAGCCATAACCTAATCCTGTTAAAATACCATTATGAACAAAAGCTAAATCATTATTTATACTATGTGGATGACAAGCAGCAATAGCATCCCGTCCACTTGTAGCTATTCTAAAGTGTAAAACGAATGTGCTTTGTGGGTATTTATTTTCTTTGGCTCTAAATGTTTTATAAAAATGTCGGAATGAAAATAATCCTTTATTAACAAATAGAGTATTATCCGCAGCCCACATAAAACCAGCACCATCGGGATTAGCAACAAAACATCGTTTTAAGTGCTTACGAGTAATATGAGTTTTAGGCTCTTTTACAATAATTAAGCAAATAATGCACCCCACTTTCTTAATATATTATTCAAATCTACAAGATATACGCTCGCACACAACATTTTTTTGGTTCCAGCTACATTTATTTCTATGGCCACATTTAGGACAGCTTTTCTCATAAAATACTTTAGATTCTTTTTTTAGTTTTTCTCTATTATTACGAGCTATTTCTGCTGCTTTATTTGTATTATCAGGCCGTTTCGCAAATTGTAATCTATCCATTATTTACTCCTCAAATATCAAAATTAGCATTTGGAAAATGATTATCTTTATTTGTTTTAATGTTATTATAGTAATCTCTATTGTAATCCAATACATTTATCACTTCTATACTACGTGCTGAAGTAGAACAATCGTGATAATCATAATAATCTTGTTCTTCCAACTTTATAAAAAACTCATCCGTATCAAACAGTATAAACACTGGCTCAATATATTTATGAACTCCACTATCAAAGATTTCTCCTTTTATTGCTACTACTTTATGACTGATTATTTTACTTAAATCAAACACATTTTTACTCCTTATAACATTATATTTACTTTATCATTTTTCATAAATTTATATAAGTAACTATACTTATTTTGAGTACAATTAATGTAATGTTGAAAATTAGATATTGATAAATCGTTTACAGATATATTCTGTGTAAAATTATATACAGCATCGCAAAATTGTATATTCTTATAAAACTCATCTAATATTAAAGTACCTTGAAATATTCGCACCTCTGCTGTTGTGTCTCTTGCAATAGTAACAGCAGAGTGTCTATCGTTATATTCCCGCCTATCTCTGGCTTTAATTCTAACAGATTTTTTATTGTCTAATTTCGCCCATTGGCTTAATCTTCTTATATCACGTTGGCTAATAAATTTAGTAAATTCTTTATTAGAGTTTATAAACTCCATAAATTTAGTTAAATGATATGATCCAAAAGCCGCTAAACTCATGTGAATGTGCATACCACAAGTTTGAGTAGTTTCACTTTTACAATTATACTTTACTAATAAGTTTAATATATTATACCATTCATTTTTATTAGTTATTAACCAATTATACGTCATAGGATGTGTAACCAGCTCAAACCCATCCTCAATACTGCTATCTGCTTTAACATATATAAAATCAGGCAACCCTAAAATAATATCCGTTTTATTCTGTGGTGCTTCAACTTCCAATTCTATACCATAATATAAATTAGTTTTTTTATCCTTTTCTGTTTTGTAAAATGTAAAAGGTGGCTCAAAAGAATAATCATGTATTAACCACCTACCATTATGATAACAGTTATTACATATTACCCAATTATAATCACTATTTAATGACTCACGTTGTATTCTATCTGGTAAGGTTACATAATTATTCTCGCTTTTGTGTATAAAAGTATGACAGTAGTAACATCGTACAAACCTTTCTCTCATACAACTGCCACAATATTTTGTGTGATTTATATTATAAAAACGATCAAAAGCAAATACTTCATCACATATTTCACAAGATTGAGTATATTTAACACAACACTCTTTACAATAGAGTTGAGTTGCAAAATGAACTTCATCTTCTTCATTATAATTAACCGGCCAAACAAGAATATTTGTATTACCACAATTAATACATTTACCTGTTTTAGCATTTTCTTCATTATTATAAAATTCTGCGGTAGGCATTTGTACTCCAGTAAATTGATTTAGAATAATAAATTATGCTTCTACTAAATCGCAATTTTCAACTTGTTTATCGTGATTTTTAATTTTATCAATGTGTGATCCTATAAATTCAAATAAGTTAGAAAATTCTTTTTTATTTTCTTTAATATATTGCATAAATTTAGGCGCTTTCATATCATGCAGCTTATATTTTTTACTAAATCGAATTAATGCTTCTAAAAATTCTATGTTCTTCCAAAATGAAGGCGGGTATAAAGTACCTCTAAATAATCTTACTTCTATAGTTTTAGAATGAAATAAGTTAGCAGCTATATATTTAATATCGCTACACTTTTCTTTAGCAATCTTTTTTAGATTTAACGATGCGTCGTGTTCATCAAACTTACACCAAGAATACCCCATTGTATTTCTTTGACTAATCATTTTAATAAAATCACGGTTTTGCTCACTATATATAAATTGTAAAAATCTATACAAGTGTGCTGTAGTAAAATAATCTTTTGTTAAATGAATATGAATACCACAACTTTTTGATATATAACTACATAAACCATATTTACGCATATCCAAAATAGTTGTCCATATATTTTTGTTTTTCATTATATATTTATATGTCATAGGGTGACTTACTATTTCTAATGGAGTTTCTATTCTTATACTACTATTCATTATACTGCTATCATCATGTATAGCAAACATTTCTTCTGGTATTCGATTAACAAACCATTTTGTTTCTTTTATTGCATCATCTAATATCCCAGTTTCAAGCTCTATACCATAATATAATAATGGATGTTTTTTAGTTCCGTGTTCTGTTGGTAAATTATAAAATGTCCAGTGACCATCTACATACCTGTAAATTGATTCCCGTTCATACCAGCAATCATCACAATAATAACAATCTTCATCATCGCTATAATTTAAATTAGCTATAAAACAGCGTTCATGACAATAAGAACAACAAGCGGTTTCCCTGTCTGCACAATATTCACATATTAATTCATTTTGTACCGATATTATATTATCTTCATAAAACATTTTATTACAATTCTGACATTCAGCAGATAAATTGTTATAACAATCTACACATAGTGTATCACCTTCTAACTCTTTAGAATCATCCTCTTTAATTAGATCATTACAATCCTCACAAGTAGCAAATACATATTGACTATTACAATCAGAACAAATAGTATAATCCCCAATTTGCTCATAATTATCATCTTTGATATTTACATTGCAATTTTTACAGGTTTTACAGCTCATATTATTATTTCCTTAAACAATACTTGACAAAATTCTTATGTATTGTTATAATTATATTCATAAGGGAGCATGTATTAAAATAAGAAACTACTAAGCCGAGCGGTGAAATGGGAGCGAGGCTATAGATTAGCTTTCCTTAATATAATTATTAATTTCCATGTATTCTTGTAATTCACTAAGTGTAGCAAAATATGTATAATTATTAAACATAACTAATGAAAAATCGAACATATTTACTATACTATATCCACTTTTTTCAAAATGTTTCCCGACTCGATTATAAAGTACCAAACGCCTTTCACCAATATTATTAGTATAATAATCCCCTGCATGTGGTTTTTCTATTGTAAAATCAATATGTTTCTTTAGTGCTTCGACAATAGTATCTTCACTTACTTTTTTACCTTTAATAGTGATCATTTTAGACATTTTTAATCCTCCGGTTTATCACACAATATACTTGATAATAGATTCTCATACTCATTATCATTTAGTTTGTATTCTATATATAAAACATCTAATATTTGACATATCCAGCTAAGATCAAAATCATTAGATGTTCTACCAACTTGATGTTTATAACTATTCCATGTACCATCAGCGTTAGTATTTCTAATATTAAACATATTAAAACCTTAAATTTATAGTAGTCTTTGACTCATAAATTAATTTTTGATATACCGCTTAACAGTATTTATTGCTAAACCACATTTATCCACATGATTTTTATATTGATCTAATATTTGTTGTCTTGTAAATCCTGACTCCCCATGTTGTTGTTGCATTTCTTCTGAAGTATATTTACTGAAAGCTAATTTAGATCGAATATAATCATCTCCTTTTGCTTGTTCAATACATTGTATTATAAATTGTTTTATATTGTCCATTTTTTAACCTCTTTCTTAATTACCCAAAATGAGCGTGGCTACTAAAATGTTGCACATTTTGAAGATTGTTAAAAGTCACTTTATCATTCTAAGGTGACCGGCGGAATTTGAATCCGCTCTCTGAGGATCACAACCTCATATGCTACCAGTTACACTACGGCCACAAACCGGCAGGTAGGATTCTAACCTACTGATACAGCATTACAGCTTCCGCTAATAGGCTCGATGTATCGTCGTCCCTCGGATAATATCTGTTCGCTGCGTTTCACACACGCCGCTGCCGGGAAGACTATTATTTATTATCTTTTGGTTGTGGTTTTAATTCATCCAACCATTCATTAGCTAATTCAACTACTTTATTAGGTAACTCTTTAACTTCTGTGTTGTTTACTATTTTTGGTAATACTTTTATAATACATATTTCTTTAGTTGATGGAATAAAAAGAGCACTAATGAAAAACAATATTCCCAATAAAGTAATCAAAAACGGATGTTTTACTTTTTTCCTAAAAGTTTTATGTTTTTCGTTATTATACCACCTACTATACCAAGCTATTATAAGAGCTATTCCACCAACAATTACCAAAATTCCTAATGTGTAAAGAAAACCAAGAAAATAATTTAACCTTGTTATCCAATAAATTGTACTTTCAGTTATCATAAATCTACTCCCTAAATTAAAGTTAAGAAAAAGTAAAAGGCTATCCATAGCCCACATAAACAATCCCTTTTACTTATTACAGAGCAAAACCGGCTGTAATAGTCGCCTGATTAAAAGTTGCCATAGTTTCCTCTACAGCATTGTAAAGAGCTTTTTCGATCTTCTCAACTTGTTCGGGTGTGTACTCGTAGTTTGCCTTGTTAGACAAGTTTCCTACAAGCCTAATCCGATGTAGGGCCTTTGTTGCATAAGAAGAACCCAACCTTTTGAATCGATCTGCTTTTGTTTCATTTTCTGGCACTTTGTTTCTTGACATTTTTCTTCTCCTCATTTTTATAATTTGTGGTATTAGCGAAAACGCTCCGCTAACTTTCACTTTCGGTCGTCTGCTAAAATTTTTTAGATTATATGCTTTTTGCTGTTGTATTGCTTTAGCTTCATTTATTGTCTGTATGTCAATAGCATCTAACATAATTTACATTATACCAAAACCAATATGTTAAGTCAAGATAAAAATAAAAATAATAGCACGACTTTGTCGTAGCAAATTAGACTCCACTGTTGTAATTTCAGGATGTTTCAAAAGGCATCCGTGCCTAACAGTAAATTATTTCTGTGTTTTAGACTTGTTCTTTTTCGTCACTTTCGGATAGCTCCACTTGATCTCAACATCTACTAGTAACAGGTTTCGGCTAAAATCACAAAAGTCAGGGAGAAGTTCACCAGTAGCCAAACAAATTGCTACTTGATCACTATAATCAGTAACCATCCATAATTCTCCATCAGCAATAAAACATTCTCCTCGCTCCAAGTCGTCAAAACCTACAAACTCTGATCTTCCTGTTGGTACTTTTGGTGTTACTTTTGTTGACATAATTTTATCCTTTCAAAATAAACAATATTTTATTTCTGTTAGTGTATCAGATTTTGTAGATTAAGTCAAGAGCAATTTGTGTCGATATTTCACATTATGCAAGAAATTACAAATAATTTGATTCGAGATGCTGTTTGTGCTATTTATAGTGGTTATAGTAGTTATAACACTTTTAATGATTTGATACTGGAGTTAATAATCGCTAAAAGCTATAATCGTTATAATCACTACAATAAAGACGCAAGGCTGCCTCAGCCTGAGAAGGCTTCCGTGATAAAAGAAAAGCCGGAGCGGGTGAACTCCGGCTGAGGTGAAAGTTGATATGAAATTTGATATGTTTGTTTGCTGAGGTCACGGATCAACAAACAATTAGGTAGCAATAAACGTCCGATTAAACTTCTTTGTCGCTATTTTACTTAATTGTGTGTTTGTCAGTTTTTCTAAATGTTCACGTTTCATAGCTGGATAATCAACTGTAAGTATTGCAATCATTTTTTCTCTTGTCCAAACTGTGTAACGCATTTTAGCCCCCTTGGTTTTTGTCTAATTTGTAGCAACTATAAGTTTTGCAAATTTTAGGACGATAACTTTTATTATAAATTATGCAGCTATACAATTTAGTTTGTTTATTAAATTGTAAAAAAAGGCAAGAATGGTTCTCAGTGAGCTGCCTCAATTCATTTAGCATTTCTCCAACTTTAGTCCATATCTTACGTTCTTTAAGACTGTTGGCAAAATACATATTTTCGAAAACAACAATACTATAATGGTGTTTACAACATTCAGCACATTTTCGACAAGTTAATCCACCTTTTACATTTTTTTGTTTTTGCATATCAATTTTCTTTCAACAACCACCCTAAAATCATTGTTATAATAACTCCAGCAATTACGCCTATCCAGAATCTATATTCGCAAAAAATCCAGTCCATTTTTCAATTCCTTCACACTATACTTATATTTATTTTCTACATAAATACTACAAAAAATACTAACAGGCCGCTTAACACAAGGATCGCGGCGATATAAATATCACTATCCAGGAACTTAATCCACAGTTTATGTAATTGAATATTCATTGTTTTAATCCTTAAGATTGCAAGCTTCATAAAACTTTCCACGATCAAAACGTGGATTATCCTCAGCAAAATAATCAGCTAAAGCTTGAATAACATTTCTAGCTTGAATAACATTGGCAATAGCTTCTCCCTGGCAATGGCTTCTCTTCCCTCGTCCGTCATAAAAATCATCATAAGCATCAGCCCATAGTTCTTTTTTAATTATTTGAGCTATAACTTCATAGTGTTGTTTGTTAAACATAATTTTATCCCTTCAATAATAAAGTATAACATATTATTCGCTATAATACAAGGTAATTTTAGTAAAATATAATAAAATAAATAAAAAAACAGGGTGAATTGATAACTTTCCCTCTCCCCACCTGCCTATCACACGCGGGCAATTAAAACAACCAAACCCAGTTTAGCCAGAGTATTGACCACCGCCCAGTTGTTTGCTTTACAATACGTGGAATCCAATAGAAAGCTGTCATATATCTACCAAACATTTTGTAACCTAACTTCCTGGTAAGGATAAACATTTTCATAAATCACCTGCCTTTCGTATCTAAAGTATAACACATACATCGGCAGTGTGCAAGGGTAAAATAAATAAATCTTTAATAAAAGTTAAAATACTGTTATCGGACGGCTACGCCGGACGCTACTTTGACGCAAGGCTTCCGTGTTATAAGACTATAGTAGAAGCAGAACAAGAGTAAGGGGGCAGTGTGCGGGTTAATAATAAAGTATGTGTGTATGTCCTATAACTTGGGGGTGGTAGGTCGGTATTTATATGAAGTGGCAATGGGGATGTACACCCTCAGAAAAATTATATAATATTTTCTATATTAACCACCATTTCGTAAAAATCTAATAATTAATAAATTTACTGTTATTATATCAATAATCAATTTAAACATTAACCAGCCAATTATCCAATAATCTATATATTTCATTATAATCCCTCTTGAAATTCCCCAACATCTTTAATAAACTTTAAATTCATATTAATACTATATACATTTCTTTTAGTTATAAGCTCCTTTGGGAAGAAACTTCTCTTACAAAGAAAGCATTTAAAATATTCTGCACCAATCTCCCATGCTTCTGATCCACAAAATGGGCATATAACTAATTTACTAATTAATTCATTATTCATTAAAATATTTCCTCCAAGCAAACACACATCCATATAACTCCATATGCTTACAATCTTTATAACAACCACAATAGCCAAATCGTCTGCATAATTTTAATAATCGTAAATATTCTTGTTTAGTCATTTCTATATATGGTTTAAGTTTATATTCATGATTCATTAGAACTTCTCCTTAATATCCATACAATCGTCAATATCATTGCAATCATCATAATCATTAATAGGTTTAGTATTACCTATAATTTCACTAAATAAACTAATTCCAACCTCCTGATCTGGATGAGTTTTCCATCTAAGTTTATATCTATCGTCTTTAGCTAAGTTCCTTAAATTTTTAAATTTCTTCCAAGCATCTGGAAATTTAGTTTTAAAATTAGCTAATATCCTCTCAGCAGTTCTTTGTTTAATACCTAAATCTTTTGCTGCTTCTTTAAGTGTTAGTCCTTGTCCTATTGGGCCAGAACAAACTCTGATTAACAATGCTATTTCTTGTTTACTAACTTCCATAACTTTCTCCTTTAGTATAATTATACCATATTTAACAATTATATCAAATCTTGTTTAGTAAAAATATATGAGTCCATATTATATATACCCAAAAGGGGCAACAAATTACACATATAATACCCATTTTTAAAAAATTTTATAAAAAAATTCTTAAAATTTATAAAATTCAACGATTATCGTGTATAAAGTGGCGGGTTTTGATTATTATATATAGATAGACATATATGGATGTATGTCTTGATAGAGTAATATTATTAATAACGATTATATAATTTATATTAAAGTTATATAAATACTAAACTATATAACTAATATAATTATTATAAACAGTATAATTGTTATAATCGTTAAAGTTACACTATTCCTGCTAATAATTTAGGATAAATTATGTTGGTTAAATTAGCAGATTCTAATTATGGTTTATTAACTCTTAATTCATAGGAGATAACTATGTTTAGGAGATTATTAAATAGATAAGCAAAAGACTGGTGCAGTGAGTACCCATAAAATTGAGGTTTCCTGTGTACACAGATATTTGTTTATCTAATAATATTAACTATGGCTAAGAAAAAACTACAAGATATAGATTCTGGTAAGATTAAAGTTGAAGTAGTAGAACCAACTGCTATTCATCCCCTTTCTCAGTATAAACCAGAATACTCTGAAATGGCCTCCAGATTCGTAGCGGCTGGATTTACAATAGAGGCTTTGTCATATTTAATGGGTGTAAGTCCTAGTACAATTAAAAACTGGAAAAATAAATATCCAGAATTTAAAGCTGCTTGTACGGAGGGTAAGCAGAATGTAAAGCGGAGATTGATTGCTAAAGGATTACTGGAGTCAATGGGTTATGATTATGAGACCTCAAAGACTAAGACTATTGAAGATGCTGAGGGTAATCTTGTAAAAACTGAAACTACTACATTTAAAAATAAACAACCAGCAAATCATAATCTTTTAATGTTTATTCTTTGTAATTTAGATAGACAACTTGGAGAAGATGAGTGGAGATCAAAACATACGTTAGAGGTTGACAATAAAACTCTAAATGTAACTATTGATGGTGAAATTGTTAATGATGATATAAAGCGTTTAGCGGGGAAAATATTTGGTGAGTCAGATAGAAAGCAAATTGAAAATAGAGAAATTAGATAAAGATATTATTGATGAATTTAAAAAATTAATTGAGAAAATGGGAAAACTTAATAAAAATAATCATGTATGTCCACATTATGGAAGGTGTCCTACGTGTGGTCGAAAATATAATGATTGGGATGAGTACTGGCCTTATAGATTAGATAAAGATATTATTTATGAAAAGAGATATATTAGATATTATAACCAGTAAGTTATTGAAATGTTGTTCAACACATCAAAATAATAAATATGGTAATGGCGGTTGTTTAATATTTTGGGATACAATAAGTAAACCAGATCATCCTTATATATATTGGTTTGTTAGAAAAACAAAACTTGGAAAGTGGATTGAGCAAAGATGGGTTAAGAGAACTCATAAAAGAATTGCAGTTTTTAATCCATGAAGCTATCTACAATAGATAATCCTGATTCTTTTTTAAAGGCTATACCAAGAGATTTGGTAGAGAATATTAATTTTAGACAGAATCTACATTCATATCTTGCTACTGATATTGCTGCTCAAAAAGTTTATTTGGAGATGTGCTTTGCTCAACCTCAAATTGCCTTTAATTCTGCTTTTTGGGTGTATGATGCAGATAGTTTACCAGGATATAGAAACAGACCATTTATACTTAGGGAGCCAAAACAGACTTTATTCGTAGATAGAATTAAACACGCTATTGATTATCAACATGATTTAGTAGCAGATAAAAGTCGTAAAGAAGGTGCAACAGAAATAATTTGTAAGATGTATACTTTATACTGGTGGTTAAGCCCATTAACATCTTTTCTTATTGGTTCTCGAAAAGAGGATTTAGTAGACCAATCAACTGAAATTAAACATGGAATTATTTTAGGGCCACATCAATGTTTGTTTCATAAAATACTTTATGCTATAAATACACTACCAGCATGGGTAAAAATTAATTTTTTAAAGAAACATAAGTTTCTACAGAATTTAGATAATGGGGCTATGATAGAGGGTGAGGCTACTAATGAAAGTTTTGGTGCCGGTAACAGGGCTGTATCTGTTTTAGTTGATGAGGTAGCTCGTATCGAACCACCAATAGCTCAGAATATAATTGACAATATACGTGAAACATCTAAATGTTGTATTTATAACTCTACCCATTTTAAATGGGGAAGTGGACATCCTTACGCCAAATTACTTAGAAGTAATAAGATTGAGGTAGTAACACTTGGATTCGAGGATAACCCTGAAAAAAATCAAGGGTTATATTGTTCTCCTTCTGCTGGTGTAATACAAATTAAAGATATAGATTATTATAGAAGTAGATGTAAACTATTTAATAACATTGAATCTATGCAATCTATAGCAGTTGATCCTATCAAAAAAGAATTGCAAGAATATGATATTAGATTTGTGGCTGATGGTGGGGAATTAAACTTTGGTAGGGATAGAAGTATTTGGTTTGATGCTGAAGAGATACGTTCTCAATCTAAAATGGATATTGCTCAAAATATCCTTCGTATTGCACAAGGCTCTGCTGATCAATTTTTTGATCCTGAGATGATTCATAGATTACGAGCAACCTATTCTGAAACTCCAAGATATAAAGGTGATATAAAGTTTGATATAATTAAAAATAAAATTACTAATATTAAGTTTACAACTCAATCACATGATAAATTATTTTATTGGTGGGGTAAATTAGATGCTAACTATAATCCTGATATTACTCATAATTATATTGTTTCTTGCGATATTAGTCGTGGCACAGGAGCCTCTAATAGTGTTCTTGCTGTATGTGACATTAATACCCAAGAAATATGTGGTTTGTTTGCTAGTGCTTATATTGATGTTAGTGATTTTGCTGAGTTGGCGATTGCTACTTGCAAGTGGTTAGATAATGCTTATTTAATTTGGGAGGCTAATGGGCCTGG
>Ga0315543_1004462_pt1 | contig 11671 bp, 10 predicted proteins | sample SalMarSW160210MG_2_FD_203098 | JGI IMG/M metagenome (GOLD analysis project Ga0315543, IMG submission 203098) | Salt marsh sediment microbial communities from the Plum Island Ecosystem LTER, Massachusetts, United States - Salt Marsh Sediment SW1601-210 ...
GCAAACACCTTCCCGTAATCTGCTGTGTAATATTGCTTCATCAAAATGTCGGACAACCCCAGCGGAAGTGTCTTTAGGCTTGTCTTGCTTATCAATACGTAACCAAGAACGAATTCATTCCATATTCCAAAAATATTGAAGATTGTAGCTACAATCAATCCCGGCTTTGCCAGAGGTAAAGCAACCTTCCAGAACACTTGATAGTACGAAGCTCCATCAAGGAACGCTGCCTCTTCTAAATCTTGAGGGATAGCGTTAAAGAATGGAACAAGGACGAACACTGTAAATGGGAAAGAATACGCAATGTAAACCGGGATAAGCCCGATGTAACTTCCTAGAACGTGCAGGTCTTGAAGCATCAAGAATAAGGGAAGCAGCAGCAATGCTGCTGGAACAAATAGTCCGCTAATGAACAGGAATAACACAGCGATTCGCCCTCGAAACCTTAAGCGACTGAGCGCAAATGAGGCCATTGCTGAGAGAAGAATAATGGCTGTTACACTTACGGTTGTAACAAAGACACTGTTTCGGAAATAGATAGCAACATTGGCTTGGTTCCATGCGTAGACAAAGTTTTGGTACTTCCAAGGCGAAGGTATGCCGAAGGGATCTGTGAAAAACGCGAGGCTGGATCGAAAAGAGGATATAAGAGACCATAGTACGGGGACAAGTACAACCAAACTATACACTAGACATGATAGTTGTACTATGAGTGAAACAGGAGAACCTCGCAATCGTTTGATGAACACGTTACCTCCCCGTCTCTCCCCGTAGCATCCGTCTCATCAACATTCTCGTTGAAATTGAAGCTAGTGCGAAGAGGACAATAAACGATGCCACACTAATGGCTGAGCTATAGCCAAATTCATGGTACGCGAATCCTACTTGATAGATATAGGTCGGTATCACTTCGGTTGCTCGGTGGGGACCGCCTTCAGTTAGCAGTTTCACGTAGGTGAAGATGACACTAAAACTATTCCACATCAGAAATACAGCTGCTACTGCAATAGTTGGTTTGATGAGGGGCAATGTGATCTTAAAGAACTCTTGCCATCCGTTAGCGCCATCAATTCTAGCTGCATCCAGAAAAGATCGTGGTATTTCTTGTATTGACGCAAGGAATAATATGATATATAGACCCATGAATTTCCAGATCATCGGAATTGCTACTGCAATTAATGCAGTGCTTGACTGCCCAAGCCACGGAGTTGCCCCAACGTCTATTCCTATCAATGATAGAAAGTAGTTCAGCATACCCATCGTGGGATGAAAGATAAAGAGCCAAGTGGTAGCTACGATAACATCGCCAAGCATATTTGGAAACAGCCACGTTGCTCGATAAAAGCCGCTTCCTCGAATCTTACGGGCTAGAAAAAACGAGAAAAAGAGCGCTATAGTTACCGACACAACGAGCACAAATGCGAACAGAATCAGATTATTGCTTAAGGCACGCCAAAATACAGCATCGTGGTATAGTCTGACAAAATTACTGAGCCCGACAAACTCCTCCGTCCCTTTGGTAACCCCACGCCATCGAAACAAACAGAGCCAAAAGACTTTTACGACAGGATATGCAACAAAAGCAAGATAAAGGATCAACGCGGGAGCCAAAAAAACGGCGACTACCTTTATCGGGGAATACTTTCCTCGAAGAGTCCTATGCTGCTTTAGTCCTAACGCACTGCGCAAATCCACTTTTGTCACCCAAGAGAGAGGAAAGGGCTATATGGTTTCCTGCCCTTCCCTCTAAGATCATTCGTTTGCTACTGTTATTTGCTTAAATCCCAAGATCAAAGACATGCATCATCGTATTGGGATCTTCTCTTACTTCGTTTGCCATTGCCTGAATAGCTGCGCAAACCTCTTCAGGCGTCGCTTTGTTTTCTTCCATTAACGAGAGACTGTTCTCTAGCACCGATTCTACTTTGGGATACCAGAGCTCAAGAGTTTCACGTTTAGGAATGGTATAAGCAGCGCCTTCGTAATATGCTGCGCAGCTCTGGACAGCGCGCCCAAACTTGTTGTCAGGCAGCCATTGGCTTGACTCCACGTAGACTGTTGGATTACCGGTTACCTCAACGGTATATTTTGCAATCTGCTCTGAAGTCAGAAGTTTTAGAAACTCGACAGCTAGCTCCTCATGCTCAGTTGCCGTGGGGATAACCCATAACAATGCTGAGTCGTTATCCTTGCTGTAGGCATTCTGCGGGAATGGACTCTCAGGAAAAATAGGAAGAGGCATTGCTCTGATCTCGTGTCCTTCTGGCCAAACCTGTTCCTGTTCCTTGGGATACCAACTACCGCACGCAACCAACCCGGCCTGTCCCACCAAGGGCATTACTTGAGATTGCAGGTGAGTCATGCCCAAATGCCCCTCTTGGAAGTAGTTATCGATGAGGTTCTTTAAGAAAGTGAAAGCCTCTACCACTTTGGGGTCGGTCCAGGAATCTGGCTCCAGATTAAGGCATGCTTCCAGTTTGCTGGGTCCCGCCATACGCGCAATGAATTCCGGCAAATAAGGGTATGTCAAGTACATGGGATATATACCCTGATTAGCGATTGGGGCTGTGCCGACAGCCTTCATCTCTTCGAATAGCTCGAATGCTTCATCCCAACTGGTTGGTGGACTCCATCCCTGCTCATCCCAAATGGTCTTATCATACCACCAGCCGTAGAAAGAGGGAAACTGAGGTATATACCAGATATGTTCATCAGATGTAGCAGCAGCAAAGCTTCCTGTCGCAAATGTGTTGATCCATGCAGTATCCTTGTCAACTGCGTTTGTATTGGCTAAGTAACCCTCAAGAGGTGTTATTTGTCCCTCAGCAATTGCCCCCCAAAGATCAAACTTCCACCCAGGGGCCACAACATCCGGGGGATTCCCCGCAACAAACATCGGCTGAACTTTTTCCCATATTCTTGGATCAGTTGTAACCTCAACATCAACATTGGGATGCGATTCCTCAAACAGACGTGCGGTTTCGAGGAGCCATTCAACGCCATATCCTCCTTCAAATGAGGCTACTCTAAGAATCGTCTTCCCAAAACCAACGATTGAGATTACTCCTATTAGCACTAAGAGAAAGGTTACTATTAGTACTCTTGGCTTGTTACACATATCGTCCTCCTTTTTCGTATGCTTGTTACTCTGTGCAACCACTTTTCACTTGATAAAATGCTTCATTTACCACCCCCCAGGAAATGGGTTTGTCAGTAAAGCACCTAGAAATACAAGTACTCTTGCATTCACCTTCAGCTCTGATGTTCCTTACACTAAACGTCATCACCGAGAGAATCTCCCCAAGAGTACAATCCGCACTTTGCTTACCAAGAATCAAGATAACACTTCTGTCGCTTAATTTACAAATCTCAACGTTTCCCAGCGCTTATGACGCATCTACTGAGCCATCTCCTTTCTGGCTTTGCTAACGGTTTCTGTAAGCAGACGCGCTCGTTCGGTGAGCACTTCATAACGCTCATTAGCCACCGCCTTCTTATCTACCAGCCAACCTCCGGCACAGACCATTACTGCACCAGCTTTGATGAAATCGCCAGCATTGTCGGCGGTAATTCCACCGGTAGGAACAAGTGGAATTTGGGGGAGAGGTCCACGTACTGCCTTAAGGTAGCTTGGACCCAGTACGCTTGCCGGAAACACCTTCACCATATCTGCTCCGGCCTCCCACGCGGTAAGGATCTCAGTCGGCGTCATCGCGCCAGCAATGACAACAACACCGTAGCGACGAGCGGTCTCGATTACATCGAGTTCTACCGTCGGCGTGACGAGGAACTCCGCCCCGGCGAGAATTGCTTGGCGAGCCGTAGTTGCATCAAGCACTGTACCGGCTCCCATAAGGACACCGGTTAATTCTTCGGATGCCTCCTCGATTGCCCGTAGTGCCCCTGGTGTAGTCATCGTGATCTCGATACAGTTGAGCTCACCCTGTTGCAAAGCTCTCGCGATGCGAACAAGACCCTCCGCCTGGTTGACCCTAATGATGCCCAATGCACCACTAGTGATAAGCTGTCCCATGGCCTTATTCTTATCGGCCATTATTCTCTCCCAATTAGGTCAGGTGCGACACAGACAATCATCTCAGCCTCCTTCACAGCGGCCAGCTCGTTCAAGATGCAGATCTGACCTGCATCATATCCCTCTTTGGCAGTTATAGCTCCTCTTGCCTGCCCGACATAAACCGGCTTACCACCTTTGATTGGACCTTGTCCTGAAACGTAAACGAGATCTCCCAGCTGCTTGGCCAGCACGTACTCCGCCACCGGTTTGGCAACCGGAACAAGTTCCAATCCCAATTCCTTCAACCCTACATCAACGCGTGAAGAAGAATCCATCATGACACCTCCAATTTGACACGTCTTACCTACATGCACGGAGAACAATCCTCTGCCTGAGCCATACGGGCAGTAAGAAGAGGTCCGTCGAGAACGCGCGGGCTTCCGAGAGCTCGGAAGAGTTGATACATCTCGCGCAACAGTGAAGGGAGGTAGACTTCGCTCGCTATAATTCAGCATTCTGTTTTTTAATAGTCTAGATATGAGCATTCTTAATCCCCGTTGTTCGCTTCCCTAATTTTCGCAATAGCTTCAAGGTTAGGTAGCAAGTGGAATACCTGTGTCGAGTCTGATGCTTTCGCCTCAAAAACACTAAGGTCCTTGAAGCCGCTCGCACTATTGAGACAGACGACTGTTTCTCCTGCCTTGATCTTCCCATACTCACGGGCAAGCATCATTCCTGCCACACTCAAGGCGCCTGTTGGTTCGGCGAATACACCCTCCTCTGTAGGCAGAAGAGACCACGCTTCCAAGATCTTGTCTTCAGACACGCCAATCATCCATCCCCCACTTTCTCGCACGGCCTTGAGTGTGACACTTCCGGCGATTCCAGGATTGTCGACAACGGTTCCTGTAGCGACGGTTTTCTTAGGCGTTACAGGATGAACATCCGTTTCGCCGCGTTCATAGGCTTCAACGATTGGTGCGACGTTCTCCGGCTGAACGCCGACCAAACGGGGTAGTGCTCCAGTGATGCCCATTTCGTACAATTCCTTGAAGCCTTTCCAAACGCCTAACCCCAGCGTTCCGGAACCAATCGGCAAAACGACGATATCCGGAAGCCCGACATCCCGGACAATTTCGTAGGAAATGGTTTTGTACCCCTCTATATTGAACGGATTGGCGGAGGACATCGTTGTCAACGAAGCCCAACCAAATTGCGCACAGGCTTCTTCAGTTAACCGGTGTACATCAGATTCCACTGGCGTATCAATTAAGTAGATGCTTGGGCTGAAACTGCTAGTGTGAAGCAACTTCTCTCTTGTTGGTTGGTACATGAAAACATGGAGGTGCATTCCGCCTAGGCGTGCGTAGAGGGCCAGCGCCCCAGCGGCGTTTCCACTGGAGGCAGTGGCGCAACTAGAATGTCCGAGGGCCCTTTCCGTTGAAATAAGCAGCGTAGCAGCCCGATCCTTAAAGGAGCCAGTTGGATTCCGCCCTTCGTCCTTGATGTAGAGGGTAAGCCCCAGTCGTGGGCCAAGGTTGATGCTACGGAGGCATGGTGTTCCTCCTTCGGCTAATGAGATGGGATCTGCGACGTTTGGAAGCACTTCGGAAAACCGCCAGATACCTTGTTGGGACGGAGTCTCTATTTCTGACACAGATCGGGCTTTGTCCAAGTCGTATTGGGCAAGGAGTACACCATCGTGGTTCTCACACGAATAGGTGCCAAAAGGGTACTCTTTCCCACATCCGCTACAACGAAGTACGATTCGGTTCTGTTTCATCATTAAGTTTCTCTCCTTTTACTACTGACGTGTGTTCGTTTTGCTGTCCAGTGGAAGGAAGAGGAATTCGCCGCGTTGTACTAGGATGACGTTATCTGGCATATTCCGCAGATGTGTTTTAGGATCAATGAATGTTTTTGTCCACAAGTCCCAATGGATGGGTAAGACGTAGGTCGGATGGACGATTCTGGCCGCCGAGGCTACGTCATCAATGGAGAAGTAATAAGTCTCTTCTGGTGGATTTGCGCCCAGTGCCACAACAAAGAGATCGACCCTATGACGGTTTGAAAGCTCCTCTAAAAGGGTGTCCACAAACAGCGAATCGCCCAGAAAAAGAACCGACGTGTTTCCTGACTGCACTAAATAGCCGACTGCTCCCTGCGAAAGCGGATCGTGAGTTACAATACTTTGAATCTTCAAATCGCCAACCTGAAGTTGTTCCCCGGGCTCAACTGTACGGACCTCGGCCGAAAGACCGTTGAACACCCCGGCTGTATCTAATCGCTTGACAGCCGCTAAAGGACCTACCAGAAGTGGAGCGCAGTTTTGCAGTATCGGACGGATCGTAGCTGGGTCACAGTGATCATCGTGTTCATGCGTCAGAAGAATTAGGTTACAGGTGTCAACAGCTTGGGGAGCGAAAACGGGAGGGAACCGGCGAACCCAGTCCTCTGATGACCAGTTGGAGAGAAAAGGGTCGACAAACGCGAGGATTTTCCGGGATCTCACCGCGATCGAGCCACCGCCAAGAGGCCAAAGACCAAGTTTCCCTTGTGGTACATTCTTCTGCACGATTTGCTGGTACAGTGGTTGAGTCATTCGAACACCACCACCCCTTTTATATACCCTTCGAGTCGCTTCTCGATCAGTCCGCTCGAAAACGCTTGCGGAAGCTCTTCTAGGGTCAGTTTGTGTGTCAGAATGGGGTCAACGAGGACTGTCCCGTTGCTTAGGAGTTTGATCGCCAAGGGATACCCTGCGGTGTTGTCGGCAATTCCAAAACAGCTCAACTCGTCAAGGACAAAACGCTGCATCAACACTGGGAGTGGGGCTGTATCGTACACGCCGTAGAGAAGGATCAATCCTCCCTTTCGCAGAACCGCAACCGCGTCGCTCAATGCCTGTTCGGACCCTGCCGCTTCTATGACCCGATCCACCCCTCTTCCGCGGGTCAGCTCCCTGATTTTCTGTGTGGTATTCTCTTTGTGCACGTTGATCGTGACGTCTGCACCGTAGGTTGGTCCGTGCTTCAATCGCTCTTCACGGGTTCCCACCAAATAGACCTCGGATGCGCCGCTCAACTTTGACAACCTGGAAAAGAACAAACCGGCCGGTCCAGGCCCAAAGATGGCAACCGAACCGCCTAATGGAAGGTCCATCCTGCTCATTGCGAGTATCGGCCCGGCCAGGGTGTCAATCAAGCCCGCAGTGGTCCAAGGGAGGCTATCCGGGAGCACGTGACAGTTTTGCTCTCGCGCAGCGAAGTACTCGGCGTATTCGCCGTGGGCACCGATCATGCCCATTGTTTGTAGGTCATCACAAAGGCTGTACCGCCCTTGGTGACAGAACTCACAACGTCCACAGTAAAGGATCGGTGACACGGCAACCCGATCACCTTCTTTTAGGGTCGTTACGCCGTGGCCCACATCGCGGACGATGCCTCCTCCTTCGTGGCCGATGATCAAAGGGGGATTGATGTTTGGAAACTCACCCTTGTAGATACCGAGGTCACTTCCACAGATCCCGACCGCTTTGGTCTCTATGAGTACCTGTCCCCTGCCGGCCTTTGGTTTAGGCATGTCTCTTAGCGTGACCTTACTTGGTCCTTCGTAGACCAGCGCTTTCATAGGCATCACCTCATTTCTCGTTGCATCGGACGATGTACGGCAGTTCGTGATATGAGTCGGTGACATCTGGGTTCTCGATAATCAGAATAGCAGGCCCGTCGACCAGATGGATCACGTTGTGCCAGACCCCCGCGTTGAGCACCACCGGCTTGGTGAGACGAAACGCGTGTAGGCTGTTCTCTTGGTTCGGATCGGTGGAAACGACAAGCACAGCTTCTCCACGTAGCGGCAAGGGGACGAAGGCTTCCGGTGTGGTTGAATGACATTCCAAACGGTCTATCTCCTTGGTTTCTACGGTGAGATATCCAAGTTGCCATCCACCGGAAAACGCCCTGTAGACAATGTAGAAGTCGAAAGCATCAGGGACAGATGTCTCTGGCGACTCTTCGCTCGTGGGAACCAGAATGCGACCGTATGGCGCAAACGCCTTGTTTGAGAGTACATGAATGCCCAGTATCTTCGTCCGTATCATCTCTTGCCCTTTCTAGGGCGATGGTGTAATTCAGTTATCAGAGGGATGCCTATGCCCAGCCACCGTTTCTCGAAAACCGTGGGTACCTGTTCCCTTTCCAGCATATAGTGCGTGTTGCCCACGCAAATCACTTGTCTGCAAGAATCATTGTAGCACAGAATGCGATCCCTCCGCGGGCAGCAATGTACCCCTCTGCGTATCGCTTGTTACCGTCGAATCCATTTCCTTCCCTATGGACATATTTACTTCGGATCTCTACGACAGAGAATTTCAGGCTTTCCGGTCGATGAACCCGACGAATTCTGTCATGTCAAGCTCGGATAACTTCTGATCCGTTGGACCTAAGCGATCCCACCCTCGCAGTTCGTAGTAATCGTCGATAGCCTCTTGAAGCAGCTCTTCGCAGACAACCTCTCCTCTGCTCATACCTCTGGGCAGGGGCTCTTGGAAACGCTCTGGCAATTTGTCGTCCTCTCGTGTGTAGCCCTGCTGTGCAGCAGCAAGCTTCAGGAGGTTGAATGTTCTCTCGCCGATGAGGAGCATTTCGCAGACTCCGATTTCTAAGCCGGTGCTGGCATAAAGGACTTCCCGTATCTTTGGATACGGGTTGTAGTCCATCAGGAGTACACCATCCCACCCAATGTAGGTGCATACAATCGCCGAATTGGAGAAGGAACCCAGATCGGTGAACTTCTTGCAGTAGCGACTTTTGTCTTTCCAAGAGAGGCGATCGATGGGTCCGTAAACACCAATTTCGGGTGTGCCGTATTTCCCTAGGTTTTCAGCGCCATCGTCCTGAAGCGCTTCCATGTGATTGGCTCCACGGGGTGTGGTTGCATAACTGATGCCAAGAGCCCGTTTACCCCTGGGATCGTGCATGGCGAGTTCCTGTCCCTTGATGTGCATGGCGAAATCTGCGCCGAGCTCTTTGGCAACGTAGTCGACTCCTCTTGCCAGTAAGTCGCCGATGCCTTCACGGCGAGCGATCTGTTCAATCAAACGCACCACGGCTTCAGCGTCTCCCCACTTGATCTTCTCGTCGATCAAGTTTTTCTCGCTGGCCTCCATGAGGAAACTGATTGTAACACCGGTGCTTATCGTGTCTAGCCCGTATGCGTTGCACAGTTGGTTAGCATAGCAAATAGCTGCAATATCGTCGTTCATACAGTTGGAGCCCAAAGCAGCCAGGGTCTCGTATTCCGGTGCGCCGTACGCAGCTTTGATTGCTTGTCCCTTGAACTCGCCGTCGACTTTCAGTTTGCATCGAACCGGGCAACCAGTACAGTTGTCATTTCCCACCAGGAGCTTCTTGAAGTCCGCGCTTGTTCCAGCATCAATCGCGGCAATGCCGTTAAAAACCCCTTCTTGGAAGTTCTTGGTCGGGAGCAAGCCTTCGTCATTAAAGACATGCACGCAGGAGGCAGTCCCGCCCTTTCCGAATGCTACTATGTCTGCATTAGCGGTGAGTTCCTGAACGAGACGCTTTCTCACCTCAGCAAGCATCTGCGCATCATGGAGCGACTTTTGGATTCCGCCGCGAACCGCAATTGCCTTGAGGTTCTTACTACCCATGACGGCCCCAAATCCGGGTCGCGCGGCTGCTCGGTTGCGATCACTGATAATACACGCAAATTTCACCAGGTTTTCTCCAGCAGGGCCGATGGAAGCAACTCGTACTCCGGGATGCTTTTCTTTGAGCGCGTTTTCCGTGTCGACCACCTGCTGTCCCCACAGAGAATGAGCATAGTGCAGCTCGGGCTTTCCGTCCACAAGGGAGAGATAGACGGGTTTGGAGGCTTTCCCCCGGATGATGATGCCGTCGTAGCCACTAGTTCCCAGCTCGTGACCGAAGAATCCGCCCGCATACGTGTCGTTCAAGCTGCCGGTTTTTGGCGATTTGGAGATCACGGCATAACGTCCAGCTCCGGCAACGCCGGTGCCCTGGAGGGGTCCCACGGAGAAAACGATGATGTTATCCTCTTCAAGAGGGTCTTCATCCCCATTCATTTCTTCTAGAAGGATTCTGAGGCCAATTCCCCGCCCACCGAGGTACTTCTGGTACCAGGTGAGTGGAATCTCGTAATCGCGAATCTTGCCGGTGCTGAGATCTGCATCAACATATCGCCCAAATACGCCCTTCACTTGTTCCTCCTCCTGTAATTTGGCTAAGTATTCTTTAGATTGTTCATACGGATGTCTCCTATAGCTATAGCAGGTATGGACGGATCCGTTGAACAATTGCATCGAGCAGCACTGCTATAAGAATAAATCCACCCCTAATAACGTTCATGTAAAATGGAGGCATGCCGAGAATAGATACTGCTGTTGCAATAGCGCTTAGCAATATCGCACCGGCTAGAACACCTAATAGGTTTCCAACACCACCCCGAAGGCTGACACCCCCAATCACTACTGCAGCAAAAGCCTCAAACAGCATGCCCATCCCGATACTGGGTGCGGCTCCATTAGTTCTTGCAGCCAAGAGCCAACCTGTCAATCCGGCTAGCATACCGCTAAACATGAACACACCAAACAATACTCTATCCACGCGGATACCCGCATTGAAGGCAGCTTCTCGATTGTCGCCGACTAAATAGATGTGTTGCCCAAACCGAGTCCGCGTCAAGAACACGTAAAAGATGGCATACACGAAGATCATCACCAGCACCATTAAAGGCAGGTCAAAGATCTTAATTCGAGCAACTGCGATGACTTCCGGAAGAAGCCGGATAACGCCGTGTCCACTTGTCACAACAAGGCCAAGTGCCCGAAATATGAGATAGCCTGCTAATGTAACAATAAATGAACTTATTTTAAGTTTTACTATTAGGGTGGCATTAAACAGTCCTATCACTGCCCCCATTGCAAGCACAGTGATCAGTGTCAGATAACCATTCAAGAGAATACCAGAGGCATCGAGGCCTGTGCCGGTCAGCCACGCGGTCATGATAGCGGCCAATCCAGCAACGGATTCCACGGATAGGTCCATCTCTCTGGTAGTGATGACAAGAGCTTCGCCGATGGCCAAAATGCCAACAAACACAGAGTGATAGAGAATGTTCCTGTAGATGCCCCACTGCGCAAAACCTTTTATAGTAAAGGAGAGAAATAACGTGACTACGAATAGGAGGACCCAGACTAAGTGATCCAGTACCCAGCGAAGAATAGCTTTTCTCTCAAGTTGCATCACTATATTCTCCTTTCTCTTCTCTGAGAGCTGTAACGTCTTACACTTTCCCCCCAGCTACCAGTTTTTGTATGCATAGGTCAGCAGGGCAAGCAAGTTAAATAAAGGAAGGCCGGTGCAAGACCAGGATTAGCCTTCTGTAATCCGCACCGGCCTATTTACCTCACCGCACAGACTTACTTCCTCTGGTTCCCCCACAGACTGGGATCATCAACGTTCTCGATGGTGACCGCGTTGGGGGGGAGTTGCAGTTCTGGTCCGTAGTCTTGGTACAGCAGAACGGATTCCAGCCCTCCCACGTTGTACGTACCGGGCTTTAGGCATCGGCGATCAATAATTTGATCGAGGAAGATCGCCGCTCCGCGCG
>Ga0315543_1004464_pt1 | contig 11668 bp, 6 predicted proteins | sample SalMarSW160210MG_2_FD_203098 | JGI IMG/M metagenome (GOLD analysis project Ga0315543, IMG submission 203098) | Salt marsh sediment microbial communities from the Plum Island Ecosystem LTER, Massachusetts, United States - Salt Marsh Sediment SW1601-210 ...
GTGCGGCGAGCATGGAGTCGCGATCTGGGCCTATTGCCTGATGCCCAACCACGTTCACCTGATCGCCGTGCCGCAGTCGGACGACGGCCTACGACGGGCGATCGGCGAGGCCCATCGGCGCTATACGCGGCGGATCAACTTCCGCGAAAAGTGGCGCGGCTATCTGTGGCAGGGGCGGTTCGCGTCGTTCGTCATGGACGAGCCCTATCTGCTGGCGGCCGCGCGATACGTAGAGTGGAACCCGGTGCGGGCGAACTTGGTGGCCGATGCCGCCGAGTGGCCTTGGAGCAGTGCCAGGTCGCACCTGTCGGGCCGCGACGACCGGCTGGTGAAAGTGGGTCCGATGCTGGCGATGGTCCACGATTGGCGTGCCTTTCTCGACAGCGCAATTCCCGAAGAGCAGTTGCGAGTTCTGCGGGATCACGGCCGCACGGGCCGCCCGCTGGGCGATGCCACGTTTGTCGAACGCTTGGAGAAACTCGTCGGTCGCGTTCTAAGGCCACGAAAACCGGGCCGAAGGTCCAAGTTACGCAAACAGCCAAATTGAGTATTGTGTCCCCGGAATTTTCCGGAATTTTTTCAACAGCCCCGAACGTAATTTGGGACGCACGCGCGGAGGCTTGATCGCAACTCGTCGATGAGTTCCAATGGAGTACTACAAGAGCCGTACGCGGCTGCGTTCATGGCCTTTGCTTGCCGAGTCTCTGAGCGACTTCAGTACACTGGATATCACTCTGGTGGAGACACGACGAACGAGCAACAGTCTACCACGATTCATGTTGCGTCGACACCACGCCTGCGTGATATCCCACAACTCAGTCTGGCAAGACCGAGCAGAGGATCAGGATGAGAGAGTACGAGGTCGTCGACACCAATGCCGACAACATCGGCGGTTGTGGCGTCTGCGGCCGCAAGCCTGGCAGGACCGAGGGACATCGCCGCAAGTGTGATTGGCTCAAGAAGCGCTACGCGGAAGGCCTGAGGTTCAAGGTGCTCCGCTCACGGGAATTCGGTGATATCGGGGTGATCGAGTATGCCCCTGGCAGTCATGCGTGGAGACCTGTCGAGGCGGAGGGTTACTTTGTCATCCATTGCCTGATGGTCAACCGCAAGCACTTGGGGAAAGGACTCGGCGCTCTCTTGCTGGATAGTTGTCTGAGGGACGCGAAGAAGAGCAAGTGCCGAGGGGTCGCAGTTGTCACAAGTTCAGATAGCTTCATGGCCGGAAGCGGTTTGTTCATCAAGGCGGGATTTGTCTCGGTGGAGAGCATCCCTCCCTACGAGCTGCTCGTCAAGAAATTCAAGGCAACAGCACCTGATCCTCGTTTCATCGTCGACAGGGAGCGAGTATTGAAGAGGCACACGAAGGGCCTCACGATCCTGGCTGCCGATCAATGCCCTCTGGTCACAAAGTTCGCGGAGGACATTTCGCAGGCGGCCCGAGCCCTTGGGCTGAAGCCGAAAGTGGTTCGAATCAGGAGCGCCAAGGCATCAAGGGAGCTTCCAACGCCCTTTGGCGTGTTCAGCATTATCTACGATGGAAAGCTGATTGTGGAGCGTCCGGTCAGCGCTGCGAGGTTCAGGAACATCATGAGTAAGCTGGCCTAAGGAGTACGCGGACATCGAGATGTTCGGACAACTTCTGCCAGAACAAGCCAGTGCACCGGATTCTGCTACCGTCTACGGCTTCGCAGGACCGGTGACCGGCACGTTACCGCCTCTGCTGTCGCATCAACTCATACCGATTCTCGGACACACCATCAAACGACCGGGCCTGTTGAAAAAGAAGGGCCTGCCGCTAGCGTCAATTCGGCTTGATTTCAGGATGATATCAGTGTATTGAAGCGCCGTCGTTTTTTCTCGCTTTCACCTCTCTTTGTGAGGTTGGGCCATGCAAGGAGTACATGTATTCGAGCGCATCTTTGCCTGAGTCATACCTCCTATCTTTGATTGCCGCGAACGCCGACGGACTGGTGTTGCCCTTGGAGACGTCGGGAGTGAACTGAATCGCCCCGACGGGCACCGGCTTGCCTTTGTAGGTGACCGATCCGGAGACGCGGTATCGGGCAGGTCCTTTCTTGCCGCAGCCGGCGACACGCCAAACCCATTGTCCGACATGCTCTTGGTGTCGCGCAACGCACACTAACGTCGTCGCCGAAATAACAGCGCCAGCGTCAGCGCCAGCAGGGACCCAAGCGTTGAAGGCTCGGGCACGGCCGTACTGGCCTCGCCGGTGCCGTGGCCCCAATGGGCGGCCAGGATCGCCGCATCATTCGGGCCGACCGTGCCGTCGTCGTCGAAATCGCCCATGCTCCGGGAGGCGTCCACGGCACCCCAATGGTCCGCCAGAATCGCGGCATCCGCGTCGTCGACCTTGCCGTCGCTGTTGGCATCGCCCGGCACGGCCAGGGTGATCGGATCGGTAAAGCTGATAAACGCCCAGACGAATTCGGTATGCTGAAAGTTGGGCGTACTCGATACCGTCAGATCGAGAGAGTGGATGAGGAAGTTGCCCGACCCGTCGTCCTCATAGGTCAGGAAGTTGTCGTCCGGCGCGGTGATGCTGCTGGAGGTTCTTTCCATCGAGACGGTAAGGATCAGCATGCCCGTCTCGGGCGTCTCGCCGTCGATGGTTAGCTGGTACTGGCCGATATCCAACCTTCGCATGGCGAAGTCGCCGGCCGAGGCCCAGTGGGTGTTCGAGTACCCGTCGTAACGGCCGCCGATGAGGTTTGTCGTATCCAGCGACAGGTAGAGGAAGCTGAACTCCGCGTCGGTACCGGTTTCCGAGAAATTCGCGACGTTCGACTGGACGCGGAGGTCCCAGCCGCTGCCGTCGGCCAACACGCCCGTCGGGACAATGTTGTTGCTGTTCTTGTTACCGATGGCGAACAACAAGCCGTCGTAGCGGGAGTTGACGCTCAAGTCGAGCGTGTAACGGCCGGTGCCGGTCTTGGTGAGCATGCCCGGCGTCACGCCGTTGGCCACGGCAATCGTGCCGTCGGCGTCGACGTGGGCGCCCTGCCAGCCTCCGGCGAACTGGAACCAGGCGACCGAGGTGTTGAAGTTCACTTCTTGCCCGTCGCCGGCCTGGGTGAGCGAGAGGGCCATCATGCAGTCCGCAAAGCTGTTGCGGCCCGCCTCGACGGTGGCGCGCAGCCCGTCGCGCATGTTCTGCGTGACGCTGGCCAGGAGAATCCCGTTTTCGTACTTGACTCCTTCACCGCCCACGGCGGGCTCGTAGTCGCCGCGGTTGGCTTCCAGCATCCAGACGACGGGAGTGCCCGACTGGGGCACCGAGATGCCCTCGACCGTGTTCGTCTCGGGACGCGCCGGTCCGGTGACCACGACGTTTCCGCCGGTGGCATGGCACTTCCCCACTTCGATCGGCACCGACGAGAGCGAGAGGAAAAAGTCTTGATCCGCCCTCGTGTTAGACACATCGTAGTAGGGCGAGTACGTACGCACGTGGACCGTTTCTCCGTCGGCCAGGAACTCCAAGAGCCGTATGTTGCCGGTGTTGCCGTCCTCGCCTTGGCCCTGGTAGTTCGCCAGCATTTGGTGGACGACGTTCCCGTTGTCGGCTACGCTGGCCAGGTAGCCGGCCCCGTCGTAGATGACGTGCCCGTTGAAGACGAACTTCAGGTTCGCGTTGTCTTTGAGATGCTGCCAGATCTCCTCGCCGTCGTTGGGCGGATCGGGAAGTCCGCCCACGCCCAGGTCATGAGGGTTCCATCTCTGGGAGTCGCCCTTGGTGGCCCAATCGTAACGCGTGCCGTCGGAATACACGTAGGCGTGGGTGACGATCATCGCCTGGTGATTCGGGTAGGCCTTCAGCAGCGAGTCGGCCCAGGCGACAACCCCGTCGCGCGGGCCCCATTCGAGGCCCAGAACGAGCCAGTCGGTGCCGCCGGCGCTGAAAGTGGAATAGCTGTTTTCGGTGGTGCTCTGTTCGTCCGGATCGTCATAGATCCCGCCGAACGTCGACCGGGCGGCCAACCGTGACTCGGGGAAGTAGTCCTGCATTGGAGAAAAACGCACGCCGCCGCCTGTCTGGGTATCGTGATTCCCAGGTACGACGGTATAGCTGATGCCCGCATCGTCGAGAGTCTTCATCGAATTCGAGGCGTTGACCCATTGGAACGGCTCATCACTGTTATCCACAATGTCCCCTTCATGCAGCACGAACGCCAAGTTCAAATCATCTTCGTAGTCCACGAGGAATTGGGTCTCGGCGTCAAAGATCTCCGGGTATAATCTGGCCAATCGCTGCGTATCGGGTAGCACTGCCAGCGTCCAGGAGCCGGGCTCGATGGTCGGCGGCTCCGCCCAAACGGCCGACGCCGTCACCAGTGCACACACCACAACGGATAAGAGAAGCCTATTCATGGGTACCTCGAAACTCTATAGGAAGACACGAACTTCAGCTGAACGTGGCGCCAGCCCCGGTACTCAATATGCCTCTTGCTAGAGGGCATTTCAAAACGGTCATCCTGAGCGAAGCGAAGGATCTCCCCTCCGCGAAAGCCGAGATTCTTCGCTGCGCTCAGAATGACAACAATCAGAGCACCGGTTTTGAAATGTCCTCTAATGAGACGCCTTGGCAGGCGGGACGTTGTATTCCGGCTTGACTGGGTTGGGGCCGTCCAGCGTGACCTTCAACTCGGGCGGAACGTAGCCCCTGGGGATGAAGCTCTTGCCCGGCGTACCGTCATCGCGGGGTGGACGCTGCCAGCACTCCATCGTCACGCGATACGTGCCCGGCATCAGGCCGTCGTCCGGCTTGACCGACCCAACCACAAACGTGCCGTCGCCTTCTGCGAAGACGCCATAGCCGCCGCGTTTCGGAAAGCCCGGAGCCGGCTTGACGGGGGCAAAGTAGACGCTGCCACCTCCGGGCGGTGGCTTGCCGTCGAAGGTAACCTTTCCGTGGACCTGGATCCGCTTGGGACCCGAAGGCCCGCAGCCACTTGCGACCAGAATGAACAGCAGCGCCGTGACGAGCATCCCGGTCGACCAGCACGTCCAACAGCGCCGAAATAGCCGCAAACGATCCACGATAGTCTCTCCTTATTCTGTGACATAAGCCCCTTCTCGCCCACGACTGAAGGACGGCTGCGGGAACGTCATTGCGTCTCGGAGTCTACCAACCTCGCCGTCTCGCCGCCGGCGATCGTTCCCAATTCATTGAAAAGCCGGTAGTCGATGAACTCCTCGAAGAAATGAACGCTGCCATCGCCCATCAGGAAGTGGGCCCCGCCGGGGTGCAGGCTCTTGAAGCCGCAGGCACGATGGTAGTTTTGGTGCACCTGGTGCTCGACTTCAAACGTATTGATCGGGATCGTGGTTCCGGAAATCGGGAAGTTGTTGGCATACGCACTGATGTAGATGCACTGGTCCGGCAGCGTCTCGCCGACGGCGATCGAGTGGGCCAATCCGTCGGTCACGTCGTCAAACTTCCTCCCCACCGGATACCGCCCAAACATCCCCACCGAGTTGTCGGCTGGGCTCTTGTAGCCATAGCTCCAACTTTGACAGCAGTAACTATTCGGGCCGCCCGAACTCGTCTTCGGCAAAGGGCAAAAGACGCAACCGTCGTTGTGCGTCGGGCCCATCGAACCCGTATACCAAAGCCCCATCGCCACCTTAGGATTGTAAACCGGGTTCGCACAACTCCGGTCCGTGAAGATCGGATCACCGGAATGAGGATCACTCGGGCAGGTCAACGCCTGAATCGGCGTGGTCACCGCCGCTTTGTTGACGTTGGCGCTTATTGATGTTTGCATGGCCATTGAACAGTTGGCCATGGCCGAACTGCCTTGAAAGCCGGGCTCCCGTTGGTCGCCCTGGGTTCATTAGCCATGCAAGGGTCAATAGTACGTCATAAACCCACGGCCTACGGAGGTGGGAATTCCGGTGGTCAATCTGGCGGGCACGCTTCGCCATGCGGAGCTGCCACGCGTGATGGTCGATCATCGAGCCATCGGCCGACTGGCCGCCGATCATCTTCTGGAGTGTGGACTTCGGCGTTTCGTCTACGTCGGACTCAAGAACGTATGGTATTCCGAGCTTCGTCGCGATGGGTTTGCCCAGCGGATTGCCGAGACGGACGGGCAACTCCAAGTCTACGAGACACCGTGCCGGACCGATCCCCGCCGATCGTGGCAGCGGGGAATCGAGGAGATCGACCAGTGCCTCCAGGGGATTCTTCCGCCGGTCGGCATTCCGGCCGTTCACGATTATCGGGCAAGATTGTTGGTCGACGAATGCCTGAGGCTCGGGCTGGCCGTGCCCGACGACGTGGCCATTATTGGCGTGGACAATGACGATGTGGTTTGCGAGTTCTGCCAGCCACCGCTAAGCAGCGTCTCGCGCAGCGGATACCGGGTAGGCTTTGAGGCTGTCGCCTTGCTGGACCGGCTGATGGCCGGCCAGGCGGCACCGGAGGAGGACCTGCTTATTCCGCCGGACGGCGTGGTCAAGCGGAAATCAACCGATCTGGTCGCTGTCCACGATCCGCACGTGGCCACGACCGTTCGCTTCATTCAAGACCATTTGAGCGAACCGTTCGGCGTGGAACAGCTGCTTCGATTGCTGCCCATCTCGCGCCGCCGCCTGGAGAACCTTTTCAGGAAATGTCTCGGCCGAACACCGTACGACTATCTTTGCCACGTCCGCGTCAATCGAGCCAAGGAGCTCCTCGCCGCATCCGAGAAGCTCAGCATGGGCGAGATTTCCGATCGCTGTGGCTTTCCGAACAGCCAGCGCTTCCGGCTGGTCTTCACCCGTCTGGTCGGTAAAACGCCGACGGCCTATCGGCGGGACTTGTCTGCACAACGGTTTAGACCCGTAGGGCAGGTCAGTTGAAAAACCTGGCACGCTGGAGACTCGCCTCAACGTCCTTGGGCCTTGTTCGTCGGTCAGGTCGGTTGGGTTGTTGGTTTCCTTCGTCCGTGACTCTTGAGAAGCTTCCTCTTCGTCGATGAGTCGCTTGAACTCCTTGAGCGTCTTGATGTAGCTCTCCGGGATTCGCCCGGTCCGGTCGGGCGGAACGTTCAGCAGCAGGTTGGCTCCCTGCCCAACTGTCTGGCGCCAGATCGCAAGGAGTTGTCCGGGCGACTTGTGAATGTCTTCCAGTTGATAAAACCACGTCCCGCCCTTGGCGATTTGCTCAAATACTTCAGCAGGCAGATAGTACGTTGTCCCTTGGCGCACGACGTTCGGATCACGACCCGCCGCGTCAGAAGGCATCCTTCGAAGCGGGCGAATGTCAGTCGGCCAAGCCATCCGATCGAAGTCGAACATGCTCACCAGGCAGTGTGGATTGTGTCGCTTCACGAGTTGATAGAGTCCCTTCTCTTGCTGAGTGTTCAGTCGGTTGTCGAGGACAAACCACTGCTCGTAGACATCGGGATACCTGGTATGCAGTTCGGCCACCTGTGCTTTGAGTCGTTCGAAGTGCTCGTTCGAGATGGGGGTGCCCCGATGGGCGTCCTCACCCTCATAATGGCGGTCCATGACGGTTTGGTACAGACCCGGCTTGATCCCTTTGTTGCCACAGGCCTCCATGAACTGGGCAACGACGTCCGTCGGATCCGAGCTGGTGGCCACGTCGTAGTCGGTGTACTTGCTGTCCCAGAGGCAGTGACCGGAGTAATGCTTGACATTCAGTACGGCGTAATTCATGCCCGACTGCTTGGCTACGCGAATCCATTGCTTTACATCTAGGTTTGTGGGCGCATATCGGGTTGACGGCGAAGCCCCGCCCTCATTGCCGGAGAACGTGCTCATCCCGAAATGAATCAACATGCCGTATCTGAGGTTTTCCCACTCGGCCAGACGAGGCGTGCGGCTCGTGGCCGGCGCAAACGTGCCAGCGGGGAGCCTCGGCGGTCGCTGCCAGGGATGGACGACCCACAGGTCCGACATTCCCGCTCCCCCGGGACGTCTCGATTCGAAGTAGAAGGTGTGACCGTCACGACTCTCGAAGGGGGAGACATCGTACTGCGGGCTGTTGATGCCTGGAACGCGAGCCGGAGCCGACCAGGGCGAGTTCGGCGTTTCGCGCGTGGCGTACCAAATGTCCATATTCCTCTTGCCTCCCCGGTTAGAGCCGAAGTAGAGCGTTAACCGATCGGCCGATAGACAAGGGACACCGTCATACTCGGTCGAGTTCAATTCAGCCAGGAATTCGGGCCGGCCAAACGGATTGTCGAGATCCTTGCGGCGAGCTACGTAGAGATCGTCCTGACCTCCGCCCGAAGGGGCGGGGCAACTGGAAGTGAAGTAGAGCACCAACCCGTCCGGACCGAGAAACGGGGCCGTGTCCCCGGCGGCCGAACAGAGTTCGCTCACCAGCTCCGGCTTCGACCAGGGCGCGGCGACCGACGATCGTGTGGCACGCCACAGATCAAAACCTCCTTTTCCTCCGGGACGATTCGATGCGAAGATAATCTCAAGGCCGTCGAAGCGAATCGTTGAGTGAATTTCCGACGAGGTTGTGTTCAACTCGCGGATCGGAAGTGGGTCTTCCCAAGGACCATCGTCACTCGATCGACGGGTGATCATCAGGTCGAGCTTCCTCCAATTCTCCCCCCGGGCAAAAATGAGTTCGTGTGGGTTGTTCGAGGGGCGCGGACATGCGTCGGCCAAAGATGTATTCAACTCCCGGAGATTAACCGGCTTGACCGTCTTGAGCATCGCGGATTTCTCCAGCGTGCGAGGGACGGCCGTCTCCGTAGGCAGAACTGCGGGAGAAACCTCGACGATCACCTTTTCGCCACGAGTGAGTACGAATCGGTCCGTGCTCAATCGCAACCCTTTCTTTCCGCCCGAGAGCTTCAGCTCGTACTTGCCCGAGCGCAGCTTGACCCGGTCGCCCGTCTTGCGGTCGACGATCTTTACTTGCTTCCCGCCATCCAGGACGACTACTTTGACATCCGGATCGTGTGTCTTGATTTCCAGGGTGCCACGGTCGGTGACGATGTAGAGGACTCCGCAGAGACCGAGGAAACCAAAAACTGCAAGAAGCACGGCCGCGGTAATTCGAGTTCGCCGCTTGCCGAAGAATCCAGCCGGCCGTGGCCCAGCGGTCGGCTTCGTTTTGTCGCTGGTGACGGTGTCGTCGACCGGTATGGAATAGGACGCCTCGGTCGGTGCCGCCGACTGGCTTCGATCTTCTCTTCGTACGGGGCGGCGCAGCAGACGACGAAGATCGTTGCCAGCGGCAAACGGCGCCAGCGCTTTGGCCACTTCGCCGGGCGTGGCGAACCGGTCGTCCGGTCGCTTGGCCAACATCCGATCCAGTATCTTGGCCAACTTGCCCGGGATCGTCGACACGAGCTTCTGTATGGGCGGCACGGGGTCCTTGGCATGAGCCAGTACCTTGCTCAGCAGTGTCGTGTACTGTTGGCCCGAAAAGGGGTTCCGGCCGGCCAGCAAACGATAGAGCGAGCAACCGAGACTATAGACGTCGGACCGAATGTCGACCGAACGCATATCGGAGGCCTGCTCGGGCGCCATGTAGTCGACCGTGCCGAGCACTTGTCCGGTGGCGGTGAGCTCTTGGCTCAACGAGTCGCCCGTGTGAAGACGGGCCAGACCCATGTCAAGAATCTTTACTTGGCCACGAGAAGTGAGCATCAGGTTGGCGGGCTTGATGTCGCGATGGACCAGCCCATGCTCGTGGGCCGCCTGAAGACCGACGGCCGCCTGGCGGATCAACTCGCACGCCTCGGCTACCGGCAATTTGTGCCACCGCTTGGCCAACGTTGCGACATCGACCCCTTCAATGTACTCCATGACCAGGTAGTGGTTTCCTTCAAACTCACCGGCATCGGTCGCCCGGGCCACGTTCGGGTGTTCGAGTCGGCCGGCGGCCTCCATCTCGCGTTCGAATCGGGCCACGGCTTGGCTGTCGCCCAATTGCTGGCGCGGAAGGACCTTCAGTGCCACGACCTTTTTGAGCCGCCTGTGAAAGGCCTTGTAGACGACGCCCATTCCACCCCGACCGATTTCCTCCCGCAACTGATAATCGCCAATACACCGATCACCGGCCGGGGGTGAAAAGCAACAGGTTTCGTCCAGCGGTGACGTGCCGGAGCGGTCGGCACAATCGATCACCTGCCCCGCGACGGCGGCCCGCTCGAAATAGGCGCGCAGTGGCTCGGCGTGCCGAGGATGCTGCGCGATGAACTCGGCCGGGCTGATGCGATCGCCCCGTTCAATCCGAGCCCTGTAGTCGGCCAGCACCTCGTCTAAGGACGTGTTTTCGTCGCTTTGATGAGACTCGGGCATCATCGGCCGCTGTCGGTTTCAAGACCAACCTACCACTGTTTTGATGATACCATGCGACCCCCCAAGAGCAACGCCCCCTGATGTTGGTGGGTCGTCTGGATTGACTGATAAGGACGAGGTCCGAGGTTCGAATCCTCGTCCGCCCACTTCTCTTCAAATCCCGCCGAATCCTGCGTTTATTGATGTTTGCATTGTCATTGAACGGTTGGTTGTCGTGGAATGCCTGGAAACCGGGCTCCCGTTGGTCGCCCTGGGTTCATTGGCCATGCAAGGCCCAATAGGATACCTGCCGGCGCATGGGTAGCGCGGGCTGTTCTTCCCAACAAACCCGGTAACCACCGGATTCCGGGGAAAGGGAGGCAGATGTCTAGGGCCGACCGATTGCAGACCGGTATGCCAGCCCTACGCATGTGCGCACAGTTTTTGAACCCTACGGACAACCCGATAGTGGTACGCCGCAAGTATCGCTCGATTCCACCGCAACACTCCCTACATCGGGTATCGTTGATTGTGCCGCAATAGAAGTGTTAAGATAGGCAGCATGTTTGACGGCGTAGACGGTTGGCAAGCTAAGCCCAGAGAGGACAACCATGAAACGCTCATCGATAATTCCGCTCATGCTCTTCGCAGCCCTCGGTCTTCTGGGTCAACCCAAAACGGCCCACGCGGCGATCACTTGGACGGGTGACATCGATCCGTCCGACCCAACCACTTGGACCAGTTCCATAACTGGTTATATCGGCAAGACAGCCGATGGCACGCTAGAGGTCAACGGCGGTAGCGGTCTTGCCTCCAGATCTGGCTACATCGCGTACAACCCCGGCGTGACCGGCCAGGTGACCGTTACCGGTGCTACCTCGACATGGACCAACAGCTATCGTCTTTACGTGGGCGTCGAAGGTGATGCGACGCTCACGATTGGTGACGGTGCGGCTGTTACGGTTGACGACAAAACCCATGTGGCGCTGACTGCATCTTCGACAGGCACAATCGTCTTCGGCCCCGGTGGCGGAACCTTGACGACCGAGTCGTTGTTCGTGGCGCCGGCGCAATTGGCAGGGGTGGGCTCGGTCAGTACGTGCGGATTAGTGAGTGACGTTGATTTGACCTTCAGCACCATCGAGGACTTGTTACAGACGCTCAGATTCAACAGTGAGCCCGGGCAAGATGTCACCATAGACCTCGATGCGAGCGGAATGAGCAACATGGGTGAACTTGGCGTGGGCTATCTGGGAAACGGCTCACTCACCATTCAAAACGGCATCCAAGTCCCGTCAAGCTACGGCTGGATCGGCTACCACCCCAATTCCATGGGCGAGGTGATCGTCACGGGAAGCAACTCGTTGTGGTACCATAGCGGCTTCCTCTATGC
>Ga0315543_1004467_pt1 | contig 11663 bp, 16 predicted proteins | sample SalMarSW160210MG_2_FD_203098 | JGI IMG/M metagenome (GOLD analysis project Ga0315543, IMG submission 203098) | Salt marsh sediment microbial communities from the Plum Island Ecosystem LTER, Massachusetts, United States - Salt Marsh Sediment SW1601-210 ...
AAGACCAATTTGAATACTGTGACAGGTCAGCGGAGACAGCAGAAGCAGAAGAAATAACTGTTATAGAAAGGGGCAAGGTACAAAATACTATTGTTTGTCCAGCAAAAGAAGAAGGTTTTAAAAGGGCATTTTTAGGTCAAAAGGCTTGGTGGGCTGTAAAAATAAACCCTGACAGGATTCCGGATATAAAATATGTTGCAATTTACCAGTCTGCTCCTATTTCTAAAATAACCTATTATGGAGAAGTGAAAGAAATTAAAAAATATAAAGATTCTGGAAAATATATTATTTATTTAAAGGGAGATCCTATCAAATTAAAAAACCCAGTAAGACTTGGTAAAAACAGGTATCTCTGCCCCCAAGGTTCAAAATATTCTGTTTTAGATGAGATACTTAAAGCAAAAACTCTTGATGAAATTTTTGGGAAGAAAAATAATTAATTAATATGTTGGTGTTTATATGAATTTATTAGATGAAATATTTGGTGAATTAAAAAACAAATCTGATTTCAGATTTAATAATTTTAAAATCGAAAAAATTGATGGCATTTCAAGGATCCAGGATGAAGCATATTTGGAGAAACCAACTTGGCTTGGGGGTGATACAGAATTTGTATGTGTTTTTATAGATTTAGATAATTCAACATTAATTTCAAATGAAAGACATAGAAAAACAGTGGCAAAAGTTTATGATTATTTTACACAAAATATTGTTGATGTTTTTAATTTACCAGAAATTAAGGCTGAGTATATTGATATTAAAGGTGATGGGGTTTTTGGTATCTACCAAGGAAATGAAGCAGTTTTTAAAGGATTTGCAGCAGCAGTAACTTTTAAAACTTTTTTCGAGAAATATATTAAAGTAAAATTTAGAAATATTATACAGGAAGATCTTGAGGTAAAAATTGCTATAAATAAGGACTTAATACTAGTAAAGAAAATTGGTAAAAGAGGGGACTATAATGAGGTCTGGGCTGGAAGATTGATTAATGATGCTTTAAAGATTGCATCTTTGAAGAAAATTATTGAGGAGAAAGAAAATACAACCAAGGATTTAATAATTGTCCCTGAAAAAATTTATGAAAAACTGGAAGAAAAAAAGGAGTATACAATATTTTCTTGTGGGCATGATGAAAATGGTAATTGGATGGGCAAAAAAAACAATTTATGGAAAGAATTCAAAGATGAATCTGATAAAAGTAAATATAGTGAAAAAGTTTATTATCTAGGTGCTAGGTGGTGCATACACTGTGGTAATAAATTTATAAAAGGGATTTTAGAGTAAAGATAATGGAAATAGAACCAATAAAATTTATTTTTAATTCAATAAGTGGTCAGATTTCAAGGACTGATACTAAAGCTAATATATTACTTGGTGTTCAGCTGGCAATAGTTGGTTATTTCTTATCGAATTTGGAAAGAATAAGTTTAAATAATTATTATTTTTTAATAGTTTTTATCCTGTTTATTATTATGGTTTTAATGACTTTGATTTTTGTATTTAAAGTTATTTGGCCAAGTCTGAATTTGAAATACTTAAGTAAAAAGGGATATTCTTTAATTTATTTCAAGTCTATTCATGATGAAGTTACAAAGGATGAGAAAAAAACTATTCATAGGTTTGATAAAGCTAAAGAGGAAGAATTTAAAGAGGATCTAATATTACAGGTGTTATCACTTTCAGAAATTGCTACAAAAAAATTTATTAGAATTCAAAAAGCTTTTATATTTTTAGGAATCGAGATTTTTTTAGGTTTAATTTTTTTAATCCCAAATTTTTTAAACCTGGAAACAATACTAAAAATATTTATTAAAGAAGGGTAAAGTAAATGCCTGATTATTCAGAAAGAAGAAGGTTTGATATTATTAATAAATCAATATCTTATGATAAAAAGACAGAAAAAATTACATTTGTTAGTGTACCTGATCCAAGGAGATATAAATGGATAGAAACAAAGGATGGGCAAGTAAAGTTATTTGATAAATTTGATAACGTAGCTTTCTCTGAAGCATTGGTTAAGGAAATGTTTGAGAAAATTGGTAAGTTGCCATTTTATTATGAGCCACCAGGTATTGAGGATATTGATAATTACATAGAGGGAAGAAAAAGTGTACTTACTGAAGTGTTAAGAGGTAAAAATTTAAAGAAATATAATACAGAAAGAAATAGGGATGATTTTATTAATAATTTAAAGAAAGATATATGGGGCTTTGTAATCTTGTCTTTAGATATAGTTAAATCAACGAGTTTGCTTACTGAGTTAGGCAATAAAAAATATTCAGAATTAGTTTCAATTGTCTTATCTGAGCTAACTGAATTTATTGAAAAATTCAATGGGGGGTATATTTTAAAATATACTGGAGATGGTATGATTATATATTTTCCTGAACCAGGATTTATATCAAAAAATGATTTAGCAATTTATTGTGCGGTAGGTTTAAGAAAAATTATATATGATTGTATTAACCCTATTTTTAAGGATAATTCTTTACCTAAGATTGATGTTAGGATTGGTCTAGACTCTGGGGAAGGGTATATACAGGCAATAAGAAAAACAAAATATAAAGATAAGAAGGAATTATTTGGCAGAGTTATAAGTTTTGCTATAAAGATACAAGATACGGCAAATCCTGGTGAAATCTACTTAGGTGAAATTACTGAAAAAAATATACATTCATCATGGAGAGAAAAGTGTAAAAAAGTTGAGTTAAATAATAATTTTGATTTGAGATCTGCAGATGGTAAGATTTATCAGATTTATAATCTAGTGATTTAAAAAAAACTTATAATATTTTCTTGACACCGAAGTCAAATTTAAATATATTAGGAACTTCCTTCTCAATATTATCAGTAATATAGATATATAATATTAACTCAGTAAAATTTCCTATAGAGAGATAGTCATCATACAGCTTCTTATATAATCCCAGTGACTTTTTATATATAGAATGGAGTAAATCATAGGTTTCCATTTAATAAGAATAACAATTATATAACTAACCATATCTCTGCTTATAACCTATCAATAGCCCTTGCCATCTGCGAAATATTAAAATTAATATAGATTTTTGTAGTATCCAGGCTTTCATGACCCAGTAGCTTCTGAACCTTAAATAGATCAACTCCTGTTTCAACCAGGTGAGTGGCAAAACTGTGTCTAAAGGTATGTGCAGTATAACCTTTCTTCTTAAGTCCGGATAGTATAAGGTACATCTTAAGTAGATATACAAAACTTCCGTTACACAACCTCTTACCCTGCTCACCAATTATAAGGGCTTCTGTTTTTAAGGGTAGCCTCTGCTCCAGATACTTATCAAGCAGTATTGTAACTTCTTTATGAAGAGGAATTAACCTGTCCTTTCCTCCCTTACCACGCCTTATAATCAAAGTACTCTTAGATAGATTAATATCAGTCCAGTTTAGATTAAGCAACTCACTTTTCCTTATACCGCTATAGTAGAGTAGGGATAGAACTAGTTTATCTCTTACATTATTTTTTCTACATCTTAAAGGTGCAAAGTCTACAGATTTAATTATTATGTCTACCTCATATTTAGACATTACAGATGGGATCCTGCATATCTTTTTAGGTACCCTTATTTTTCTGGTTGGATTTTTAACTGTAATATCTTCTTCTTCAAGGTAATTAAAAAAGCTTTTTACTATCGCAATTATTTTTGATATTAAACTCTGACATAGACCTCTTTTTTCTTTAGCATAGTAGAAATACTGCCTGACTATTCTTGTACTAATTAAGTTTATATCCAGAATATTTATATAATTTAAATAATCAAAGAATTTCCTAAGCTCCTTATTGTAACCGTAAATGGTAGAAGGAGAGGCAATTTTTTCTATTTTCATATAAGAAAGGAAGCTATCTATATAATTTCTCATATCTTTTTTATTCTCTTTTTTGCAACACAAATCAAGAAATTATATCCTATTAAACATAATTCTCGGCTTATAGGCTAACTCCAACTAATTATCCAGTTTATTTTAATGAAGAATTATTTAATATAAAAAATCACTATTTTTTCTTAATGGAAATACTTATTATTGCCAGTAAAAGGAACACCACGCCTGTTACAGCTAAAACAATCAGATTAATAGAAGGAGAAAGCTCCTTATCACCGAAGAAAAACACGACTCCCATTGTCTGTTTGAAGCTTACCAGAATCTCTTCGGGTGCATTTGCGAAAGCTCTGGATAATGGTTCATCCATCATTATCTGCCTGAATAGTGACGCTGCATGGCTTATGGGAAATATTTTTATTATGGTCTGAACGGTAGACGGAAAAGAACCGATTGGGATATATATTCCGGTTAAAAAACCGATGAGAGTTCCAATTACCGTACTTGCGGTAGCAAAGGCATTGCTGCTCTTAAAGAAAGTTACCATAAAAAATACCATTGATGTACCTGCGAAAACCGATAGCATCATCACCCCCATCAACTTTAACAGGGGAATAAACCCGAGGAGCTCTCCGCCGTTTGCAAGTATATAAATTTCAGCCAGTACCAGTGCTGCAATACTCATGATAATGCCGATTATAAAAGAACTTGCCAGATATCCGCAGACAAGGTGTGAGCGTTTTAGAGGGGCCGAATAAAAATCCTTTAGAATCTTATTCGTTCTATCCTCAACCATGATGCCGACAGCACCCATAGTTGTAGTTATTGAAGTAACTGAGAGTATGCCTGCCATAATCCAGCTGTCGATAATAAATCGTGTGTTTTCTCCTAGGAGGTCTTTCAAATCATTAACCATCATATTGCCCAGAAAAAGAACATACAGACCTATTATTATTAAAACGGCAAGAAGAGAGAAAAAGACTGATGTTCTATCGCGGAAAAAAAGCTTGAGGTTTCTTTTTGCTAAATTAAGCACTGTACCCATTTAATCTGTGTCCTCTCTAATAGAATGGCCGGTGATTTTTACAAAGGCATCGTCCATGCTTCCGCTTGTAACCTCAAAACCTGATATAAGATTCTGGACTTTATTAACCAGGGGTAATGCGCCGAGCGTATCCGGGATATGGATGATTAAAGCTCCTCCGGATATACTAAATTCTATATTTAACTTCTTTAACAGGTCTTTGAGCTTATCAATGTCTGCAGTAACAAGTTTCAGCATATCCATACTATACTTTGCACGGAGTTCGGATGGAGTTCCGCTAGCAGAAATTAATCCGTTATCAATTATTGCTACGTAATCGGCTCTGGCGGCTTCTTCCATATAGTGTGTTGTTAGAAATACTGTCATGCCGGTTTCACTCTGTAAATTTCGGATTGTATCCCATACACTTTTACGGGTCTGGGGGTCAAGGCCTGTAGTTGGTTCATCAAGAAAAAGAATTTTTGGTGTATTGACCAGAGCTCTTGCTATATCAGCTCTGCGGCGCTGCCCGCCTGAAATCTTTCCATAAGGGCGATTAAGAAAATTTCCGACACCGGTAGCTTCTATTGCTATTTTGATTGAGTCCGAGAGCTCTTTTTTCCCAATACCATAAAAACTTCCCCTGACATAAAGGTTTTCTTTTACGGTTAACAGATTATCAAGGGTATTGTCCTGAAAAACTATTCCGATATCCTTTCTAATTTTATCATCCTCTCTACCGAGTGTGTAGCCATTGATAACGATCTGACCGCTGTCAGGTTTAAGAAGTGTGCAGATAATATCAATAGTGGTGGTTTTTCCTGCTCCATTGGGTCCCAGGAATGCAAATAGCTCGCCTTCCCTTACATGAAAATCTATGCTTCTTACAGCTTTAACACTTCTATAACTTTTTATTAACCCGGTTACATTTATTATATTTTTTGAAGGCATATTAGAGCTTTCTTTAAAATTGAAAATATAATTCTTTTAATTAATTTGAAAATAAATATTTATTCTGATATAAAAAGTTCGAATGCTTTAAGAGATTATAAATTATCCAATTGCAAATGCAATTTGTTTCTTTTATTACTTTTTTGTAAGTGTGTTTGATGCAGGAATTAATGCTTAAAGCGCCATCCGACAGTAGCTGATAAAGAAGAACATAAAATATTTTATCAATACCTTGCAATGCATGATACCTTGTGATATGATGTAGCCAATTTTAATAAAGGAGATGCTTGCTTATGAATATACAATTTAAAAAGGGAGTACTGGAGCTATGTGTTCTTACCCTGCTGGCAAAGAAAAATCATTACGGCTACGAGCTGGTAAATGAAATATCCAGGAGCATAGCTATTTCAGAGGGGACAATTTATCCGCTGTTAAGACGCCTTAAAAATGATGGCTATGTTACAACTTACCTTGAAGAATCAAAGGAAGGAGCCCCACGTAAATACTATAAGTTGACCGGTGATGGCAAAAAAATGGAAAAAGAGCTCAGGGAGGAATGGTTAACTTTTGTAAAAAAAGTAAATAGTTTTTTAAAAGGCGGTGTAAAGGATGAATAAAAATGATTTTATAAAAAAGCTCTCATCATATCTTGGAAGGATTCCAGAAGAGGAAAAGCAGGATGTAATAAATGATTTTGAGGAACATTTCAAGGAGGGGCTTTTAGAAGGAAGGACAGAAGAAGATATAGCAGATTCGCTGGGAGACCCAAAAGCACTGGCAAACCAACTGAGGGCAAGCATACTGCTGGGCGAAGCGGAAAAAACCACGTCAGCGGCAAATATAACAAGAGCTGTTTTTGCTACACTTGGAATGGGATTTTTTAATCTGGTCTTCGTACTTGGGCCATTTGTTGCCATATTCGGTGTTGTAGTGGCTCTGTTTGCTTCATCTATCGGTATAACCGCAACAGGGATTGCACTATTTTTCGCGTCAATTTTTGGACCTTTAATACAACAATATTTCGTGCTGGGTATAAACACGGCAGTGGCAATATTTTCATCAATGGGGGTAACCTGCCTGGGTATATTATTCTTTATCGGTAATGTGTATCTTGTCAGGATACTGTACAGGTTATTTTTAAGATATATAAGGTTTAATTTGAGAATAGTAAAGGGAAGGAAATAAAAAATGAAGTTCAACATTAAAAAATTTGTCTTATGGATTACAGCTTTTATGTTCGGATGTTTTATTACAGCAGGCGCTATTATGGCAGTAATAGGAAACTTATCTCTGACGGTAGGAGATGTAGATGATTCAAAGACTTTTAAAGCTTCAGAGATAAACGAGATTTATATAGATGTAACAAGCACGGATATAAATATAACTGAAGCGGAAGGAGACGAAATATTAGTAAATTTCTCCGGGGAAGTTTCTACAAACAGAAAAATGGACCTGCCAGAGCTAGTTGCCTATAAAACCGGGGATGAGCTGCATGTGGAAATTAAAAGGCCGGCGACATTTTTATTAGGGATAAACATTTGGAGAACAAGACTTGATATATATATCCCGAGAGATTCGCTGGAAGTTCTGGAAATAGATACCGTATCGGCAGATGCAGGGATAGCAGCCCTGGATGTGGGAAGGTTTGGCTTTAGTTCTACATCAGGAGACTTTAATGGCAGGGGGTTGATTGCGGATAGCATAAAGCTAAATTCGACTTCAGGAGATTTTATCCTGGAAGATTATACAGGTGATTTAAATATCCATACTACATCAGGTGATCTTATGCTGGAAGATGGAACCCTGAATGAAAATATTGGAATAACTACAGTATCCGGTGACGTATATATAGAGCAGGAGGATTCAAGCAATATGGATATAAGGACCACATCAGGAGAAGTGGGTATTAATCTATCTAAAGATGCCAGGTTTTATCTTAGAATAAGGACCACATCCGGTGATATTGCAAACAGATTCCCAATTCAGATAACATCATCAGGCAGAAAAAGCATGGAGGGGGTTGTTGGAAGCGAGGAAAACGAAATTGAAATAAGCACTACTTCAGGAGATATCAGTCTGGATTACAGATAAAAAGCATCAGTATAATAAAAATTTTAAAAAAAGGAGATTATATGAATAACATTGTTAAAAAAGCAAAGACTGGAAGAGTAATAAGGATAGCACTGACAATTGCCTTAATAAGCATAATTGTTTTATTTACTGTTTCATGTAAATGGTCTGTCGGTGTCGTGAGGGGCTCCGGGAATATTATAACCGAAGAGAGGGATGTATCAGATTTTAGCAGGGTGCATCTTTCAGGGACCGGGGATTTAATTATTTCCCAGGGGGATGAGGAATCGCTGGTGATAGAAGCAGATGACAACGTGATTCCGCTTATTGAGACAGATGTATTTGGTGGAGAGCTTACCATCAGGTTTAAGAGGGGATACAGTTTTGTCCCTAACTCCAGTATGAAGTTCTATCTTACTGTAAAAGAGCTTGATAAAATTTCACTGAGCGGAGCAGGAAGCATAAGCGGTGAAAATTTTGAGGCAGAAGAGCTGGAATTTGAAATAAGCGGTGCCGGCGATATAGATTTTGATATAAATGCCGAAACTGTTGAAGTTTATTTATCAGGAGCAGGTGATATAAGTTTAAGCGGCGAGGTTGAGAGACAGAAGATAAGATTAAGCGGTGCGGGTAAATATGATGGCGAAGACCTTGAAAGTAAGTTATGTGATATTACTGTTTCAGGAGTGGGCGATGCTACGGTTAATGTAAGCGAAGAACTTGATGTCAATATAAGTGGTATTGGCAATGTTAATTATATCGGGTCTCCACGGGTGGAACAGAAAATTTCAGGACTCGGGAAGATTACGAGCATAGATTGAAATTAAATAATATGATGTAGAGATATAAAGAATATTACAGGATGATTTGTAATAATTTATAAGTTAAAATAAAAACGGGGAGGAAGAGATGGTTGAAACAGATAAAAAAGAATTAAAGGAAGGGAAGAAGCAGCTGGAGGGGGTGCTAATACTTTGCTGGATAATGGCTATTCTTACAGGTCTTGCTGTCTTCTCAGGATTTAACTGGGGCTGGGGATCTGCAGGTTTTATTACGAAATATATTAATGAACCGTTTACAATTTATGCTGCAAGGGATTTTATTGAAGGTTTGGTTACTTTTCCTGCAAGAATAGTTTATTCTCTGGTTGTTCCTGCTTTGTATGTTGTAGAGTTGATAGGTATTTATAACAGGCGTTCTTTCGCAATCCCTCTGGGAAGAGCAGTTTTGGTTATAACTATGGTTTTCTTTTTCCCTGTCGGTACTATAGTGGGAGCAATTTTATGGAAGAGGGTAAACAATGATATTTCCAAGAAACACTTAAATTATGAGGAGTAGCACTGTTTTAGAAAGGCCGGTTATACTGGCTATGTTATTTTAAAAACTGTATTTAAAAAATAAGCTTTTGGGACTTAATTTTAAGAATATAACGGAAGGAGTAAATAATAATGGAAGACAAAATGAAAGATGAAGAAAAATATAAAATGGCAAAAAAAAGAGTTGAAGAGATTAAGGGATTTTATGCACATCTTTTCTCCTACCTGGGAGTAAATATTGTCCTTATAGTAATTGATGTTGTTACAGGACCATGGAACTGGTGGTTCTATTGGGTAACAGTATTCTGGGGAATTGGTATTTTCTGGCACGCCATGGGAGTATTTGTGTTTCAAAAAATAGCAGGTTCTTCTTGGGAGGAAAAAAAGATAAAAGAGATAATGGATGAGATGGATAATAAAGAAAAAGAGAAAAAGCAGTAGGGACATATATAGAATTAATGAGCGAGACTGAATTAAATAGTATTGTTTTTGATGTCAAAGATGGCTGGGGTTATATTGATTATGATACAGATGTAAAGCTGGCAGGGAAATAGGAGCAGATAAGAATTATTACGACCTTGATTTGTTGATAGAGGAAATGAATACAAGGGTATCTATGCTGGAATGCCGCGAATAAATATCAGATTGTAGGGAATGCATTAAAGATGAGAAGTGGCGGAAAATAATTCGGGAAAATAATTTCCAGAGGTGTTAAAATAACAAAATGTACCTGGCTGTTCTGTGGAAACATCCTGAAAATAAATAATAAAATTGATTTTTAAATTAAAGGAAGAGTGATTATGGGTATTACTGAAAATTATAAATACGGTGGATGGGAAAAATGTGTGCGTCTGGCTAATGACGAGATAGAAATGGTAATTACAACCGAAGTCGGGCCCAGGATTATCCGGTTTGGTTTTATAAATGATATAAATATTTTAGGAGAGAAGAAGCAGCAGCAGGGAAAGACCGGGGGAGATGAGTGGATGATATACGGGGGCCACAGACTGTGGCATTCTCCGGAAGATAAGGAACGCACATACTTTCCTGATAATGAGGCGGTTAATTATGAATGGAATGGTAAAACCTTAAAAATCATCCAGGATATAGAAGATAACACCGGGATTCAAAAAGAGATGGAAATAACATTTGGTTTAAAAAATGATGTAAGGATATTGCACAGGCTGGTTAATAAGAACCTCTGGGGAATAGAAGCGGCACCCTGGGCAATTACAGTAATGGCAGAAGGAGGAAGGGCAATAATACCACAGGAACCATATAAATCAGGGTATGAGAACCTCGAACCGGTACGTACCCTGGTTCTCTGGTCTTATACCAGGATGGCTGATCCCAGGTTTATCTGGGGTGATAAATTTATTCAGTTAAGGCAGGTTCCCGGGGCAGAAGAGAAGCAGAAGATTGGAGCGATGAGTACACTTGGTTGGCTTGCATATAGTCTTAAAAAATGCCTTTTTATTAAAAGATATAAGCACAAACCGGATGTAAAATACCCTGATTTTGGTGCAAATATAGAAGTTTATACAGATTCAGAAGTACTCGAGATGGAAACACTTGGCGGTCTTGGTATTATACCTCCAGGAGGGAGTGCCGAACATATTGAAGAGTGGTTTATCTTCAGGGAAGAAATGAAAGAGGATGAAGAATTTTTAGAGAGGAAATTAATCCCTATAGTAGAGGGGACAGATAGGAGATTATAGAAAGTTGTCGTGCTTAAAAAATTATATTGTAACAGGTAACTTAGGATATCTCCGCCAAGTTTTTTAAGGGTATAGAAGAGCAGTCTTTAATAGCAGTAAAATTTTTGGGTATTTTTAGAAACAAATTATAATGCTTTGTTATAAAGCTCAATTATTATATTTATATAATTAAAGTGGATATCTTTAAGGATTGTATATCAAATAATTAAATATAGGTTGATGGCATGTAACGGAAATAGTTTCATATATGTTATTTATTTCTTCTCTGCCATCTTGTTTTTTTAAGCATTTTTTTATGCTTTTTCTTTCTCATTTTTTTTCTTCTCTTTTTAATAATCGAGCTCATAATACATCCCTGGTTCAAGTATATTTATAAAATAAAAGAAATTATAAAAATTTTATACATTTTACGAGTAAGTCATTATATCAGAAATAGTTATGTTATTGTATTATTAAATAAAAAAATTTTTTTATTTAAGCTAAATTACTCTTTAGAATTATTTTTTAAGAAATTTGCTGCCTATTCTGGTATGCATGGGTTCTATCTAACTTTTACAAACATTGTTTTGCTAATTATTATATATTTACTTGATTTTAAAGGAGCAAAAAATTATTAATTAAGGAGAATAACCTATTGACATACAATATATAGTATATTATTATATTTATGTACACAATATATGATAAGTGGAAGCAGTCCCTCTTAAGAGATTAAGTAGCAAATTTCAGGAG
>Ga0315543_1004469_pt1 | contig 11660 bp, 12 predicted proteins | sample SalMarSW160210MG_2_FD_203098 | JGI IMG/M metagenome (GOLD analysis project Ga0315543, IMG submission 203098) | Salt marsh sediment microbial communities from the Plum Island Ecosystem LTER, Massachusetts, United States - Salt Marsh Sediment SW1601-210 ...
GTTTCAGCTTGGGAGCGGCAACGTAATGAAGCGGATGCCACTGTTGATTGGCAATTTGCCACTGCAGACGCTCGTGTAAAATTGAAAAAACTATACCCAGTAATTTAGATGTGACAGACTACTAGAACCGAACCATAATGTTCCATCATTCGGGTCATATCGACAAATTGATTCTAAATCTCTGGGCAATTCTCCCGTTTTCCTCTTGTATTCCATCAATTCATCATGCATTTTCTTAAGTCCAAGAAACTGATACACTCCTCTGTCAAATGGATAAAACAAGTAAGAGCCTACCACTACTACTAAGAACATGAAAAAAGCATTAACTAAGATTATGACTAACAAGGTTTTCCTTGTAACCATTTTTTAAACCTTCTATTTGTCACTGGTTCGTGTCGATAGGTCTTGTGCCGGAATTATTATCCAAAAACCAATGATTATTACAAGTCTATAAAAAAGTAAAGCTCTGATTCTTTTTTTGGTAATCAGTTGCTGCCTGCAGTTCGGATATTTATTTAATTGTTCGCCTTCGGCGAACTACTATTTGTTTCCTCATCGCGGCCTCCGGCAGCAACCGCTTTTTGAGAAGTCGGAATTAGAAGGTTGAACTACTTTTTTAGCGCGGAGCTTTTTTCGGATACAAGGCTTAGGCTGAGCAGAAAGCAGAGCTGTATTTTGATACTGCGAGCATTTCTGATTCAGCCGTAAACGCAGTAGCCGGAATAAAGAAACCGCTAAAAATTTTAGCGCGGGATTTTTCGCAAGTACAAGGCATCATAAAAGTGTTTTTAGCGCGGAGCTTTTTTCGGATACAAGGCCTAGGCTGAGAAGAAAGCGGAGCTGTATTTTGATACTGCGAGCATTTCTGATTCAGCCGTAAACGCAGTAGCCGGAAAAAGAAACCGCTAAAAAATTTGAGCGCGGAATTTTTCGCAAGTACAAGGCGTTCGCCTGCTGCCGCCCGCAGGCGTATTCTAATACGTCGAGGACGTGCAGTCAGGCAGGAACAACGCAGTAATTGCGAAAAATAACCGCTCAAATAAAAAAATCCTGGCGATCACCTACTCTCGCCCCGAAGGACTACCATCGGCCGGACGGGCTTAGCTTCTGTGTTCGGAATGGGAACAGGCGTTTCCCCGCACGTAAGGTCACCAGGAAATTTGTTACACCGGCCGAAAAACTCCTCGGCCGGACGTAGTCATTATTAACTTTTTAACACAAACTACCAAAGACGCGGATAGAATACGTGTATCAAATCGTTTAGCCCCGGCACCTGTGGCCGGGGTTTCTTCTCGCACAAAAAGCATCGAACCACAACAACAAATGATTGATATGGTCAAGTCTTCGAGCATTAGTACCGGTTAGCTGAAGCGCTTTCACGCCTTACACACCCGGCCTATCAACCTGGTAGTCTTCCAGGGCTCTTCATCCCGCACCTACTTTAAACAGTAGTTTCGATTTTTGAAAGATTTATTTTATAAAGCGCGTCGGGCCAGCGTTAATTGTTAGTTGGTGCTTCACAGCCCGATATTAACCAACCAATTTTTGCAACGCGTTCGCGCGCCGGTGTCTTAACCAAGCGCTTCAACAGCGCCATAAGACATCACCTCCCTTCGAAAAGCAAAAGGTGCTACTGCCCAAAGTAGGTGCGGGAACGGAATCCTAATCTTGCAGGGGGCTTCCCGCTTAGATGCTTTCAGCGGTTATCCTTTCCCGACGTAGCTACCCGGCGCTGCTCCTAGCGGAACAACCGGTACACCAGAGGTCAGTACCTTCCAGTCCTCTCGTACTAGGAAGATATCTGCGCAAGATTCCTGCGCCCACGGCAGATAGGGACCGACCTGGCTCACGCCGGTCTGAACCCAGCTCGCGTACCACTTTAATCGGCGAACAGCCGAACCCTTGGGACCGCCTACAGCCCCAGGATGTGATGAGCCGACATCGAGGTGCCAAACGACTCCGCCGCTATGAACGCTCGGGAGTCATCAGCCTGTTATCCCCGGAGTACCTTTTATCTGATGAGCGATGGCCCTTCCACACGGAACCACCGGATCACTAGGTCCTGCTTTCGCATCTGATCGACCGATAAGTCTCACAGTTAAGCACCCTTATACCCTTACGCTCTAAACGTGATTGCCAACCACGCTGAGGGTACCTTTGAACTCCTCCGTTACCTTTTAGGAGGAGACCGCCCCAGTCAAACTGCCCACCTAGCACGGTCCCCTGGCCGGATTCACGGCTCAGGGTGAGACAACTAACATAGCAAGGGTGGTATTTCAAGGTTGGCTCCGCGATGCCCGAAAGCACCGCCTCAACGCCTCCCACCTATCCTACGCATGATATGGCAGGTATCAATACCAGGCTACAGTAAAGGTTCACGGGGTCTTTCCGTCTTGCCGCGGGTATGTGGTATCTTCACCACAACTACAATTTCACCGAGTCCGTCCTCGAGACAGTGCTCCAGTCGTTACGCCGTTCATGCACGTCGGAACTTACCCGACAAGGAACTTCGCTACCTTAGGACCGTCATAGTTACGGCCGCTGTTTACCGGGGCTTCGGTCGCCAGCTTCTCATCCCCGAAGGGACGATAACCGCCTTCCTTAACCTTCCGGCACCGAGCAGGCGTCATTCTCTATACATCCACTTTAAGTGTTAGCAGAGAACTGTGTTTTTGGTAAACAGTCGCCAGAGCCACTTCACTGCGCCCTCAGCACTCATCCAATCGAAATTAAATGAGTCTGGAGGGACCCCTTATCGCGAACTTACGGGGTCAATTTGCCTAGTTCCTTAAGGACGGTTCTCTCGAGCGCCTTAGGATATTCTCCTCGCCTACCTGTGTCAGTTTTAGTACGGTTATGCACCGTTGTCCTGTTTGAGGTTTTTCTCGGCAGTAACTCGGGCTGCTCAGGCATCTTAATTCGGCCCTCGCGGTCCTTTGGCACCTTTATGTCGGCGGATTTGCCTACCGACAGCGCCGCCGGCCCAATAGCCACGACTAATCAGCTTCCAGCTTTTGCTACTGCGTCACCCCCACAGTTCAAGCCTTCGGTACACAGTGCAGGAATATTAACCTGCTGTCCATCGTCTACGCCTTTCGACCTCGACTAAGGGGCCGACTAACCCTGGGCGGATTTACCTTCCCCAGGAAACCTTAGGCTTTCGGCGAACAGGATTCTCACCTGTTTTATCGTTACTCATGCCGGCATAATCACTAGCAGCCGCTCCACGGCTCGTTGCCGTACCGCTTCTACGCTGACTGCTACGCTCTCCTACCGTCGCTGAGCACACCACTGAAAACTGTGACTTGCACAGCCTCCAGTGGTGTACTCGACGGCCCGCAGCTTCGGTGCTCCGCTTATTCCCGGTCATTATCGGCGCCAAACTGCTCGGCCAGTAAGCTATTACGCACTTTTTAAATGGTGGCTGCTTCTAAGCCAACATCCTGGCTGTTACTGCAATCCAACTTCCTTTAGAACTTAGCGGAGCTTCGGGACCTTAGCTGGCGGTCTGGGTTGTTTCCCTCTTGACCACGAATGTTATCACCCGCCGTCTGACTCCCGGGGTACACTTTACGGTATTCGGAGTTTGGTTGGGGCTGGTAGGCTGGTGGCCCCCAATCCCCATTCAGTAGCTCTACCCCCGTAAAGTAATGGCCCGAGGCTAGCCCTAAAGCTATTTCGGAGAGAACGAGATATCTCCAGGTTTGATAAGACTTTTACTCCTCCCCACAGCTCATCCCCTAACTTTTCAACGTTAGTGGGTTCGGTCCTCCAGGAAATCTTACTTTCCCTTCAACCTGGCCATGGGTAGATCACCTGGTTTCGCGTCTACCGCCTGCGACTAATGCGCCCTATTCAGACTCGCTTTCGCTTCGGCTCCACACCTTAAATGCTTAACCTTGCCACAAACGGTAACTCGCCGGCTCATTATGCAAAAGGCACGCGGTCAGGCATTACGCACTCCGAAGAGCGCGTCATAGCCCTCCCACAGTTTGTAGGTGTATGGTTTCAGGTACTTTTGACTCCCCTAATAGGGGTACTTTTCATCTTTCAATCGCCCTACTGATTCACTATCGGTTGTCGAGTAGTACTTAGCCTTGGAGGGTGGTCCCCCCTGATTCACACGGAGTTCCACGAGCTCCGTGCTACTCTGGAACGCTAACCATAAAGCAGAGCTATCGCTTGCGCGTACAGGACTATCACCTTCTGCGGTTCCGCTTTCCAGCGGATTCTGCTGGCGAAGCTTTTGTAACTGCCGGGGTAAAACCCCAATTAGCGCCCGGAACCCCGAGAAGCAAGCCTCTCGGTTTGGGCTATTCCGCTTTCGCTCGCCGCTACTTACGGAGTCTCAATTGATTTCCTTTCCTGCAGGTACTAAGATGTTTCAGTTCCCTGCGTTCGCCTTCACGCCCTATGCATTCAGGCGTGAATGACAAGATCTGGTTGCCCAGTCCTGCCGGGTTGCCCCATTCGGAAATCCCGGGATTAACGGTTGCTAGGCACCTGCCCCGGGCTTATCGCAGCCAGCCACGTCCTTCATCGCCTCTCGACACCAAGACATCCCCCATACACCCTTAGTAACTTGACCATATCAATCATTGATTGTTACGGTTTTTATGAGAACTTTCCGACGCTCATTATACGAGAAATCCCGCATATCTATCCGCATCTTCACTTTTAAAAGAACAGAACTAATTAACCACCAGGATTAACCTGAAGGCTAAAGAAAAATGGAGACGATCGGGCTCGAACCGACAACCTCCGGCTTGCAAAGCCGGCGCTCTCCCGATTGAGCTACGTCCCCGGGCCAGCGTAATTGATTATTGATAAATGATTATTGATTATTTACCAGTAATCAGAGTGGGCCCGGGAAGAGTCGAACTTCCGACCTCACGCTTATCAGGCGTGCGCTCTAACCAGCTGAGCTACGAGCCCCACCGCTAAATCGGCCTGCCAATTATATAAGCCGGGAGACGCGGAAGCAAGAAGTCAGCAATAATCTTCCGGCCGGCAGCCGATTAAAACTGCCGACGTATAATAGCGGGGCCCGACTTGCAGAGACCAACTCGAATGGCTCAGCTCGGCCTTCGGCCTCGTTCGATTTTATGACCTTCTAAAAGAGCAAATAAAAATGCCGCTGCTCTCTGGCGGCAGCGACATTTTTCAGTCTGCGCATCTATAAAGTCGCTGAACTACCAACCGTCACGAGCAAGAATGCAAATTTTGTGAAAAACCGCCTTAATGTTCAATATTCACCCTTTCCAGTGGGCAATCTCCAAACCTTGCCCACCGTATTAATAATATAGTCTATTTCAGTATCGGCAAGCAGTCAAGAAATATTTTAACAAATTTTTTTTTAGGCCTAATTATTAGTACTGGCAGGAGGGGCCTTTGTTCGTCGCCCGTCGCTCGTGACTCGTGACTCGCCAGTTGAGTCCGGCAGGCCGGTTTTCGTGACTCCGCCGTAAGGCGTCCTCCGTGAGGAGTCCATAGGACGGTGGAGTGCCCCGTGACTCGTGCCCCGTGACCCGCCAGTTGAGGGGTAAGGCGAATACACGGCTGAAGCCAGGGAAAAGTAAAAAGTTAAAGTGTAAAAGGCAAAGTTACAGTTCAAAATTCAAAATTTGGATGTCGATGAGCAACAAAAGCCAAAGGCGGCCGCTGAAAGTGGAGATGGCGGGCTTAAGACAAAAAAGTGGCGTGGAGCGGGTAGCATACAGCACTTAGGGGTTGGGGATTAGGGGGCAAGAAGCGGGGAAGGTTAAAAGTTAAAATGTAAACGCCAAAACCATAGTTTAAAACGCAAAATTCTGGCCCCTTAGTCCCGTAAGGGATGCCTTACGGCAGGACATAGTAGAAACAAATCTAAACTATAGGCAGCAATACTCAAAAAAAGGTTGCGGTCCTTCGACCCCGGCGCGCCGGGACTCAGGATTGGCAATAAATCAAAAAATGTTGCTATTTTGTCGAGAATTGGTATGATTGCTTACGTATTTCGTCGTTCGCTTCTCGTATATCGCCAGTTGAGTCCGGCAAGGCCGGGGAATTGTTTATCGATGACCGCAGGGGATGACAACCGGGGAATTTATTATTAAGGCATATAAGCGGCTATGTTTGACAAACAAGAAGAATATAGAATGTACCGCAGAAGAATACGGAAGGGCCGTGATGAGGCGTGCGCCGTAATAGCCATAACTATTCTGCTTATTATTATGGCAGCAGGAAATCCGAAGGTGATTTTTGGTTATTCAGTGACCGGGTTTATTGTCGGCCTTGCGGTGTTTAGAGGCCGAGTCAAAGAAGGCGGATTATTTGTGGCGATGATGAGCCTTGCCGCGGGCTCGGTAATTGGCGCATTTATGGTTTATATCCAAAGCCAATAAGATGATAGATGGTAAGGCAAAGGCGGTTTTGGTTTCTTTCCCCTGATTGATTTCGCATCCGGAGGCCGCGATGGATTTGTCGGTCGTATGTCGCCAGTTGAGGCCGGCAAGGCCGGTTTTCGTGACCCGTGAACCGTGACTCGTGAACCGTGAACCGTGATTCGTCGCTCGACAATTGAGCCCAGCAGGGCCGGTGATGTTAAAATCTTATTCCTCAAGAGGTGAATTTATGAGTACGAAAAGATTCAGCGTCTGGACAACAGTATTAGTTTCTGTTTTTTTCACAGGATGCGAAACAATACAGCAAGCCCTTAGCCTTGACAAACCTACCGCACGGTTGGCCGGCCTGAAGTTCGAGAACGTCAAGCTGGATTCGGCCACTCTGCTGTTCGATGTCGAGGTGGATAATCCGTATCCAGTGGCTTTGCCGCTGATGAACCTGGATTATGGTCTGTCGAGCGGGGCTGAGCCATTTCTTACCGGCAGTGCCGAACTGCAAACCACAGTGCCTGCGAAGAGTAAAAAAACAGTCTCGCTGCCGGCCAACATTAACTACCTGGATATGTTAAAGGCTTTGAAGGGTATAAGGCCCGGCTCAAAGATTCCATATAAGGCGGATTTGGGGCTGTCCGTGGACGCGCCAGCTTTAGGGCTGATAAAGCTGCCCCTGAGTAAAGAGGGCGAAGTGGTTCTGCCGACGCTTTCGGGTGATAACATCAAGGGCATATTGGATTTTATAAAACCAAAGTAAGCGAGTTATAAACAAGGATTAGTTTTGAGTTAAGCTGCCCGCAGGGCAGGCCCGTCTTCGTCCCTACGGGACTACGCCGAGGCAAGCCTTTCGACTACGCTCAAGACGGGCAGGATTATAAATTTATGGTTTTCAATATCGAGTTTTGAGGGTATAATCGGGAAGCACAACAATCGGGGAAAACAACAGGGGAATTTATTATTTGTATTCATCCGAAACAGAGTGAGGAAATGTAATTCGAGGCGTTTTAAGGAGATAGGATATGGGCAAAAGGGGTAAATCTCTCAAACTGAAAAAGCGGCCTGATGAAATAGTAATACCAAATGATATTTTAGAACTGGTTGGAAGAAAACGATTCGTAGATGATTTAGGCGGCAAGTTGGAAAATGACAGCATAGAAAAATCTTGCGAACACAATATAGAAAAGCGAATCGAACAAGCAAAGAAATACATTGGTATCAAGCGTGAAATAATGAATCCACAAAAGCATCAGTTGGTGGCTGACTCGATTTCTGCATGTGTAATAATAGGTCTTGTTGGAGGAAACAATCCAAGACAAGACGCCCTCAGAGGTATAGTGAAGGGAGCTAAAGGTAGCGCACGTACGAACTACCAGTTCGTCAGGAATTTTATTAGGCGTAATATCGCTGGACTATTAGAAGCAAAAAGTCACAGTTTAGCTCAATTTAATGAGTTATTTCCACCAAACGTTAGAGAAGAATTAAGGAAGGGATATGCAAAGCGTATTATAGAAAAGACAAAATTATTTTTGAAAGAAGAATGGCCGGCAATAGCAATTCAAATTGGAACAAGTGCGGCAGGTGGTGCAATTACCTTGAGATTAAAAGCTTGGTTATCAAAGGGTGAATTTACCCATTTCGAAGAAGTATTTCCTGCATTAGCTGCTTTGGAAAATAAGGATCATAATGTAAAAATTGGAATCATGGTGGGCAAACCGAGTAGATATAGAAAAATAGCACGCGATATACGAAAGAAAGCTCCTACTATGGCACTGTCACATTTGAAAACAAAAGTATTCAGGTATTATATATTCCCCACCGAGTATCTTTTGATGATTGCGGGCAGACTAGGCCAATTCTTGGTTTTCTGGGGAAGTACAAATCGGCAGAAGCTAAACATTACTAAGTTACTAAAGGAGGATTGGACAAAGGCTTGGGAAAAGGGGACCATTGCAATATCTGAGGAATAGGGATTTAAAGATATCGCATCCGTAACAAACATAGGGCGAGAAAGTTAATTAACCGATGCTGCCGGAGGCCGCCCCAAGGTTAGATGAAAACTAATACATCTAACGGGGCAGGCGATAAGGAAACATAATATTGATTTCCCATCCGGAAGCCGCGATTGGTTCGACAAGCTCACCACAGGGAGGAAAACTAAATAGATATCCGAACCGCAGGCAGCAGCAAGTAAAGTAATTGGTAATATGAAAGTAGTATAAACTATTCGAAAGGGAAAGTATGATTACTAAGGAAGTATTAAATCTTGTTTTCACTGGCTTAGGTGCCACTGCTGCAATTATAGGTGCAGGTGGTATTGTTTATGCAGCATGGACATTTAGGTTCAACACATGGCTCAAAGCACAGGAAATCTACATGGATAAAGAATTTCGCGAGGCACGAGAGAAAGTCCTTGGGTATTTTGGGTGTAAAGAAAAGCCAGCTTTTATAGATAAGATGAGAGAGCATGCTCTTCTTGTGTGCCGCAAGATGGATGAACTTGCCCGTCTTGAATGGTATGTAGACAAGGAAAAAATCATAGAAACATGGGGCATACCTATGGGAAAATCGTGGATAATCTTAGAAAAACTTGTTCACGATAAGCGTAAGCATGATAATAATGAAAATAAATGGGATGCCTTTAAAAAAATAGGAGAAGAAGCAGCCCAAAAATATAATTTGAGACAAAAACAATAAAACAATTCGGTTATTAATACGGTAATGGCGGTTTTGTGATATGAGTGTTATAATGAGTGTATAATTATTATTGTGTTTTAAGGAGTCTAAAAGTGGCAAAAGCTAATTTAGTTCTTCCAGACGGGACTACAGTTAATATCGAAGGGAATGCTGAGGAAGTTGCTTTGCTTCTAGAAAGATTTTCTTCTCAGAAAACAAGTGGTACTGGCAGTGATGCTGGCAAGAAAAAGATTAAAAAGAAGAGCAAGCAGGGCAAAAAAGGGGGAACAACGGTCCCGAAGATATCCAAAGATCTTGACCTCTCTGGTGGTAAGAAAGGTGAAAGCCTCCGTGATTTCTTCTCTAAGTATAAGCCATCCTCAAATCTTGAGCGTAATCTTGTGTTTGTCTACTACCTCAAACAAGTTGCTGGAATCGAGCATATTACGATTGATCATGTTTTCACGTGTTATCGAAACATCAAAAGCTTGAAGGTTCCAGGTAGTCTTAAACAGAGTCTTATCGACACTAACATTCTCAAAGGTTGGTTCGACACATCGTCTCTTGATGATATCAAACTGACTGTTCCGGGAATCAACTATCTTGAACATGATATGAAGAAGGCAGAAGCCGAGGATGCGTGAAGAACTCAATGCGTTCCTTGCTCAAATCCCAGAGTGGCAGAGTATGTCTGCCAGTAGGCTAGTAAACTATTTTGTTTACTTCCTCATTGTTGTGAGAGAACTCGAAGCTGCGACTGCCTCACAGGTTTCAGATTGTTTTGCTCTTGTACGACTTAAGCAATACTCAAACATTCCTGCCTATTTATCTCGCAACTCTGTCCGCAAGAAGGGCAAACGTCCTTTATTTATCAAGACATCAACGGGCTATCAATTGGAACGAACACATGAAGAAGAACTCGGCAAGACATTACAGACGGGACCAGCACGTACAGAAGCGACTCAAGCACTGAGCGGGCTACTGACACAGTTAGTCGATAGAGATGAAAAGGTATTCCTACAGGAAGCAATCGATTGTTACTCAATCGATGCTCGCCGTGCAGCAATTGTTATGGTATGGATACTAACAGTACACCATCTCTACAAATACATTCTTAAGCACAAGCTATCGGAATTCAACACCGCCCTAGCAAAAATCAAAGACAAACGAGTAAAGATACAGAAAGTCACTTGTGTTGATGATTTCTCGGAGATTCCTGAGTCTATCTTTATACATGTTGCACGTACTTCAAAAGTAATCTCAAACGATGTGCAAAAAATACTAGACGTAAAACTAGGAATCAGAAACTCCTATGCGCACCCTTCAGCTGTAATCATTTCCCAAGTCAAGACAACGGACTTCATAATTGACTTGACACAAAACGTAATACTCAAGTACAAAATTTAGAGAAATAGAAATAGATACAACCCGATTAGGGCATACAGCGAGCGAGATAGAACGAGTCTCTAATGCCCATTGTTATGCGGAAATATGAGAGAGATACATTGCCCACAGGGCATGCTGCCGGAGGCCCTTCGACAAGCTCAGGATACGCCGCGATGAGGAAACCAGCAAGTAGTTCGCCGAAGGTGAACAGGTGAATTGATTTCCGAATCCGCCTTCGGTGAATAAAACACATCCGGCGAGGCAAGCTGGAGGATGCAAAGCAATTTCCGATTTAAGATTTGAGAAATAATCACGTCGCCGTTCCGGCGACGGCTAAACAATCCCAGAAGAGACCAGCCGAATAAATCGGCGGGCTTAAGGTTCCCCGGCCACAGGTGCCGGGACTAATCGTCGAAGTTTGGGGAGGCGAAATCTTTTTGGATTTTTTTTGCGGCGGAGTCATAGGCACGGGCGGCGGCGAGTTCGGAATCGAATGAGCCGATGTAGATTTTTCTGCCTTCGAACTGAACCCTTGCCTTCCATTTCTTCGAGATTTTGTCCCATTCAAGGCCTTTGTATTTCGAGCGAGCAGGCGCTTTTCGCTTCGGCCTGTTAGCGAGGTTCTGCGAAACGGTGGCGGGGCGTAAATTAGCGGCGCGGTTGTCGAGGCCATTGCCGTTTATATGGTCGCAGATACGGCCTGGCGGAAAGAAACGCAAGAAATAGCTTTACATCGTTGCATTGCGGGCTTACATTAAGGCATTGTAGGCTTACATCAAGGCGTTGCAGGCTTACAACATGACATTGTAAGTTTACTCCGTGGCTTGGGGAGGTTACATCGTGATGTTGCTGGCTTACATTATAATTCGAGGAAGATTTTGATATTATGGTGGCATTGGAAAGAGAAGGAATAGCGGGGAAAGGCCGAAAGTTGTGATGGCGGTTTTGTGAGAAAAGGATAAATGGCTGCGTAGTATGCAGAAGCCGTATAAGCAGAAGTTGGGAAATCCAAAATAAAATTTTAGGAGAACAGACATGGCTATTTATGAAACGGGAATCATGAATTTCAACGTTAAGAAATTTAGGTTTATAATCATTATCTTTTTTGTGTTACTGGTCTTTATTATCGCAGTTGGAACATCTATTGTCAATATCGGGCCTGATGAAGTTGGAATTGTTGCTAAAAAATTTGGCGGCGGCGAATTGCCGGATGGCCGCATCGTC
>Ga0315543_1004473_pt1 | contig 11647 bp, 7 predicted proteins | sample SalMarSW160210MG_2_FD_203098 | JGI IMG/M metagenome (GOLD analysis project Ga0315543, IMG submission 203098) | Salt marsh sediment microbial communities from the Plum Island Ecosystem LTER, Massachusetts, United States - Salt Marsh Sediment SW1601-210 ...
AGCGGTCGAGGTTGAAGAGTTCCCTAACAAAGATGAACCTGACTGGAAGCCAGGCAAAGTAATAGTCGCATGGAATAGGGGATGAATTCAGCATAGGTAGGTGAGCCTAACCACCGCTGCACCCGACCGCTATTCCGCTGCGCTTCATAGCGGCAGGTGAACTTGGTCGTTATGCGGATAGTGGGGACTAAACCAGCCTTCGCATTGCAGGGCAGCGCCGCTGCAGAGGGCTTATCGGTAGGAGTAGCGCATGGGTGAAGATTGGGTGCGCAGGGACCTGGATTACGAGGAGAAGGAGCGAGAGCTCATTCACTTCCTCGAATCGAAAGATAACGCCATCATGGCGCTGGCGACGTCGCAGGGAAACAGAGTACTTGCGCGTATGATCCTCGTCGCCTGTAGTGAGCTCGGCATCTACTTCTTCACTTGGGGGCATTCTCGTAAGTGTGAGCAGATCCGTGAGAATCCCAGGGTAGCCCTATGCAAAGACAGGGTACAGATTGAGGGGGTCGCGGAGATCCTCGGTGGCCTCTTCGACGAGCGGAACCACAAGTACACAGAAATGTTCAGAAACAGGTTCCCCGAGGCCATCGAGAAATGGCAGGATCGACCCGGGATGTTGCTTGTGAAGATCAGGCCCACGGCAGCTGTTATCGCGGGGCATCCTGGTGAAGAGCCACACTTGGAATTCCTGGACTTGGAGAACAGAGTGGCCTACACTGAGCGGTGGGCCTACTATTAACCAAAGGGGTCAAACCTTCATTCTTCGCATCTCCTCCGTTCAGGGCGAGTAGTGCTTTGCTCAGCAGGCCCGATGGACTTGCTCGAACAGCCTCATGGGTGTATGGTGGCGTGGCACGAATAGCAATGTCAATATGAGGAAATGGAAGGCAGGTTAGAATGGTCGGGAACGGAAGTAGCGGCGAACGGTGCGCGTCAGTGCTATGGTGCAGATTCGCACACTAATCATTGATGGAGCGGTCGCTTCGCGCCGGACAACAAGCGGATTGGAATCCGCGGCACGTTAGGCGGCTGCAGTGCGAACTATTGTGGAATGGCTAAGCAGAATATCAATCTTGAGTCGCTAGCACAGGACGGCCGCGATCTCTTGTCGGTCAGGCATCCATCAGATGCGCACCACGAGTTTGAGCGTTGGGCGAACAAGGTCGCCAAGTGGCTTGACGAAAGATTTCCTGACTCAGGATTGTCGGCCGAATGGTCTGGGTTGCCCATGTCGCTGCTCGTCGTGGGCAATCAGTACGACCCGTCACACAGTGCTAAAATGCACTTCAACCAAGTTGTCGCGGCGCGACTGAAATGGCTCGGCTCACTTGGGAGGGCAATCAGTGAAGGACGTGACGCAGCCGATACTGATACACGCGAATCCGATTCAGTATTCTCAAAGATCGTCGATCTTGTGACCGAATCCTTGTTGCCCCAGCAATTCAAGACTGTAGTTTGCAGCGACATCGTTGATGCGCAGAAATCGTATCGGGTGGAGGCATACAAGGGATGCGTTGTAATCCTGGGTGCGGCATTGGAAGGAATCATGCTTGGCACACTTCAACGTTCAGATGTGATCACGCATCTCGCAACTGCATCAACGATTCCCGGGCCTATAAGAGCAATTGGTAGCCGCGATCCGGCCTTAGCCGACAAGATTGGAAACGAACTCTCGTTCGAAGACTACAAAGTCTGCATTCACGAACTTGTTCCTGGTTCGGATGCTCTCGGCGTCGATAATATTCAGGACTTTCGAAATGCCATTCATCCCTGGAAGTCAATTCAAGAACCACTCAGATATGGTGCGTTTGACCGCCCCCGTGCACTTCACTATGTCGCGTCTCTCCAGAAGATCGTGGAAGTCTTGTACAAATGGGAACCGTAATCGCCGCCTAACAATCGGATCCAGCGGAGCCGTAAAACGCGGGCTGGCTCGCTTCGCTCGGTTACGTCAACTCACCGCCCCCTGATCCTGAACGATGGAGCGGTCGCTTCGCACCCGCTCCATCGTGCTGCGGATTCCAATCCGCTTGCTGTCCGGCGCGTAGCGCCTCCCAACAACGGATGAAGCTGACGTGCATTCTGGCACGCAAGCGTGCCTTCCGCTCGCAGCTTATCCGCAGCCCCGTTAGGTGGCTTGTTGAGGAGGTGGTAGGAGGTGTTAGTGGTCAGACCTTTATTTTTGGTGTTTTGTGATGGGCTGAGGAACCGGGGTCCAAGACCGTTTTCAGCATCTTTCTCTTTCAAAGGTTTCTTTCGACACCAAGCTGTACGCACGTGAGGCATGAATCCACATTAGCGGCATCCATTTCCTCAGGGTGAGTCCAGCGTCCAGCCTTGTCGTGATGGAAGCGCAGGAACCGCTCGATCCAGCGCGCGTAGACTTGTTCCGTTCGTGGGGAGTAATGCTTTGCTCGGCAGGCCCGATGGATTTGCTCGAACAGCTTCATGGCTGTATGGTGTCATGCGCGATAGCAATGTTTATATGAGGAGATGGAAGGCAGGTTAGAATGGTCGGGAACGGAAGTAGCGGCGAACGGCGAGCGTCGGCGCTATGGTGCAGATTCGCACACTAATCATTGCTAGGCTCACGTGAATAGCAGTTGACGTCGGGACAAGGGGCCAAGGAGAACCCAGGAGTGCGCAAACAGCCGAGCCTGAAGACTATTAAGATGCTCTTCGCCGCTTCAGGGGGTGCATGTGCCTTCCCAGGTTGCGCAACCCGGCTTGCCTACCCTGAATCCGGCGTGATGCTTGGCGAGGTGTGCCATATTCGCGCAGCCTCCGCCGGTGGCCCACGGCATGACCCGAATCATGAAGACACGACGCAAAGCGAAACCGACAACCTAGTCATCCTGTGCGCGACACACCACAGCCTCGTTGACCAAGACCCCAATACTTACACCGCCGAAGCTCTGCACCTGATGAAACGCAATCATGAAGCCCGGGTTGCTGCGGCTATGGACGATGCTGTGATGGGCATTGACGACCAGCAAGCAGTCAGTCTTGCACGGCAAGTTGCCGTGGAATCGGTTGATTTCGCAATCGTTGTGGCACTACAGAAGGAACTAGATGCGCTGAAGCACTACTTCCCGGAACTAGAGCACGTGAAGGCAAGCCCCAGCTCCACTCGATCGTATTACAGAGGCGTTGTCGGAACAGCCCTAGGCGGAGAATACCGTGTAGTTGCCACGCTCCTACCTACGATCGGAAATCTTGAAGCAGCGCATGCGACCGCCGACCTAATTCGCGATTGGAGTCCACGCTTCGTTATCGTAAACGGGATTGCTGGCGGGCTGTCTCCTGGGAACCAGGATCTTGGTGACATTGTCGTATCAGATTCGGTCATCTACTACGAACCCGGTAAGGTGCGCGACAACGGAGTCGAGCAGCGCTATAGGCAATTCCAAAGCGATCGGACTCTGATTGGTGGAATGCTCAATCTCTCGAACAGCGAATGGAGACACCGGCTTCCTGCACGCCCGGATGGCAAGGTCTCTACGGAGGCGATTCCCCGCATCCATGTAGGCCCCATCGCGTCAGGAGAGAAGGTCATCGCCGCTGCCGAGGAGGCTGGTCGCCTGAGGGCGAGCCAGCCAAATCTGATTGCAGTGGAGATGGAAAGCGCCGGGGTCGCGTCTGCAGCGTTCAGCGCGCTGAAGAAAGTCGGCTTCCTGACCATTCGGGCAATCTGCGACTTCACTGATTCCAAGAAGAGTGATAATTGGCAAACGTACGCAGCAAGCGCCGCTGCGGCGTGTCTCAAGGCATTCCTAGGGTCACGTCCAGTAGCCACCTCTGAGGGAGGATGGCCCTGTATTACCGCGGCTGCCGCGTCGGTGGAGTTCGACAAGGGCCCTTTGGAGCATCGGAAGAGACTTTTCGATCATCTTTGCAGCGCCCTCGATCACGAAGAATTCAAGAACTTCTGTTTCCTAATCGGCGTTGATTTCGACGAGTTGCCCGGCGACCGCAAGTCTGCACGGGTAAGAGAGCTTATCCTGCGGTTCGAGCGTCGAGGCCAATTGGGAGTACTCGAATCAGCAGCAGCGGGGCCTGGGAGCAATGACGGAGCCTAGTCAAAACATGCTTCAGGCGGAGCAATCTGCGGTCAGCTCTGACAGTGGAAGTTTCGGAGTGGTTTCACAGACCATGGAACGAACGTGACCGAGTTGCGCCGACGCTACCCATCCAGGACACTGAAAGTCCTGTTTGCGTTGAGCGGGAACCAATGTGCACACCCGAACTGCACAAACCGCCTTGTTGAACCAGCTACTGGGGAATCCGACGCTGCCGTGATTGCTCACATCTGCCATATCTATGCACTCAGTGATGCTGGTCCAAGAGGGAAACCAGGGCTCTTGGAATCTGAGCTGAACTCCCCAGGAAACCTGCTTCTGCTCTGTCAGAACCATCATGCAGTGGTTGACCGCCAATTCGAAACCTATCCGGCAGACATGCTCAAGGAGTGGAAAGAGAAGCATGAAGCGGAGATGCAAGAGCGGATAGATCTTGGAAGTGTTCGGCCGAGCGTCTTCTCTCATCCGTATTTCCCAACTGCGCTAGTCGACCGGAAGATCAAGGAGGAAGTGGACGTTCACCGCAAATCGCGGTTCTTCACGGAGTTCGACAGAGTACGTTCTTCAGTAGCCCTTGGGAGAAGACTTGCTGAAGGTGAACTCTCCGGGGGGACTGATGCGGTTCGGGCATGGGCATTGGCGTGGTGCGCACGTTCCCTGTCGCCAACCGAGGAGCTGCAAAAGGCTGAAGAGTACGTCAATCTCGCAAAGAAGCTAGCACGTCTCCCGGAAATTCGAATTGCAGACGCTTTCATCTGTTCGCAGAAGGGTGACAAGATAGGGGCGCTGGACACTCTTGCAGATATTGAGTCGCCGACCTCGCGGTCTGCAGCTCTTATGGTTGTCGCTCATCATGAAGGCGCAAGGGGAGCTGTTGACTGGCTGAAGACGGCTGGCATTGGAGCCTCGGAACTGGACCCTGACGGCAAATTCTACCTCCTGGCGCAGCAGCTTCAGCTCGCCCAATGGGAGGCCGCAAGGGACACTCTCAATGTGGTAAGTGATCAGGATGTGGACGAAGCGCCAGTCCTGCATCACATGCTGGCGATAACTCACCTCATGGGCGTGGTGCCGACAGAGTTCCGCACTCTCGTGCTCAACCAGTTGCCATTTGAAGCAGCGAGCTTCCGGCTAGCCTCGGATGCGGCCGCGATGGATAACCGCCAAACTGCACATCGCCACTTCATTAACGCTGCAGACGCTGCACAGCGACTTGATTGCCCTCGTGCAGCATCACTGGATGATGAATACGCGCTTTGGCTTGAGTTGAGAGATCCCGCGACTTCACACGAAGGAAGGCAACGACTTGAGGCCAAGCTCCGTAATCCCAAGTCCGCTCTTCGCCTTGTCCCTCTTGGTCTTCAATTCGGCATCAAATTGAATCTTGTAGCAGTCGAGCAGGAAATCGAGCAGCAAATCGCTCTCCACGGCGAGATCACACAAGATGCTGCGATTGCCCGTTTTGCTCTCGCCTTCACTCAGGAGACTCCAGAGGATGTTGCGTACTACGTAGCCCGCCACTATGACCAGCTCTCCAAGCATCTTGATACAAGGGCGATGCGATTCCTCCAGATCGAGATGTTCGCGAGAGCCGGGTTGCCTCAAAACGCGACTGAGTGTCTGCAGCTTCTGTTGGAAGAGGGAATCTCAGAAGCGGAAGAGAAACGCCTCCGAATAGTCATTGCCGAGGCAGAAGGAACTGATCAGGTTGAGGCTAAACGGGCGCAGTTCATGGAAACCAACTCTCTAGGCGATCTGACTTCCTTGGTTGACGAGCTTGAGTCCAAAGGAAAATGGGACAGCGTTTGCGATTACGGAGAGATGCTGTTTGGAAGAACTCGCTCGGTGCGCGACGCTGAGCGATTCGCGATCGCTCTAGGCAAGACAATGAAGGATGAGCAACTTGTTGAGTTTCTGGAAACCAACCCGACGCTGCTGGTTCAATCAAAGAACCTACAGATGCTCTATTGCTGGTCCTTGTTTTACGAAGGGAAGCTTCTGGAGGTTCGTTCCGAATTAGCGAAGCTGAGTGATGATCAGGATGATCCGAATTATCGAACATTGCAGGTCAATCTTGGAATCTTCCTGGGTGATTGGAATTCTCTTTCTGCGTTTGTCGCGAACGTGTGCGCGGAAAAAGATAACAGGAACGCACAGGAGTTAATCCGCGCTGCTCAGCTGGCTTTCCAACTGAATTCACCGAGCGCCAGAGAGTTGCTGTTTGCGGCAGCGGATAGGGGCAGTGATGATGCCCGGATCTTGGCGTCCGCATACTTCCTGGCCTCGAACGCCGGTTGGGAGGACAACGCGGAAGTCACCACGTGGCTTCACGCCGCCGCTGAGCTCTCTGGGGATGACGGCCCAATCCAGAAAGTGACCCTGAGGGATGTGCTAGACCGGAAGCCTGAATGGGATCGTCGAGAGTCTGAAGTATGGCAGCAGTTGAGCCATGGCGACATTCCGATGTTCATTGCTGCTGACGTCCTCAACAAGTCCCTTCTCGATCTAATGCTTCTCCCAGCCCTAGCGAACCTCTCGCAGAACGATCCGCGTCAAAGAGGCGCTATTCCAGCATATAGCGGCAAGAGGCAGCCGACGGTACTTGAGACGGGCGGAGCGGTAGGAATCGACGCAACTGCATTGCTCACCTTGAGCCATTTGAATCTGCTTGAGAAGGCGTTTGATGCGTTCGACACGGTCTATGTGCCGCATTCCACTCTCGCGTGGCTTTTCCAGGAGAAGCAGAAGGCTGCATATCATCAGCCCAGTAGAGTTAGTGACGCGCATCAGACTCGTCATCTACTGGCGACAGATGTTCTACAGAGACTGTCCCCGAGCTCGGAACCGGACGGTGATCTATCCGCTCAGATTGGCGATGAGCTGGCGCTGCTCATCGCAGAGGCGGAAAGGGTGAGAAACGATGAAACCACTCAGCACATCGTTGTTCGGCCCGCTCCAGTGCATCGGCTTGGTTCTCTTATGGATGAAGAGGCAGACCTGGGACCTCATGCGGCCGTCCTGAGTAGTTGCCAGTCCATTGTGGACAAGTTGCGTCAGATCGGCCACCTAGAGGCCGAGGCCCATACGAAGGCGCGTGCCTACCTGCAGCTTCACGAGAAACCTTGGCCACATCAGCCAGAGATTGCCGATGGGGCAATCCTGTATTTGGATGACCTAGCCCTAGCTTATTTCCTCAGTCTTGGAATGCTAGAGAGACTCCACGCCGCGGGCTTCAGATTGATTGTTTCGCCCAGGTCTGTGCTGGAAAGCAACATGCTCATCACCTATGAGACTCTCTCCAACAAGGTCAACGACGCCATAGAACGCATCCGTTTTGCCATCAATTCACGGATAGAATCAGGGAAGGTCACGGTAGCGAGGCGTCAGAACGCGCGTGCGCCTGACGAGCAATTGCTATTCGCACATCCCACTGTTGGTGCCATTGCGTTGGCAAACGATTGTGACGCAATCATTGTGGACGACAGGTTTGTCAATCAGCACGCCAGGATCAATCATGGTGAGTCGCAAGCGCGGGTGTATTCAACGTTGGACCTGCTAGATGCACTGGTTTCCGCTGGTTCCATATCCCCCGAAGAGCGATTGGGACACAGGACTGTCCTTCGCCGTAGCGGGTATTTCTTCGTGTCCATCGACGGCGACGAACTGGAAGGCCATCTCAACTCTTCAGAAGTCAGGAATGACAAAGTGATTGAGATAGCTGAACTGAAAGCTATCCGGGAGAATATGCTGCATGTTCGAATGACCACCTGGCTCCAGCTTCCGGAGGAGTCATTCTGGCTGGATACGACGCTCAAGGTGCTCATCCGAGCGCTGAGGAACTTGTGGAAGCCTGATTCGGATCCTTCTTGCGTGCGAGCGCGATCAGACTGGATCCTGGATCAAGTTGACGTTCGAGGATGGGCTCACCGCTTCGGTAGTGAGAGTGGAGACAACATTGTCAGTGCTGGAAGAGGCGTGCTGATCTTGATGATGCTTGCACCTCTGCCGGAGACACCCCAGGATGTCAACGACGAATACTGGAGCTGGATTGAGGTCAGGGTATTGGCTCCCATCAAGGAGCAGTACCCCGATCTGTTTGCCTTGATCCGAGATTGGCACAGAAGAAAGATTGCGGAAATAGCTGACACGGATCTAGACGAAGGGAAAGCGACATGACTAATAGTCCGTATGTCAGATCTGCAATAGCACATATGGCTCTAGGACTCGTGCCTCCGATGATACGCAACTCCTTGCTTGAGGAGCCGGATTTCCGGGGGGAGTATGGTATTGAGGCGGAGGCCATTCTTTCTTTTGGTGAATCTGGTGTTTCCATTCCACGTTTCGAACTCTTCGAAGCCATTCGCGAGATTCTTGCAGGTGCATCGGCTAAAGAAGTGACTGACACAAATGACGAGAACTGGAAAGTAGAGGAAGTCAGCGAAGACGGAGGGCTGCCAGTCATTGAGCTCTCACGTGGCGCGCAGCGACTCAACCTGCCTGGCTACGCCGTGCTTTCCCCGGATACTGCAACACGTCTGCGTTCACTTGATGAGTCTGCTTCTGACGTCAATCTACCAAGCGGTGATCGAGCCGCCTGGCGCGATGTTCTTGCAGAACGTCCTCTTGACGATGACGAGGTTGATGAGTTTCACAATGATCTGCGTGATACACCGATCGAAAGGGCAAGATCCATACGCCGTGAGATGATAGCTGGACATAGCAGTATCCATTCTCTGGTGCCCTTGTCGCGCCGTTACTATGAAAGGCTCGCGGGCGCATATGACGGGAGCTCCTCCATTCCTGAGTATGCAGCCGGAAGCGGCAGAAAGCTCCTGGACCAGCTGCTCGCATGGCGACCGTATGATGGCCTCTTGCACTTCCTCTACCTGTCATCGCATCATTCAATGACAGCTGAGATTGATGTCGACCAGTTCCCCCGAGAGGACCTTGCCCGCGCTTTCGATTTCTTGAACAAGCATGGAGATAGAACCTCTCAGATCGGTGCAGTTGAACTTGGCTTGCGCATTCTCTCGTCGAGACCTGAGATTGAACCCGCGCTGGTCCGGCTCATTGAGCAGACTCGTGACGATGACGTTGATGGGCAGGCAAGTGATTTCAAGCTTCTCTCAGCATTGTTCCTGCTCGTGGATGGGGAGCTGTCAAGAGCCCGGCTGATGTCAGCAGAACCTCCCTTCTTCAGAAGATTTGCAGCCTTCTCACAGGCTGCATTGATACACCGCCAACTTGTGAACTCAGATATTGATATCGATTCGTTCTGTGAGTGGGCGTTCAACAATCGCGGAGAGCAGTTCTACCTGCAATCGCTCGCTGATCTGCGCCTGGAACCACACTGGAATCCTGGGCTTGCGACGGCTTCGCAAATGAGGGCGGGTTTCCTTGGCCGGATCATAATCGCGGCGATCAGCAACGAGCAGAACATCAAGGGAGGACGACTAGATGACATCATTCTTGGGACTGAATCGGGGATCATTCAGTCGCTCAATGATTCCTTCAGTCTTTACCTGCCCGGACCACTAGAGGGCGCCGAGAACTCACGGAGCATGTTGCCTGCCGCGATCGTCGAGGCAATTGAGACGCAACTCAGTGCTGAGGTGGTGGGACCATCGTCCTTTATTGCTCTTGTGAATTCCGCCTTGATCTTCCGCGTTGGTGCAGACCATGCAGACTTGGCGGCAAAGGCTTTGAAGCTCGGCAGCTATCGACTCGCAAACGTGGAAGACAGGGCACAGCTCCTGGCCACATTGAATGGACTAGCAACGGCTGCCGGAGTTGCAAGGAGCCACACTCTCGCAAACGAGTTGCGAGTTCTCGTTCGTAGATACATGCGAGACACTCAATACTCGTTGTCCACAGAAGAGGCCGTGAGGATTTGTCTCGTCGCCTCTGCGAGCCACGCCGGAATGGAAGAGTGGCGAGATTTCGCAGGTGAATGGCTGACAGAATTAGCGTTGGGTGACTTGGTGGAGGATGCTGGAGTGGGATTCCTCTCGCACCTGCGATGTATCTGTAATGCGATTCCTGAGCTATGGGTTTCCTGCGGAAGGGCCGACGCAGCCTTGATGGCGTACAACGCGATTCGGCATGCCGGCTGATTGCCGCAACAGTCTCTTGGCCAGCATTGGCACTGAGGCTGACTCGGTTCCCTCGGTGCCAAAGCCGGCTCTAGGCAGACAGGTGCCTCGATGAAGCTTGAGCAAGCCAAGCGCTGCTTCCTGTGTCGATACAACACGCGGGGCGGCGGTGAGTGGGACAGCGGCCTCGCCGAAACTAGTGGCGTGAAGGCGGCAGCCACACACACCCCTGTCCAGCTCAACAGCGCCTGGGCTTTGGGACCACCACCATCGACAAAACCAGTGCTTGGTGAATTCCAAGCCGCTCGGGAGCGCGCGTCCAGTGCACACCCGACCAGGTCCTTGATGAGCTGGTGCGGCGGGAGGGCGGCTGAAGCAGAAAGAGGAAGAGAAATGAGGCTCGACAAGGAGAACCACAGGTCATTGGTGGTCTGTGGAAGCCAAGCGAAGCCAAGGGTCAAGTCTTCATTCTTGGTGTTTTCTTGCTTCAAAGCAGGGTGAGTTCCGGGGACGTAGTACGAATTCCCTTCGCACCGCCTCCGAAATGAGCGTTGCGTCCCGGAATCTACCAAGAACCGTTCGATCCAGCGGGTATAAGCCTCCTCTGTCCGCGGCAAGTAGTGCGTCGCACGGCAGGCCCGATGGATTTGCTCGAACAGCTTCATGGCTGTATGATGTCATGCACGAATAGCAATGTTAATATGAGGAAATGGAAGGCAGGTTAGAATGGTCGGGAACGTAAGTAACGGCGAACGGCGCCCGTCGGCGCTATGATGCAGATTCGCACACTAATAATTGTTAGGCCGCATTTGAATATAATTAACTTGGTTTCATCGAGGAAAAGTCAATGGAGCTGTTTCCAAACTTAGAAATCGGATTGTTCAACGGATGGATACTGATTGTCCTCTTCTTTGGGGCTTATGGGATCATGTTGATATTCTTCCCCAAAAAAGCGATTGCGAGGCTATATGACCGATCGGGTCAGAGAGAGCATCAGCTACTCCGCCGCTTATTTGGAGTGATCTTAGTATTGATGTGGCTCATTTTTGTGAGTTTGACCCCCCTGAAAATTGGCGATGTAGTGTTTATGATAGGAATTTCAATATATTCCCTTGGGTTGATTGGATTTGTAATTGCACTCAACAATTTCAAAAACGCTCCGGTTGATCAGCTAGTTACAAGTGGGCTCTATAGGATCTCACGGCACCCTCAGCAATTGGCCGTATCCGTATCCTTCCTGGGGATAGCCATCGCCATAGGATCATGGCCAACATTCGCATTCATGATCCTTGGTGTGATTGGAGCTCATTTTAAAATCCTCGCGGAAGAGGAAGCTTGCCTGGAACAGTATGGTGAGTCGTATAAGAACTATATGGAACGTATTCCTCGGTATTTTTTGTTCTTCTGAGATGGTTTCAAAATGATTATGGAGTGAAGATGGTTCACAGATTTGGTGTTGAATTTGCTTCCGAA
>Ga0315543_1004476_pt1 | contig 11643 bp, 12 predicted proteins | sample SalMarSW160210MG_2_FD_203098 | JGI IMG/M metagenome (GOLD analysis project Ga0315543, IMG submission 203098) | Salt marsh sediment microbial communities from the Plum Island Ecosystem LTER, Massachusetts, United States - Salt Marsh Sediment SW1601-210 ...
TTTGAAATCCCTAACAAGTTCGTCATCGGGTACGGGCTGGATTTCGCCGAAATCTATCGTAGCCTGCCCTACATTGGTGTGCTGAAGGAAGAAAAGTACGACAAGACGTAGCGGATGGCCACATTCTAAGCAAGGAAAGGACAGAAAATGTATAGAGCGTCTCAGAGATCGGCTTCGTTCGTAGTTATGCTGTTCCTTGTGGCTGCCATGACACTGTTGTGGGTTCTGCCTGGCACAGGGCAGCAAGGGGCAACAGTTCACGCCCAGACTCGCATCACTATTTTCCAGGAGGGAGTGAGACCTTCTGGCTACGCAGGTACGGACGACACTCACATTGATCACAACTCCCCGGACGCTAACCAGTCTCACACAACCTACTTGTGGTTCAGGGAGGACAACTGGATAGTGCCATTGATTGACTTTGACGTTTCCAGTATCGCTGGCACTGCCATCGTGCGTGCGCAATTGCAACTGCGCGTCGTGGAGCCATACACAGGGCACTACCGGCCATGCAAAATCGCTGCCTATTGCGTCAGAAAGAACTGGGTACTGGAAGAGGTCACCTGGAATCAAGCTTCGGCCAGCGTTCCCTGGGACGAACCAGGTTGCAAGGGCCTCGGCGATCGCTGCCAAGAGTACAGCGGCGTATCGGAAACAGAAGACCCAGACACGTGGATGACCATTGACGTGACTTCCATCGTGCAACAATGGGTCAACGGCGAGAACTATGGCCTGATTCTGCGCGGCTACATCTCTAGCAGCGGGCGTGCTGCGTTTCTCTCCTCTCGCGACCGTAGCGCCGACTTTCGTCCCAAACTCACAGTGGAGTATATGGAACAGCCAACACGTACACCCACGCCCACCAACACGCCTACCACGACACGTACACGCACGCAGACAGCAACGGCTACGCCCACTAACACGCCAGTCGACACCCCGACAACCACACCAACTGCGACGCCGCATATGATCTACCTGCCCATTGCTATCAAGGCCGCCACGCCTGGCTAGAGCGCAGTAGCAAGACATACACAAAAAGCCCCCTCTGCCAGTTCTGGAGGGGGCTTTTCGCTGCCTTCAGCGCTTATCTCATTCTCAGCTAGCCCAGTTTGGCCACAGCTTCACCAATCCACTGCAGCGCCTTGTTGATATTTGGGATCGAATTAGCGTATGAGAGACGCAGGTAACCCTCGCCGTACTCACCAAAAGCGGTGCCGGACAGCACGGCAACGCCCGCCTCCTGCAACAGATAGTCCGCCAACGCTTTGGCATTGGCAAACTTGCCGCGCTTGACGACCTCCTTCACGTTCGGGAACACGTAGAAAGCACCTTTAGGCATCAGGCAACTGATTCCGGGAATCTCATTCAATCCTTTCACGATGATGTCACGACGTTCTTTGAACGCGGCCGCCATCTTGTAGGATTCGTCCTGCGGGCCCTTGAGTGCTTCGATGCCTGCGATTTGCGTAAAGGCCGCTGTGCACGAATTCGAGTTAGTCATCAACTTGGCCACCTGCGCTGCCAATTCCTCAGGCATAACGCCATAGCCCAACCGCCACCCGGTCATGGCATAGCTCTTGGAAAAGCCATCCAGGATAATCGTATGCTCCAGCATCCCCGGGAAGCGTGTGATGCTCAGGAATTCCCCCTCGTAGACGAGCCGGATGTAGATCTCGTCAGAGAGGACCATAATATCATGCTCCTTGGCAATCTCTGCTGTGGCTTCCAGGTCCTCCAGCGAGAGCATACCGCCACAAGGGTTGTGAGGAGAGTTGATAATGATCATCCTAGTGCGTGGAGTGACCTTGCTTCTCAATTCGTCAATATCAAAGCTGAACTCGCGCTCCTCCGAAAGGCGCAGGGGCACCGCCTTTGCTCCAACAAACTTGATGACAGACTCAAAGATGGGGAACCCGGGGTTAGGGTAGATGACTTCGTCCCCGGGCCCAGACAGGGTCATAATCGTAAAGAACATAATGGGCTTGCCACCCGGAGTGACTACAACCTGGTTCGGGTTAACCTTGATACCGCGCGACCTGGAGACGTCGTCGGCTATGGCCTGGCGCAATTCGGGCAGTCCCGCGGACGGTCCGTAGTGCGTGTAGCCGCTGTGCAAAGCACGGCACGCCGCCTCGATGATGTTGGAAGGCGTGTCAAAGTCGGGCTCTCCGATCTCTAGGTGCACAACGTCACGACCCTGAGCTTCCAAAGCTTTCGCCCTTACGAGCACCTCAAAAGCCGTCTCGGTGCCCAGTCGGGACATCCTCTCCGCTAGTCTCATCTTTCTTCCTCCTTGAAGCGTCTGCTGTGTGTCTCTACCGGCAGCCACATTACTGCCCACGGTATTGTATCACAAGAACACGGAAGTTGCAACCCCGACTGGCAAGTCTCCAGCCTGGAACATCTATACGTAGTAACGACTTCAGTCGTCCCTGCCGCCCAGAACAACTGCTCGTAGTAACGATTTCACTCATCCCAGCCACACCCAAAGTTGCCTATCGGATAGTCGTTCCACGTGACCCGAAGCCAATCGCGGCCCTTGGTATCAAAGTATAAATGCACACTCGACTATGCCCACGCATACGGGTCGCTCACGTGACCGTGTTTAACCGGGTTGTAGTGAATATAGTTCAACGCCTGATAGTAATGCCGCTCGCCGCGAATCCAGCGGTCCGTGAATTTGTACCATACCCGCCGTTGACTAGTCATTTCATCCGCCAGGTTCCATTCCCGTGATGTCGTTCCGTGCAGGCGTCTGACGAGGCCCGACACTATGTTGAGCGAACTGACACCAACCAGAATATGATAATGGTCGGGCAGAATGACCCACCCGCCAATGTCAGCATCCACAGAACGAAAGACGTCGATCAAGCGGAATTCGAATTCATCCCTACGGTCGGATGCCCGCATCACTGGCTTGTGTTGGAAATTGGCGGCAGTGAGGAAGTACCAGCCAGCTTCACGATGGGGGTGTGGCGGTGCATGCAGGGGATAGCCACGTTCACGGCGATGTGCTATGACAGCGGCTCGCTCCTCTGGACTCATTCTACGGTATTCGTAAGGCATTCCCCTACCTCTCTGAAACGACTGAAGTCGTCACTACGAAGGCTGATACACATCGAGCAGTTTCTTTGCTGCTCGTGACCAGGTAAAGTTGCGCGCCTGTACCACGCCCCGCCTCACCATCTCCTGACGCAGGGCTTGATCGTTCAGCAGACGTTGCATCGCCCCTGCCAGCGCAGCGACGTCAAGCGGATCTACCATCAGCGCAGCGTCACCAACTACCTCAGGCAGCGATGAGACGTTCGAAGTCACGACTGGCGTCTCACAGGCCATTGCCTCCAGCGGGGGCAGGCCGAAACCCTCGTATAAGGACGGAAAGACAAACAAATCCGCCAGGGTATACAGAGCTGGCAGATCCTCGTCAGCCACATAGCCTGGGAAGCATACCGCATCCTGCAGACCCAACTCCTCAACGCGACGGAAAATGCCTTCGTACATCCAACCTGCGCCTCCGGCGATGACCAGCTTGATTTTGTTCCCTGCCCCCTCTCTGGCTCGCGCGTACGCTTCGATAAGCCGCTGAAAGTTCTTTCGTGGCTGCAGCGTTCCCAGACCGAGCACGAAACGAGCGGGCAGGTGGTAGCGATTGCGCACTCCACGAAGCACGTGAACATCTTGAACGCGCTGAAAGCGCTGCTCCACCCCTGCGTAGACAACCTCAACGCGGTTGGGATCCACGCCCAGCAAGTCGATGACGTCGGCCTTTGTGCATTCCGAGTCTGCCAGCACGACATCTGCACGACGCACCGAGGCTGGCACGACCCGCAGCAGGTAGGATCGCAGACTGGGCTCTGAGCACTGAGGAACGCGCATGAATGACAGATCGTGAACCGTCAAAATAGCTCGCGCTCTGCGCACCGGCGGAAGCGTAAAATCTGGGGAATGAAATACGTCCAAGGCACCGCCGAACAGTTCCACCCACAATGGCAGGCGCAGCCGATGCCAGAGGATGGCCAGGACACGGTCTGACACTGGCAGTCTGATACTGCGCACATTGGCGTGGCAGGTCACGGCCCGAAGCTGGGACGTTGCGTTGCTGATACCCGCGCCGGCTACCAGCAAGATGTATTCATTCTGCGGACCAAGTTCAGCCAACGCGTTGACAAGTTGTCGCGTATAGCGTCCAATGCCAGCGCCCTGTCGCACAGCCGCCGTGTAGTCAATACCGATACGCATGCCAAGTATCCATGTTTCTGTCAGCCACAAGCAACAGGCCGAGAACCAGCCCCAGTTGCACATTCATACTGTGCACAAAAAGGTTGTCAAACAAGTTATGTACAGAAAGATGTACGAGCACCCCCAGGGCACCCAAAGCCACCGCGCGCCAATAACCATCTGTGCACCTGATCACGCGCCAAGCCTGGATGAAACAAGCCGCAAACAAGGCCAGGTAGGCGCTTAAGCCTATGATACCCGCCTCTGCTGCGATGTTGAGGTAATAGTTGTGGGCATGCCCCAGCGGGTCGCGCCAGCGACCCAGCGCGTACTGCGGATAGACCACAGGGTAGTTGCCGACGCCCACCCCGAGCCAGGGGTGATCAGAGAACATGCCCACGGCAGCCAGCCAGTGAGCCATACGCTCAACGATTGCCCAGTTGGCATCAGTCACCTCCACAGCGCTCACATCTACGCCGCCCAGATACGGCAAGAACTCTGAGACCCTTTGCACCAATGCTGTCGGGAGATACTGTGCACCACTGGCAACAAGTACGTATGCCACCAACAACCCGACGGCGATCGCGATGAACAGCGCATTTCGGCTGCGCACCACCGTGATCACCACGAGCGCTGCCGCCAGGCCTATCCACCCCCCACGCGACCAGCTCATAACCATAGCTGCCAACATGACCACAAGAGACGCCACCGAAGCGAGGTGTGGCACGATCTGTGCCAGCGCAGGACGAATCGCGGATTGCAGCCTCCACAGCTTTGCCGCCCACACCTCCAGCGCGTGTAGCGACAGGGCATAGGCCAGAGGTAAAGTCAGACCCAGATAACCAGCAAAGGGATTGGGCTGTGCAAAGTGTCCGTAGGCACGCATGAAACGCCCAAAGAGGATGAACCCCTCAGGTCCCACGCCACGAAGAAACTGATAGACGCCTACCAGCGCTTCAGCGCTGCCGGCCGCCAACAGCGCCCAGACCACCAGCCTACCCCCGTGCTCATCCACAGCACCAGCTATGAATAGATAGATGATAAGTACCTCTAACCACTTCACGAGCTCTTTGGCGCTCAACTCAAACGACAAAGCACCCAACGTCGAGAGGAAAATGGCAGCCAGAAAGACGAGCAACGGTAGGAGCAAGGGAGCGCGGGGAACCACGATGCGCCTTGCGGCGACCATTTGCGCTAACCAGAAAGAAAGCAGAAAAAGGATAAGCAGCTCAGCACTCCCGACGTTCATCGGCCCGAGTGGCAGCTCTCTAATGGACCCGAAGGGCACGGCGAAGGCCAGAAGGCAAAGACCATACCGTGGCCGGACGAGGAGCCCCACCAGCAGGATGCTGCCAACGACAAGCAGCGCGGCCCACTTCCAGGGCAACAAGGCCAGGGCCAAGCCGAGTGCCACAATCAGCAGCGCGAGCAGGACCCTCGGAACGACCAAACGTAGATTGAACGCCAGGAGTCTATTCATAGTCGGTTACAGGTTAACGGTTGCCAGTTGGCTATTCGCCCCGCCGTGATCGTCCATCCTCGCATAGCATCTTCCCCGTCAGGCTGTCTCCTTTGTCTCTCGACACCTTTGTCACGTCTGACAAAGACGTGGAAGACGAGAGGTCGCCTCCCTGCGGGGCGCTTCGGCGGCATCGCTCGCCCTATCTCACCTTTGTCTTTACGCCACCTCTGGTCTTTACGCCAGAGGCGCCGTCTACGCCTTGGCGCGTACCTCTGGCCTTTATGCCAGAGGCGTAAACGGGAGACAAGGTAAACGGTGACGATAGGACTGAAGCGACGAACGGCGCTTGACGGGACGAGGCGGTTGCCGGTTGGCAGTTAGCGGTGAGCAGTCGGCAGGACAGGGTGAGCCTATTGGCACGATCAGAGCAGAACCCTAGCTCCTGGCGGACGTGTCCGAGCCTGGGGAGGAACGAACGCGCACGAGGGCGTAAACTGCATCGTACACCACACGTGTGTTCCACTAAGGGCAGAGTCCTCCGCCGACTTTTGTCTCTCTGCGATCTCCGCGTCTCTGCGGTGCGCCAAGAGATCAAGACGCCAGTGGCTTTCTATTCCTCCGCCTCGCGCGCCAAGATGATCGCTTCGGCAATCTCCTTCATTGGGCGTCGGGTGTTCATACTCATCTTCTGTACGCGACGAAAGGCCTCCTGCTCAGTCAGACCTTGTGTGTCCATCAGAATCCCCTTAGCGCGATCCACTACTTTGCGCGTCTCCAGGGCCTCTTTGAGATCCTCCACCTCCTTTTCCAGAGCCTGGAATTCCTCAAACCTGGACAGAGTGACCTCAATGGCCGGAGCCAGATTCGACTCGTGGAAAGGCTTTACCAGGTAGCCAACTACGCCTGCCTCTTTGGCACGCTCGACGAGATCCTGCTGGCTGTACGCTGTCAGTAACAGCACTGGGGCAATCCTTTCGGCCGTCAGCACTTTGGCAGCGTCAATGCCATCCATGCCTGGCATCTTGATGTCCATAATCACAATGTGCGGCCTCAGCTCGCGAGCCATATTGACCGCGCTTTGACCGTCGCTGGCCTGACCCACCACCAGGTAACCTAGGTTGGTCAGCATCTCTCGCAAATCCATCAGGATGAGCGACTCATCATCCGCGATCAGTATCCTCTTTCGCTCCAACTCTTGGCACCTCCCAAAGGTGTTTTGGGGAAAGCCACTACAGCTTTCACCCCTTTGTCACCACGCAGTTCAAAGTTGCCCTTGAGGTCACCCTGAACCAGCGTCTGTACAATGCGCAGTCCCAGGCCACTCTGTTCGTCCAGGTCAAACTCGCTGGGCAGGTCCGCACCATCGTCGGCAACGTCAATGCTCACCCATTCCCCATCATCAGTCAGCCTAATAGTCACCGTGCCCTTCCTGCGGTGCTCGTAACCATGCTCCACAGCATTCTGCAACAACTCATTGATAACGAGAGCACATACAGTCGCCTGCTGCGGAGACAGATATATGCCTGGACCTGCGACCCGGAACTGAATGCTCTTGCTGGAAACTACAACACTCTGCGACATCTGGTCGGCAATGCGCTGTGCAATGTCGCGAAGGTTGATCACACTGGCGCTGTTGCAAGAAAGGAACTCGTGCACCACTGCCACACTCAGGATGCGGTTGACACTTTCCAGCAGTGCTTGATTGACCTCTCCAGAATCAGCCCGCCGGGCCTGCAGGCGCAGCAACGAAGCTATCGCCTGCAAGTTGTTCTTGACGCGGTGGTGTACCTCCTGGATCATGGCCAACTTGGCCTTGAGTTCTCGCTCCTTGTCCCTCGCCTCTGTCGCATCGTGGACAGTCACCATGACGCCTTCAGGAACCGCGCCCACAGGAGACGGCACTGCTGGAACGCGTTTCAACAGAGACCTCCACCAGCTTCTGCGGACGTACAGCGGGATGGCCTTCCTGATCCAGATGCGGCCGTGTTCTGCCGTCTCCCGCTCTATGCAAGTCCCGAGGCTCAAGGCCTCGTCCGCAAGCTCAGCGTCGGCCGTTTCTAGGCTGTAGACGCTGCGATACAGAAGGCTGCCCATGTACCCAATGCGACGTAAAAGGTTGGTGGCAATACCGCTCGTGTATTGGATGCGCCTCTGCATGTCAACGACCACGATGCCATCATGTTCCCCAAACGGTGTTAGCTTCTCCGGGTTGACCAACTCACCACGCAATGCCATTTCCTGCAATTGCCGCAGGGCCCGGCGAAAGGCCGGGCTGCGGCGGCGGTCACGTTCGTACGCCAGCAAGTTCGTCTCGATATCAAGGGCGGCGATAGCACGTCCACTGCTGCCCAGTACCGGCAGGGCCTCGCGGACAATCGGAGCATCCCGCACTGTGCCCCCTTGCACTCCGCGCCGTAGCCTGGTGCTGGACAAGGCCCTGAAAACCCAGGGGGCTTCGTGGATATCCATTTGCCTGCCAATCAGATCTTCCTCATAGACAGGAAAGATCGAATGCGGCCTGGCTTGATCCCAGACCACAGCCTCCTGCGTGCCGCCAGGGAGATAGAGAAGCAGATCACTGCGACTGAGATCCGACAGAATTGGCAAGGCCTCTTGGATGCTTTTCAAGAGATTGGCGTCGGCCTCGGAGAGACTGGCCGCATATGCTTTCACGTCCACAGATACTTCTCGTCCTCAACATTCCTTGTATTCCCCTCGTCTCGCTCGGCAGGGGTATTGGTAGCCATTATAGCACATCTTCCACGAGTGGACAAAGCAACGGTAGGACAGTAGTGCACCCGAGGAATTGGGCGAGTGAGGGCGTAACGTGTTACGCCCTCGTGGTGGAATTGGTGGGTGGCCTCACTATCCCCCTAGCCCCCCTCCTCTCCGAAATTGGCGAAAGGAAGGGCCGACCTGCAACTTGCCACCTTGCAGGAAGCCGCCTATAATTGCAACTAGTACCACGCCTGCCCTTCGACGAAAGGCTGGGCTTCAGGAAGCTGGCCGGGGCGCATGCTACACTAGAAAGTGCGGAGACAGGGGAATGTCTGGTTCCCCCGCAGCGGCGGCGCTTGCGTGAAAAGGCTTAGACAGGCGTCAGAGGAGATGAAAGGATGAGTGAAAGAGTACTTTCACTTCAGACGGTCCTAGAAATGGTGGACGAATTGTCGTTGGAAGAGCAGGGCATGCTGTTGGAAATCGTGTATCATCGTTTCACGGAACGGCGGCGTGCGGACTTGACCGGAGAGATAGCCGCAGCTCGGGAGGCATACCGACGTGGCGACGTCCGACGAGGAACGGTAGAGGAGCTGATAGCGGAGTTGGCGGAATGAGGACTCTGGTCTGGAGTCCGTCTTTCGTGCGCGCGTTAAAGCGCAGAATCTGACGCCAGCCAGATCTGCGCGATGAGGCGGAGCGGGTACTTCGCCAGCTTGCTGAAGACCCCTTCCACCCCTCGCTGCACACCCATAAGCTCAAGGGACAGCTATCTGGAACGTGGGCTTGCAGTGTTGGTTACGATGTCCGAATCCTCTTCGAATTTGTGCAGAATGCAGAGTCGGGCGAAGAAGAGATTCTGCTGTTGACTGTTGGTTCTCACGATGAACTATACTGAGGGTGGAGAAGAGGACAATGCGAGGCGACAATGGGACAGGTGAAGGCATCGCTATTGCAGCAGGCGCTGGACGTTGCTGAAAGATTGCCGCCGCAAGACCAGGAGATATTGATTGAACTTATTCAGCACCGTCTGATGGAGCGACGGCGGGCTGAAATCGCCCGCAACGCCGCCGCCACGTTACAGGCTGTACGGGAAGGCCGAGCTCACTATGGCTCGATTGAGGACCTAAAGCACGATCTTCTACCTGAGCCATGAGAAAGCTAGCCTGGGCCACCAGTTTTAGGAGAGCTTTCAAGCGACGCACCCACAACAATGCAGTTCTGCAGGATCGGATTCTCCAGGTGTTGAACGAGCTGGTAGAGGATCCGTTCCATCCGACATTGAAGACACACAAATTGAGTGGACACCTCAAAGGGCTGTAGGCGTGTTGGGTGGAATATGACTGCCGCATCGTCTTTGCTTTCGAGTCTGACCCAGACACAGGGGAAGAACTAATCGTGTTGGTTGACCTGGGCACACATGATGAAGTGTATTGATGCTTGGCTCTGCGGCAGATGGCCGCATGGTACGAGCCTGCAGTTTGACTATCTAGTCTCTGCGTAGCATACTGCCGCGTAGACGAATCTTCGCCAACGAGGCGCCAAACCGTCCGTGGCGACGTCTCACCAACATTGCAGCTCTAGAGCCAACCCCTGATGCCAGCCCGGGCGCGAGAGCGCGCCGTGGCTGGCAGTTCGTTTGGGGGGATAGACAAGTTGGTCGGCCCATTGTGCTAACCATCGCGTGTCAGTGCGCCACGAGTCGAGTGTGGCCAACGAGAAGACCAAGATGAACGTCAAGGTGACCGCGTTCACTGTGTTGGTCCTGTCCATTGTCCTATTCCTTCCAATTGGAAGCACTGGCCGAGCCCAACGAAAACACTCGAGTGCCCCCTGGCCCATGTTTCGTCACGATGTGCAGCACACAGGCAGAAGCCCGCATGTGGGACCGGCCACCGTCACACTGAAGTGGCGCTACCAAACCGGTGGCGCGGTCCGCTCGTCCCCTGCTATTGGCGGCGATGGCACGATCTATGTAGGATCAAACGATGGCTATCTCTATGCCATCAATCCAAACAGCAGCCTCAGATGGCGCTACCAGATCGGTGATGTTGTTCAGTCATCGGCTGCCATTGGGGCCGACGGGATCATCTATATCGGATCAAATAACGGCTATCTGTACGCCGTCAACCCCGGGGGCAGCCTCAGGTGGCGCTACCAGACGGGTGACCGAGTTCGTTCCTCACCTGCCACCGGAGCCGATGGCACCATCTATGTCGGATCAGACGACGGCTGTCTCTATGCCATCAATCCTAACGGGACCCTGAAGTGGCACTACAACACTGTCACTCTGCCTACCCGTCCTGCCGTTTACTCGTCGCCTGCTATCGGAGCCGATGACACTATCTATGTCGGGTCCAGTGGTGGCTATCTCCACGCCATCAATCCTAATGGCAGCCTGAAGTGGACGTGCTTTCTTGCCAGTAGGAGCGCTGACTCCTCGGCTGCCATTGGCAGCGACGGCACCATCTATATCGGCTCAGATGCAGGCTGCGTACACGCGGTCCACCCTGATGGTACCTTCGCGTGTAGCTGCGGCGGTGGGATGCCCTATCCGGCTTACGTGACCTCGTCTCCTGCCATTGGTGGCGATGGCATCATCCACGTCGGAGTGGACTCCTCAGTCGCAGGCCCTCCCCACGGCAGAGGCTATCTCTACGCCATATTCTCCAACGGCACACTGAAGTGGCGCTACGAGACTGGCGATGCCGTCAACTCGTCCCCTGCCATCGGCGCTGACGGCACTATCCATGTCGGATCGAACGACGGTTATCTCTACGCCATCAATCCCAACGGGAGCCTAAAGTGGAGATATCAGACTGGCGGTAGCGTCGAATCGTCGCCTGCTATCGGGGCTGACGGCACTATCTATGTAGGATCAAATGATGGCTATCTCCACGCAATTGGCGGGGAGCAACAGCAGCCCACCTGTATCTACGTACCAGTCGTGCTGAACAACTATCCCCCACCATCTACTTGAGATGCACCCATTGAGCAGGCCTGGAGCGAACGCGGTTCAGCAGGCCGCCGAATGGCACCCGACGCCTCCCCTGTGGTATTGGCTGTTCACTTCACCCCTTTGCCATTCTTAACTGGATTGAGCGCAAGCCCCAGTGAAGAGGGTGTTGAAAAACGAGGTCTACGAGGATAGTGCCCCTGTTTTCAGCGGTTAATTGACAGCTTATGGACTAGTGCTGACGTTCAGGAGGCCCCTTCAAGGGCTGCCTGAGGCCGAGTTGCTGCCT
>Ga0315543_1004477_pt1 | contig 11642 bp, 7 predicted proteins | sample SalMarSW160210MG_2_FD_203098 | JGI IMG/M metagenome (GOLD analysis project Ga0315543, IMG submission 203098) | Salt marsh sediment microbial communities from the Plum Island Ecosystem LTER, Massachusetts, United States - Salt Marsh Sediment SW1601-210 ...
GATGTTATTTCAACGTGGTAATTGGATATTAATAATTAACTGGTGAAAATGGTACAAGGTTTCTTATGACAGTTTCCTCGCAGGGTACATTTCACATTCAAGTAGATTGGGACATCTGAAGAAACAGGAGGATGACCTATCTTTCACTTGGTTCTCTTATCCCAGGATAAACCGTCCGCTCCGTCCTCAGTGTCCGCTTTAGCTACAGAAACGGCGGACACTATTACAATTCGAAAAGCATAGTGTCCGCTTTTTAGCTGGCTTTAGAATTGCTACCACCGTCTTCGCCAAACACAAGGCGGCGAATCTTCTCCCGGGCTTCAGCCCTCTGCAAACATCGCGGGATAAGAGTCCGCTCACCCATGAATTGGCTGTAATCATCCCAATCCTCCTCGGTAGGCTCACGGTTCAGAGTTTCTATTAGACGCTCTCTTTCCCGCGGCAGGATAATGAATATCAGCTCCAGCATCATCATGCCTGTAACGCGGGTGGCCGCACCTAAAATAGCACCTTGTACCATAGCATTAGTATCTATTGGTTGGTTCATCTTTCTATCTCCTTATGATTATTATTGCTATTCCTGCAGGTCACTCTTTGTGAATAATCTTGCCTTTCATGCCGAACATAGTATCGTGTATCATGGCCGTCTGCATGGCTAGAGTCTCCACACAGTTGGTTATGGTACTTTGAGACTGCGGATCCTCCGGATTGATAGCAAGATATCTGATTTCAAGCCGTCCTTCTCTTGGACATTTCCTGACTTCAAGTTTGAGATGTTTACCTACCTCACGGGCAGCAGCCATTTGCTGGGGATCAAACCCCATCATTCCCGGATTGAAAGTCATTATTCTGTCCCTCCTTTATCTTCGTATTCCCATCCCGATGGCACATTGGGTTGTCCCCCGTCGTTCTGCCCCTCGGGATTGAAACCAAACATTTTTCCGAACATGCCTGCCATTTGTTTACCGGCTATATCGGCCATCGGTCCCAGCATACGGTCTGCAATATTAGGTTCTTTGGAAGAAGGCTCTGGCTTGGGAATCCTCTGGACAATCAAGTTGGCCATCTCTACCGCTGTCTCCTGAGCCGCCTCTCGGGCGATATCTTTATTGCCGTCTTTAGCTTCCCTCATAATATCCAGTTGGTTCTTCACTATCTCGGCCTGGCCCGCTGCGGTAAGCTGGGCATACCTAGCTCCCAGCAGGAGGAAGCCAACACCGTCCAGGACACCTCGCCGCCATACTTCTACCGCATCCCCATTCTGGGGCAGGTGTAGTACGTCAAGAACGGCTTCGGGAGGAATCACATCCTTGGAGCCAAGCTTGATCATCTCGTGCCTTCCTTTACCGTTTGACCCGAGTGCAGGCGTATTGTTATCGGATGCTGGCTCGTTTTCCGGCTTTACTCTCATTTTCGCGTAGTGGTAGGCGGTTCTCCGCTTGAAACCGAGGTCGATTATCTGCTTCACGCTGTAGCCTTCGTCGAGAAGCCTGTTTATCTCGTCTTTTTCATCCAAAGGCTCATCAGCGGGTACCGCTTTTTGAGGTTCTTCGGCAGGCATTGGTATTTCAGTCTCCGGGTCAGGTCCGGCCTCGGCTATAGGAGCTTCCGTTTGCAGCGTGGTTTCGGTTTCAGCTTCTAATGTTTCAATCGGGCTATTTTCTTGTTCATTGTTCATATTCACCCCCTCTTTTTAAACAAAGTGCCAGCCTAAACATGTTTCAGTTCATTTTCCACCTCCGTTCTTGTTTCAAGACTTCTTCCAGGTATTCCTCATTACTCTCTCTTTCACACGGCTTCCTTTGTAATTCATTTTGCGCTGAAAGTGATTAGCGGAGGAGTAACCTCGAGGAGGCCACGAGACCCCACTTGAGCCTTGAGTGAGAATATGCAACGGCTACCATTCCGCCAAGCTTGATGACTCTGGCGATGGCCTGAGGCTTCTTCAAGAGCACCTCGGGCACTTGATGTAGAGGTCGTAGACTCCCTGTTACCCTAGCTCTCTAGCAGTGTTGCAGGTTGTGGGCACTCAGATTCTGGTTTGACATCCTCAACCTCTTGCTTTATGTGAATCATCGTTTTCTTCAGCTGTTTCCTTCGTATGACGGAAACAACACTTTTAAGGGACATACGGCATCTTGCTTACGCTTGTAAGACGGGACATAGCCCTAGCTAAACGCATCGTTTGCGTAGGGACATCTGCCATGGACGGCCTATCTTGCGGGGAGCGACAAACTCCTTTGTAACACGTTCTAAACACTCCAGACATTTGTAGAGAAACGATGAAACAGATTACGGTGCTGGCCTTTCAAAGGCACATGGGCAACCGTAGCTCAACAAAAAGATGGAATGTTACCTCATTACTAGGCCACATCTGATTGAATTGTTCAAGTCGTCAAACCTTAAAAATAGAAAACCTTCTTAGGACTACTTGACTACCTTCTCCTCAGCTACGAAGACGACTAGTTTACTCTTATCTATGAATTTATCCTCATCCTCACGGATCACTTCACCTTCAGCACTCCGGTACCAGTTAACACTTTCTCGCCAGGATTCCAGATCATTAAACCAGAGTTCCGCTACACCGTCGATCGGTGACTCACCACCTTTAGATATTCTAATCGGGTAGTTATGCACGTACTTCCTCAGCTTCGGGATCATCTTTGCCGCTAACGGCCCGTGTATCTCTTCCCAGTATTGCAAAAACTCTTCCTGTGTTAGCCCACTCTTTCTCTTTAACAGTTGGATAAGCTTGATCATTTCATTAACCTCCTAGATAGCTAAAGGGTATTTTAGAGGAAATTCAGAGATAAATCGAATCCAGTTCGATCCAACAACATACTAGAATCAGAAGATAGATAAAAGTGGAGATAGCTGTGATACATTCTGACGAGATGTAGAGTGGCCAATAGTAACATCTTGTCAGATTAGCTTTCTATGCACAGAGTTAGCTAGTCTACCCTATTTCGCTTAGAAGATGTATAATACTCGCAAAATTGGGTACAACCGTGGAGTCGGATAAATACGGACTGCAACGAAAAGGCTATAAATAGAGGCATGTATACTGACCTTGCTGCCGGGCTTAGCCTACGAGTAGGATGGTTAATCTCCACTTAGGAGGAGTAGAGAGGCAAGAGTGAAGAAAGCGGTTATAGTTAGTGCGACACGAACTCCTATAGGTAATTTTGGTGGCTCTTTACGGAGTGTGCCGGCATATGATTTAGGTGCCTTAGTTCTCAACGAAGTAGTAAAGAGAGCCAACTTGGAACCTAGTTCAGCTGATGTGGTGATAATGGGGCAGAACTACCAGAGCGGTGAATATGTAAATATTGCTCGTATGTCGTTGCTTAAGGCAGGTTGGCCGGTAGGGATACCAGCGTTAACCCTTGACCGCCGGTGCCCCAGTGGTTTTGACACGGTTTGCCTTGCGGCTATGATGATACAGACGGAAAATGCAGACATCGCAGTCGCCGGCGGGGTAGAGAGCATGAGCACCGCTGAATTTTATCTGAAGGGCGATATGAGATGGGCTGTAGGCGGGACTGGAGATATGCCCAGAGGGCATGGCAGTCTCTCAACATGGGACATACCGATGTATGACAGAATACTGCGGGGCAGGGTGATGTCGCAGCCAGAGGAGAGATTTGGCATCCTGCCTACTATGATGACCTGGGCTGAAACAGCTGCCAAGGAATACGGGCTTACCAGAGAGGAGATAGACAAATGGGCTCTGCTAAGCAACCAAAGGGCCTGTGCTGCCATCAAATCGGGTAAATTTAAGGAAGAAATCGTCCCTGTGCCAGTTCCCCAGCGTAAAGGCGAACCAATGCTGTTCAGCGAGGACGAGCACCCCCGCCCTGATACCAGCTTAGAAGCACTCTCTAAATTGAGGGCAGTGCTGGGTGGGGTTTGCACTGCGGGAAACTCCTCGGGTGAAAACGACGGGGCAGCGGCTTGTGTTGTAACCTCAATGGAGAAAGCCAAAGAATCAAACATAGAAATAATGGCCTATGTTAGGTCTTTCGCTTTCAGCGGCGCTGACCCGCGCTACGCATGGAAGGCAGTACCTGCAGCGGTTGATATGGCGCTGAAGAAAGCAGGGCTCACTCTTTCACAGATTGACCTCATCGAGTTGCATGAAGCCTTTGCCGCCCAGGTATTGGCGAACTTCAAGGAATTGGGAATAACTGAGGAAGATTACGAGAGGGTGAATGTCAATGGCTCTTGCGTTGCTCTTGGTCATCCTTTAGGTGCTACTGGAGCTAGAATTACGACCACTTTACTTTATGAGATGCGAAGACGCAAGGCGAGGTATGGACTCATAGCCATATGTGGTGGGGGTGGCATGGGAGTATGTGGCATTCTGGAGAAGGCATGACCGTCTATCCGAAAAGTCTCTAAAGGTAGAGTCGGTTGGCAATACATACACTTTTACGCTTACCGCCCTATCTTATGGTTTGGTCTGATTTCGGCATCCCTTTCGGATCACCATCTGCAGAAGCATTAAGCTTCACATTATGACGTAATGTAAAATATATTGCTCTGGTGAAAATGATTCACTCCATGTTGAAGTATATTTGCTTGCGGTGTAAGATATTAGCAGTTATGTGAAATTAACTCCGAAAATCTGTTTAGGAGGTTGGAAGATAGACCGCCGAGAACGGGAACAATCTGTTCTGGAGCTCCTTAAAGACCTCCGCGGACTCGAACCGCTCAAAAAGCTGTTCTGGTCTGAGTTGAATTACGACCGCGTAAATCAGCCCCTATCCCGCCGTGGTTGGAGCCAAACCGCAGCTAACAACCTCGCCGAAGACCCGATTCTTTTTGCCGGGGGTGGGCAGAACAATGATTTCCATGTTGTTTACAGCTGTTTGCCTCAAGACCGGCTACTCCTAGGCCAGGAACGCCCTGTAGTAACCCAGCTCCTTAAGGAGCATCAGTATGGCCTATTTATCTTCTCCAACAAGACACAGGACCACTGGCACTTTATCAACGTGAAGTACGATGCGGAGAAAGAAAAGCGTCGCCTGTTCCGGCGTATCAGCATCAGTCCGGAGGAGCGTCTTCGTACCGCCTCAGAGCGTGTTGCTATGCTAGACCTGCAATCTATCCAGCCTGATATGTTTGGTTTACAGCCACTAACTATCCAGTCCAAGCACGATGAAGCCTTTGACGTTGAAGCAGTTACAAAGCAGTTCTTTGAAGAATACAAGGCTATCTTTCGGATCCTGGAAGACGACTTGAAGAAACAGGTAAAAGACCACACTTGGGCGCACGACTATTCATTGCAGTTCCTAAATCGTTGCATGTTCATCTACTTCATTCAGCGTAAGGGTTGGCTGGGCAACGACCGCGATTTCCTGTCCTCTTTCTGGAAGACCTATCAACGCTCCAGCCAGAATTCATTCGTGGATAACTGGCTGAAAGTACTTTTCTTTGAAGCTTTTAACAACAAGTTCCATGGTGGCCACGACTACTTCCCTGCTGAAATCAGAGAGGCTCTTTCGCTAGCACCCTATCTTAACGGTGGGCTGTTCACCGAAAGCAGGCTTGATCAAGAGCATAAAGCTACTATTTCTGACCGGCGCTTCGAGCAGATTCTGAGATTCCTGGAACGCTACAACTTCACCATCGCCGAAGACAGCCCGCTGGATAAAGAGGTAGCCGTTGACCCCGAGATGATAGGTAAAGTCTATGAAAGTCTGGTCAATGTATCAGAGGAAGTTGATGAGCGTGGTGAGGCAGGTATCTTTTATACCCCCAGAACCGAAATTGACCTGATGTGCCGCTTATCATTGGTTGACCATCTGGCTAACCATTTAGGGAACGAGAGGAAAGAGCTACTAAACCAGCTTGTCTTTGCTTTGGAGCCGGACGAGAAAACCGATGCTGATAGAGCTGTAGCTGGGGCTAACCTCTGGCCTACTCTGAACGAACGCCTTCGTGACATTACTGTCTTGGACCCTGCCTGCGGTTCCGGCTCTTTTCTAGTGGGTATACTCAATATTCTGGACGACCTCCAAGAGCGGGCTAATCGTCAGCTTGATATAACAGAAGCATCTTATGAGCTTAAGAAGCGTATAATCGGCCAATCGCTTTATGGTGTCGATGTGATGGAGTGGGCGTGTCACGTCGCTGAGCTGCGTCTCTGGCTGGCGCTGATTATTGACGTTGATTTTACCCGAGAAGAATTGCATGTCAGCCGGGAACCCCTACTCCCTCATTTCTCCTTTAAGGTTCGCTGTGGCGACAGTCTGGTGCAGGAGGTAGGTAGCATTAACCTAGGGCATATTGCCGCCTCACAGGAAATACCACCATCATTAAAAGCCAGAATTACGGCCTTAAAGGATGAGAAGCTCAAGTTCTACAATAACGATACAACGTGCCGGTTCCCTTCGGTGGATGCTTTGAAAAACGAGGAAAAACGGCTATTCTCAGATATTCTGGATGCCAGGGAGCATGCCATCCAGGAGCGCGTAAAGGCTCTACAGCGGAAGCTGGAAGGTCCTCAGACCTATCAGATAGGTCTGGATGGCAAAGGGGCTCCACGACCCCATCAGATGGATTTAGAAGCAAACCAATACCGGCAGGAAATTGAAGCCCAGTGGATACTGAAGTGGAAAGACTGGCTGCTCTATGAAGATGAGGGACTCAAGGAAATAACCCGCCGGATGCGTGCTTTACAAGTGCCTACCTGTTCAGAGAAGGGAATCTGGCGGGAAAGCACGATTCGTGGAATACTGACCAATCCTACTATCGCAGGCATAACTTATGCCTTCACTTACGATTACGAGGATTCCGTGTCTAATAGTAATGAAGTCAAGAGAAGGCGTGGAAAGCTCGTGAGGAGACCAAGAGAAGAATGGGTTGAAATCCCACGGGCTACACCCGCTATCATCAGTAAAGCTGAATTTGAGGAGATTCAGCAGAAGTTGGCTCAAAACAGGTCAAACCCACGCCGTAAGGCGATAGGTTTATACTGGCTTCAGAGTCATGTTGTCTGCGGCTTATGCGGCAGACGCTACAGGGTAAAATCGAATTTAGTCAAAAGCAGGAGCAATCCTCACTACGTGTACTATTACGAGTGCCCTTGTGGGGACAGATTCGTATCACCCGATAAATGCTCTAACCACCGGTGGAATCGTGATAAGCTGCAAGACCTCATTTGGGAGAAACTCCGGGCTTTCCTACTGAATCCAGAAGCCGTAATTGCCGGCGTTGAAGCCATACAGGATAATGCAGCACAGGAAAATTACTGCAGGCAGGAATTACGTGAAGTTGAGAGAGCTTTAAGAGGGCTAGACGAGGAACAATGGAGCTTGTTACAACAGGCGAAGAGGGGTTTCCCTGAAGAAATGGTTGAGGCAGATAATAAGAGAATCAATGAGAGCCATGCATCGCTTATGCAGCGCAAAGCCGACCTGGAAGATAAAATAACCCGTGCTGCACAAGCTGCCGACAACATGACCAGTATTGAGCAATTTTGCCAACTAGTAAGGCATAACATTGACAATCTCACTGATGAAGATAAAAAACTGGCAGTAAAGGCATTGGATGTAAAAGTGCGTGTCTATCCTGACACAGTAAACATTGAGGGCATCATTCCAATACTTGACGATGTTCCCTCTGATTACTTAACATCAAGATGTTCAGAATAGGCAAGAGTTAAGACTTCTAAATAATTGCGTACAAAGAAATATTTATCTGAGACTAATGTTCAGTTCTTTGTTGCTGGGGCCCAATGTTTTCTGAGACCCAACGCCAGCTACATTCGCCTGCATCGCCTGAGCCCACCCTATCTCACCACCGTCAGGGGTGACATAGAATTATTAGACATATTCTAAGCCTTGAACGGAGCCACGGTAATTTTTTAATTGTATGTAGTGCGCCAAGTTATGGTTTAGTCATCATATTTCTGCCGCAACATCGAACGCCTCATGGATTGCAGCCATCAGATTGCGCGGACTCGAGCAATCTCCAACAACATATACTTCCCGCGCCAATCCTTTAAGTGCCTTTACTGTTTCGTCTCGACTCTTGAAGCCCATAGCCAAAACCACAGTATCAGCCGGTATTTCAAACCGATTCCAATCCTTGTCAATGACTACGGCGCCCTTGTCTGTTATTTCCTCCAGCTTTACCTCTGTTTTAAATTCAACACCGTGCTGATGCAGCAATTCCATCAACCCTATTTTGTTTAGAAGAGCGGCATCTTGTGCAACTTCCGATTCACTAATCATGTCAATGACTGTGACCTTCTTGCCCTGCTGAGCCACGTGCAAGGCGGTTTCGCATCCAGTCAGTCCGGCTCCAGCCACTATTACTTTTTCCCCTGTTTTTGCCTTTCCTGTGTCCACGTCATTCGCTATAACGACATTAGGCTTTTTAACGCCAGGGATGTCTGGAATGAGTGGCTCCGCTCCAATAGCCACTATGATCACATCCGGTTTTGCTGCCTTGACAGAATCGGCAGTCGCCTCGGTCGATAGTTTGATTTCCACAGGAGCCTGCTGCGTCTTTTTTATCAGCCAATCTAAATACCTCTTCATATCGGCTTTGAATGAGGGTGATGCCGCTACGCGAAGGGTGCCACCCAGCTCTTTTTCCTTCTCGTACACGGTCACCTGATGACCTCTTGCCGAAGCTACTGTGGCGGCTTCCATACCCGCTGGCCCACCGCCAACGATGACGACATTCTTCTTCGTTTCTGCCGGCCGAATATATCTATACTCATACTCCCTGCCGATTACCGGATTTACAGCACACTGAACTGATGAGAAGCTTCTAACCCTATCAACGCAAAGATTGCAGCGAACGCAGGGTCTAATATCATCAAGCTCTCCGCGGTAAGTTTTGTTGACAATATCAGGGTCTGCGATATGCGCACGCCCCATGGCGACGATATCAGCTTTTCCTTCGGCAATAGTTTTATCGGCCATTTCCAAGTCCAAAACCGAACCAACACATGTCACTGGAATCTGTATAGCTTTCTTTATCTTTTCCGCTCGGTGCACATTATAAGCATGAGGGAGATAAGTCGGCTGTAAATGATGATGAATATATCTGGGATCAGTTATCACCCCTACTGATACATGAATGAGATCAATCTTATCCTGTATCATTTTGATGAACTCGATAGTCTCCTCTTCGTGCATTCCTCCAGGGACTAATTCATCCCCGCTAATACGATAATCTAAGGTCAGTTTGTTGCCAACCTTTCTTCTGATAGCCGTTAAGACTTCGATGATAAATCTTGCCCTATTCTCAAGGCTACCTCCGTAGTTGTCCGTCCTTTTATTCGTATGGGGTGATGCAAATTGAGCCAAAAGGTGCCCATGGGCACCGTGAATCATTACCATCTCGAATCCAGCTCTCCTGCACCGCTCACAGGCACTGGCAAAATTGTCTACAACCTGGTCAATCATATCCTGGGTCATCTCTATGACCTGGGTTTTTTTTCTACGCTCCACTTGGAACAACACCTCTTCCATTTCGCTTGGTAACGGGGAAGGAGCAATAGGATTTTTGCCATTCAGAAATATTGGCGATGCCCACCTGCCAGCGTGGTTAATCTCGATGGAAATCTTGGCCCCGTATTTTTGGACGGCTTCTACCAGTGTACTTAGTCCATTAATCACCCTGTCATCACCGAGGTTTAACTGGTAGAAGTGTCCCGGAGCATAGTCGTAATCTGTCGCCGCGTCACCAACAGTAACGATTCCAGCTCCTCCTCTGGCAAATGACTGATAAAACTCGACCATCTCTCTTGTCACAAAACCATCAGGTGTAGCCATACCAGCTAACATTGGGGGGGTCGCGATCCTATTCTTTATTTCCACATTGCCAACTCTTAAAGGTGAAAAAACATTCTCGTACTGTGCCATTACTACAACTCCTTTCTATTTATTTTATACTAAGAAATAAAGGCCCGGGTAATATAACCACCTTGTTACATACTATACTTTTTCACAGATATGACCAAGAGTTAATTGATTCTATTGATTCTCTTCTAACTCAATTATCTTACCATTTTTTTTAATATTTGCCAATACATCTCTGCTAGTGGTTGCGTTCAAAAGTTATTTATTTTTTAGCTCACCCCAAAATTTTTCTAGGAAAATGTAAATGGTCAGCATAAAGAGGGCACCTATTGTAAAATGGTAGAGTGGTAACATAGTCAAGTCCTATACTTATTCATTTTCTACAGGCTGCTGCCGTATAATGAGGTCAGATAAAAACACAAAAATAAGAACAGAATTGACAGACGGGACACTTTCGGCTACGATGTGAACAATAAATTTCCGCCAACTCCAGATGCGGTCAAAGATGCATGATGGTGTTAAGTTAAGTAATGTAGTGATGTTCACTGGGCTACATAATTCTTTCAGGGGCAAAAGGTCTGCCGAAGAACTTACTCTTAATGAGATTGCTGCATGTCTTTTTGGAACTTTTTTAGCTGTAGCTTAAATTTGCTTAGTTCTCCCGGTTAGGGAAGCTCTAATCGTAGAGAAGCGTCAGTTCTTTTGTACATTACCTAGAATTTAAAAATGAAGGAGGAAAGAAATGGTAGAAAAGGGAAAACTTAGAAAGGAAGCCGACGGAGAGGAAGCATTCGTAATAGGGCTTGGGTTCTGCGGTTGTTTCCTAGGCGCAAATTCTGCAGTAACCGATGTTAAAGATGATAAAATAATCAGGATACGACCACTACACTATGATTGGAAGTATAAGCCCGAGGAATTTAACCCGTGGAAGCTTGAGGTACGGGGAACGGTTTTCGAACCCCATCTGAAATCATCCCTACCCCCTTACAGTTTAGGCTACAAAAAGCGGGTTTACTCTCCCAACAGGGTCATGTACCCGTTAAAGAGAGTTGATTTTGACCCCAATGGCGAACGAAATCCACAGAACAGAGGAAAGAGTAAATTCGTCAGGATCTCATGGGATGAGGCTCTGGACATAATAGTCAGCGAGATAAAGCGGATAAAGGAGAAATACGGGGCAACCGCGATACTTGCCCAGGCGGATGGACATGGTGAGGACAAAGTTGTGCATGGTACCCATGGATGCAGCACCAGGCTACTTAATCTTCTTGGGGGTTACACACTACAAATTAGAAATCCGGATAGCTGGGAGGGATGGTTTTGGGGGGCAAAACATGCATGGGGGATGGAACCGGTAGGTCAGATGAAGCCTCAAGAGAATCTTATGCTTGATGTTGCTGAGAATACTGGGTTGTTTCTGTTCTGGGGATGCGACCCGGAAACCACGCCCTGGGGATGGCAGGCACAGACGGCAAGCCGATTGTGCTACTGGTTTACCGAGCTTGGGATAAAGCAAATATATATCTGCCCTGACCTGAACTACGGGGCTGCAGTTCATGCTAATAAATGGATTCCGATAAGACCAAACACGGATGCTGCATTGCAACTGGCCATAGCTTATATCTGGATTACCGAAGGGACCTACGATAAAGATTACGTGGCTACGCACACGTATGGGTTTGACAAATTCGAGGAATATGTTATGGGCAAAGAGGACGGAATTGCCAAGACACCTAAATGGGCTGAGGAGATAACGGGTGTCCCATCGAGAATAATTAAGGAATTAGCCAAAGAGTGGGCGTCCAAGAATACATCGATAGC
>Ga0315543_1004482_pt1 | contig 11639 bp, 8 predicted proteins | sample SalMarSW160210MG_2_FD_203098 | JGI IMG/M metagenome (GOLD analysis project Ga0315543, IMG submission 203098) | Salt marsh sediment microbial communities from the Plum Island Ecosystem LTER, Massachusetts, United States - Salt Marsh Sediment SW1601-210 ...
TGTTCAGATGCACAAGCGCATCTGGCTATTGGGCTTGGTCCTATCGGCGGTTACACTGATGCTCAGTGGTTGTGCACGGTTAGAGCACTATAAGGACCTGTTGTGGCCTCCCGCTCCGACTTTGACAGTTACAGTGACGCTGGGGCAGGTCCGTGACGCGATCACCAAGTTGCCGGTTGCGGGGGCACGGCTGCAAGCAGGGACTGTAACTGCACTCAGCGATGTGGAGGGCACGTTTTCCATACCCTCGTTGGGCGAGGATGGCATCAACATCACCGCACCGGGCTACGAGGCGGCACAGATCCGGCCACGCTTGGGATTTCCCCTGGTAGTTGATCTCGTGCCCGACGCGCCCACGACCCTTCACATCATCTACAGCTACGAGATGCGACACGAGTTCGGACGAGAGTATGACCTGTTGCACCCTGATATGCAGGCGCTGTTCAGCCGTGATGAGTTCATCCGGCACATGGAACAGTATCGACCCTATGACATCGTTGACTTTTCAGTTGGGACTGCTGACATGCTCATGTCAGGAATGGTGCTTGGTAGGTACTATGACAATGTGGCACAGATGCCTGTGCAAGCCACGGTGCGTATTGGAGAACAACTGACGCAGCGAGCCTGGTTGGGTTATGCGGCGAAGGCGGACGGCGAATGGCGTTGGTTCCGTGGTCCCCTGATCTGGCCGACGCTGTTGCCTACAGCCACATCTATTCCATTGCCTACAGTTACGCTGACCCTGTCGCCCACAGCTACGTCTACCCCGCAGCCAACAGGCACGCCAACTCCCACGGCTGTGGCCAGCCCCACGCCCTACTATGAGCTGATTCCGCCTGGCAGTCAGGCAGTTGTGATTGTGCACGGAGCCGGTCTGCACACCGGGCCCGGCGGCCATTATCTCGTGGCCTGGAGCCTCACGCGGGGCACGGTGGTGCTTATTCTGGAGTGGCCACGCTGGGTGGAAGGTTTGCCGTGGTATGAGGTGCGGGTTGTCGGCCCCGATCGCAGTGGGTGGTGCAACGGTGCCTATCTCGTGCCATTAGCTGTCACAGCGACGCCTACGAGTCAGCCGAGCACGCCTGTGCCACCGACGGCGCAGCGTATTGCCTTTACCAGTGAGCGCAATGGCAACCGCGAGGTGTATATGGTGAATCCAGATGGTACGGGCCTGCGGAACCTGACGTGGCATGCTGCGCAGGACGCCGATGCCAGTTGGTCACCGACGCGCGATCGCCTCGCTTTCGTCTCAGATCGCAGCGGCAACAATGACATTTTCTTGGTGAATGCTGATGGAAGCGGTCTGATGCAAATCACTTTCAGTGCTGCGGACGAGATTCATCCTGCCTGGTCACGGGACGGTGCGCTGATTGCTTACGTCTCCAATCAGGACGGTGACTGGGAGATCTTTATGATAAACGCCAATGGCACTGGAGTTGTCCAACTGACGCGCAATGAGGCATGGGATAGCTATCCTTCCTGGAGTCCGGACAGCAGAAAGCTGGTTTTCACTTCAGAGCGGGATGGCAACTATGAGTTGTACCTCTATGATCTGGAGACTCACACCGAAACTCGCTTGACCAACAACGTGGCTTCAGACGCTTTCCCTGCCTGGGCCCCCGCTGGCGACAAGATTGCCTTCACTTCGGCACGAGATGGACAATTGGAACTCTACCTGCTTGATTTGGCGGCCACTCTGAATAGGGTAACGCGCCTGACCTATACTGTACCTGCGAATGCAGCCAATCGCTACCCCTCCTGGTCAGGCGACGGATGCTGGCTGGCCTTTACCTCCTGGCGTGATGGCAATGCCGAAATCTACGTCATCCATCGCAATGGCTGGGGGTTGCGCAATCTGACAAATGACCCTGCGGCTGATGAGTCCCCTGCCTGGGCTGACTAGACAGACGTGGGTCTTGCTATCTCACTGGAGAGCACAGGGGCTGGACTCAGACTTTGGAAGTTTCGGGGAATAATCTCGCTAGTAAATCAACTGGGACATTTGGAATAACTGTATCAGCGAAAGGGTTACCGGAAACTTCCAAAGTCTTAAGTTGACATTAGTATTTTACTGCATCAAGGAGGTGGAACTATGACATGCAGGAAACGACTGGAGAAGCTGTTCCGGGAGGAGAGAGTCAAGTTTAGCGTATCGAAGCATACGGAAGCTTACAGTGCGCAACGCGTGGCAAGCCTCTTGCACATACCCGGCCGACAACTGGCCAAGGTTGTGATGATCAAGGCGGATGGGGCGCTGGTCATGCTGGTGCTGCCTGCTCCCTACAGACTCAACTTTGCCAAGGTCAAGAAGGCGCTGAAAGCAAGGAACGTGCGCTTAGCCAGGGAGGAAGAGTTCACCGACATTTTCCCAGATTGCGAAGTAGGAGCGATGCCGCCTTTTGGTAATCTATACAACGTTGACCTCTACGTTGACCGCAGCCTGACCACTCAGTCTGGAATTGCTTTCCCCGCAGGGTCGCATCGGGAGATCATGCAGATTAGTTACGCTGACTTTGAGAGGATTGCACAGCCAGCAGTAGCTGATTTCACCGCAGGATAGAGCGCGCGTGCGAAGCGCTTTTCACCGGAGCATTGGCGACAGGCAGGCACGCATCCTGCCCCTCGCATCATCCTAGTAGAAGAGCTTGGCTAGGTCGCACAGGTCGCTGTCTACTTCTTTTGTTTTGCCGGCGATTTCCTCCAGAGGAATGTCAGTGATCTTGTCCCCCTGCAAAGCGACCATGCGTCCGAACTTGCCTCGCTTGATCAGGTCAACTGCGTACACGCCCATACGTGTGGCGAGTACGCGATCGAAGACCGTGGGTGAACCACCACGCTGCAGGTGACCCAGCTTGACGGAACGGGTCTCAAAGCCTGTGCGGTCTTCAATAGCTTTGGCTACGGTTGAGCCGAGCCCGCGCAGGTCGAGCCGAATGTGACCAAACTGGTCCTTACGCTTTGCCGCCTCAGCTTCGTTCTCGTAAACCTCGGCTATCTTGGCTGCTTCAGCGACGACCACGATGCTGAATTTCTTGCCCATCTCCCGGCGGCGCTTGACATGCTCACACACTTCAGCAATGCTAGAGGGTTTCTCTGGTGTGAAGATGTAGTCGGCCCCGCCGGCTAGGCCGCCCATCACAGCCACCCAGCCGGTGTAACGCCCCATGACTTCAACCACAATCACGCGGTGGTGTGATTCGGCGGTGGTGTGCAGCTTATCTAGAGCTTCGGCCACGGTCGTTACTGCTGTATTGAACCCGATGCAGTAGTCAGTGCCGGGCACATCGTTGTCTATGGTCTTAGGTATGCCTACTGCCGGGACGCCGCGTTTACTCAGCTGGGCGCATACGCCCAGCGTGTCGTCACCGCCAATAGCTACGATGGCGTCCAACCGAAACTTCCGGGCATTGGCAATGGCTTTCTCCATATCCCCGGGCTTCTTGGTCAGGTTGGTGCGCGAGGACCCCAAGACGGTTCCGCCCTTGTGCAGAATGCCGGAGACGGCGGTGCGGTCCAGGGGGTTGATTATGCCATCGCGTAGTCCCTTCCAACCATCGTGGATGCCATAGACTTCCCAGCCGTAGTCGAAGGCACGCCTGGCCACGGCGCGGATGGCTGCATTCAAGCCAGGCACGTCGCCCCCACCGGTCAAGACTCCAATGCGCATGTGCTTTCTCCTTCCATCTGTTCAATGGAATGCTAGACCTGGGCCTGAGCTATTCCGCTGCCCCGAGTTCCCCGCCGCGAAACTGCTTGGATGGGCTGCGGAAGCTCCCACTTGAGTCGATTACCCCCGAGCTCTTAAAGAGCCGTATCTTCTCGCGTACCGCTTCTTTCACGTACTCGCGGCTCAGAGATAAGGGCTTGCGTGGATCCACAGAGTCGGCATACTTGAGCAGCCCTTCCTTCATTCCACGCGTGAAAGCCTGGTTCAGGTAGGTGGCCACGTTGATCTTGCAGATGCCGTGTGGGATGGCTTCGATGAAGCTCTCCGTCTTTACGCCTGATGAGCCGTGCAGCACCAGTGGTGTGTTCGGAATCTGCTCGTTGATTGCTTTCAGACGCTCGATATCCAGTTCTGCTGCCTGCGTCTTCATAGCGTGCACTGAGCCGACGGCCACAGCCAGCGAGTCTACACCCGTCCTCTCGATGAACTCTTTGGCCTGGTGGGGATCAGTCATCAGGGCGCGGATTTGCTCCTCAGACAGGGCATCAGTTGACTGCGCGACCCGGCCCAACTCGGCCTCAACTGGGATGCCGACGATGTGGGCGATCTCGACAATCCTCTTGGTCATGGCGACGTTCTCTTCATAGGGCTTCTTGGATCCGTCGTACATGAGCGAGGTGAAGCCCTCGCGCAGGCAGAGCACGTTCTGGTCAAAGTCGTAGCCATGATCTAGATGCAGCACGACTGGGATGTCTACCAGACTTGCTGCGATTTTCACCATGCCGGCCGCGAACTCCAGGCCAGCGTAGCGTATTGCACCCTGGCTCACTTGCAGGATGACGGGTGCGTGTTCCTCTTGTGCAGTCTCAATAATGGCCTGTATCTGCTCCATGTTATTGGCGTTGAAGGCACCCACGGCGAAGTGATTCTCCAACGCTGTCAATAACATCTCTTTGCTGGTTACCAAAGGCATGATATCGCTCCTTTGCTTAATACTAACCTGGACAATTATCCAGCTTGTTGATAATAGCCTGTTGCGAGATTTGTGGCCTTGGCGCGAGGCAGCTATCACATACCGCAGCACCAAGCCGCTGTCGGTTCACACCGTACTGTCAGTAGAGAAATGCGCGTCGGTGTCAGTGTGATTGTACCATATTGCCACTGACGTATCGGAAGGCGAAAATCGCAGGTTGATTTCTAAAGTCACGTAAAACACGGGGCTATAGGAATAGCCCCGGCGGGACCGTTGCCTGTTATTGGCGCTGATCCGAGATGCCGAAGGTGGGATTCGAACCCACACAGGGTTTACCCCCAGCGGTTTTTGAGACCGCCGCGTATACCGTTCCGCCACTTCGGCTCGTAATTAGTATAAGTCAATCAAAGCAATTAGTCAAATAGCATTGCGTTTTCAGCCTTGCTCCGTGGACGCAGCCTAGCTCTCGCAGCAGGGCTTTTCCAAAGTCACCCGACCTCCGCACGTTCCACCGCAGTTGCGGTTTACGGGACGTCTGGTCTTTGCGCCAGAGGCGCCGTCTACGCCTTGTCGCGTACCTCTGGTCTTTACGCCAGAGGCGTAAACGGGAGACAAGGTAAACGGAAGGCGTAAAGGCGAGCTGCCGCCGAACATGATGAATACAACCAGACTTTGGAACAGCCTTGGCTTTCGCAGGCTGATAGCTTGACCGAACATGGGGGTGGGGCTATAATCTTGATGTATTGGAAGGTACTGCCGGCGATTTGGTCAAATCAGCTTAGCGATCTGTGCACGAAGCAGTAGGAGTAGCGCAAGCGGTGGACGAGCGAGCTCTGGTTGCTGCAGCGCGCCGTGGCGATGCCCAGGCGTTCAACAGGCTTATACTGACCTACCAGACGCTGGCCTATAACGTGGCCTATCGTATGCTGCATGACCAGGATGCGGCTGCGGATGCTGCGCAAGAGGCCTTCATTTCCGCCTTTCGTGCCATGCGGCGCTTTCGAGGTGGTTCCTTCAAAGCGTGGCTGCTGCGCATTGTCAGTAACGCCTGCTACGACCAGTTGCGGGTGGCGCAGCGGCGACCCACTTCCTCCATTGATGACATGCTGGTTGACCCAGATCACAGTACGGTGCTTACTGACCATGCTGAGTCACCGGAGGACCACGCTGTGCGCCAGGATCTTGCCCGGGCCATCCAGACCGGGCTGGACAGGCTGCCCCCCGACCAGCGTGCCACAGTGATCCTGGCTGATATCCAAGGGCTCAGTTATGAGGAGATTGCGCAGGCCACGGGCGTGTCTCTGGGCACGGTCAAGTCACGTCTCAGTCGAGGCCGTGCACGCCTGAGAGATTATCTGCAACGCGAGCAGGAACTTTTGCCCAGGCGCTATCGTCTTAGAAACGGATAGAAGCGGAGTGGAGTATGTTCGACTTTCTAAAGAGGTGGGCGAAAACTGAACACGAACTCTGCCAGGGAGACCTCTCCGCATTTCTCGATGGGCGGTTGACGCCAAAAGAGCATTCGCGTGTGGAGAGGCACCTGGAAGAGTGCGCGGCCTGTCGCGCTGATCTGGAAGCTTTGCGCCAGACGGTGGCCTTGTTGCACGCGATGCCGGTGATGAAACTGCCGCGCTCCTTCCTCATATCTGCAGGCGAAGCAATTAGGCAGAGGCAAGTGCAACGCCGTCGCCTGGCCTATGCTTATCTGCGGGCAGCCACGGCAGTTGCTACGGTCTTGCTGGTGCTGGTTGTCTCTGGCGACGTCACATTGCGTTACCAGGCGGCAAGACCTGCTCCTCGCGTGTCACGGCTCAGACCGGCAGCGACTACGATGCTGGTCGAGACAGCTGCAGTGGAGAAGGGCCAGGAGGCCTGGATGCAACCATCGCCAGAACTGTCAACGATTGTAGCGCCCGCGGAGTCGTTTGGCGCGAGCGAGGCAGAACAGACAGAGGCGGCACAAAACGCGCTGGATGCTCAGACCAGTGAAGTGAGGGCCGTGCCCTCGAAGGCTTTTGCCACGGCCGCAGGTTCACCCGTGGCGCCGACTGCTGCGCCCACGGCAACGCCACGGCCAACGAGCACACCTGTGCCGCCTACGCCAGCAGTGCCGGTACCGTCGCCGCAGCCAGCGGTAGGGGAAGTTCAAGACCGGGGACAGCTTCCGCCTTCTTTGCCATCGGGGCCGTGGGCATTCCTGGACGTCTTGCGCGGGTTCCTGCCGTGGATAGAGTTGGCACTGGCCCTTGCTGTCGCTCTGCTGTTGGCGACCACGCTGTGGTTGCACAGGAGGCAGCGCCTCGTGTAGGAGGGCAATTCGAGACTCGCCGTACTAAAGTGAGCCATGCTGGACAATTTGCGCCCAGCATGGCTTTTATTGTGACATGCCTTCCTCACGCCAGCCGTACTGCCGTCGAACAGGCGGTGCTGAGGTGGCGTCGCAGGAATGATTGCCAGCATGGTAGCAGCATAGTTTGTCAGGCATCCAGGTGACCGGCAAGATGTGCCGCGTGTTAGTGTGCATCTCACCGTGCGACCAACTCCGTTTTAGAGGAGTCCTTTGCTTGGGCGCACCACAGATTGGGGGCAGGAATGGGCTCTGAGCGGACGACAGTCCGCGTCGTATGCCACGCACGTGGCTAACCAAGCGCTCTGACTGGAGACGGGGACTATCGCGTCTTTGACGCCGCCACGAAGGTGCTCAGGCCGTTATCTTGCTGTGGACCGAGTTGCCTGGGCGGTGGCAGAGCGAGCCATGGGAACTCATCCAGCGGAAACTTGCCCCGAATCTGACATGGCCCCCTTTTGCTCAGGCTTCTTTGCTACAGGAGACAAGTAGGGTATAATAGGGTATGATGTTTAAGGGTTCGAACAAGTTACAACACAGCCTGACGCGCACGCGGCAGTCTTTTTTTGGGCGTATTGCCGGCCTGTTCTCTCAAGGTGACATAACGGACAAAACGTGGGAGGAGTTGGAGGCTCTGCTCATCCAGGCGGATGTGGGGGTCAACACTACCATCGAAGTCGTGGATACCCTGCGTGCGCACGTGGCACGCGAGCACATCAGCCGTGCGGATGAGATGCGGGCACTGCTCAAGAAGCAACTGCTCACCATACTGAAGACCAGTGGGCATTTGTATCTACAAGGCGAGGGCAGGCCTCTGTCCGTAGTATTGGTTGTTGGCGTCAATGGGTCTGGCAAGACGACCAGTATCGCCAAGTTGGCGAGATACCACCAGCTCTGCGGTGACAAAGTGTTGCTGGCAGCAGGGGATACTTTCCGCGCTGCCGCAATTGACCAGTTGGCTGTGTGGGCTGAGCGCCTGGGTGTTGGCCTCATCGCCCACCAGCCGGGTGCTGACCCTGGTGCAGTGCTTTACGATGCCATCAGTGCGGCCCAGTCGCGCCAGGTGAACGTGTTGATCGCCGACACGGCAGGACGCCTTCACACCAAGCACAATTTGATGCAAGAGCTCAGGAAGATCTACCGTGTAGCGGCCAAACAAATGCCCGGCGCGCCGCACGAGACAATACTCGTCCTGGACGCCACCACTGGTCAGAACGGTCTCGCACAGGCGCGCACGTTCGGCGAAGCTGTGGACGTCACCGGCTTGTTCCTGGCCAAGCTGGATGGCACGGCCAAGGGAGGCATCGTCTTTGCCGTGGCTCGGGAGCTTGGCATTCCCATCCTTTTTGTTGGCACGGGGGAGCAAGCTGATGACATCGCTGAATTTGACGCAGAGGAGTTCGTGGAGGGTTTATTCCAATGAGAGCCTGTCTGGGGAGAATGGCCGGGCAACGCCCATAAAGGGCTAGGCTGCGGAATGCACAACGCGCAATGCCATCGTAGCATAGGGCCTTGTGCCCGTCCATATCGCGTGCGCGCATGGACGCCCATAAAGGGCTGGGCTGCGGAATACGCAACGGGCAATGGCATCGTAGCATAGGGCCTTGTGCCCGTCCATATCGCGTGCCCGCATGGACGCCCATAAAGGGCTAGGCTGCGCAATGCACAACGGGCAATGCCGTCGTAGTATAGGGCCTTGTGCCCGTCCACATCGCGTGCGCGCATGAACGCCCATAAAGGGCTAGGCTACGAAATGGACAACGCGCAATGCCATCGTAGCGTAGGGCCTTGTGCCCGTTCACATCGCGTGCGCGCATGGACGCCCATAAAGGGCTAGCCTACGAAATGGACAACGCGCAATGCCATCGTAGCATAGGGCTTGTGCCCGTTCGCATCGCGTGCCAGCATGGACGCCCATAAAGGGCTAGCCTACGAAATGGACAACGCGCAATGCCATCGTAGCATAGGGCTTGTGCCCGTTCGCATCGCGTGCCAGCATGGACGCCCATAAAGGGCTAGCCTACGAAATGGACAACGCGCAATGCCATCGTAGCATAGGGCTTGTGCCCGTTCGCATCGCGTGCGCGCATGAACGCCCATAAAGGGCTAGGCTACGAAATGTACAACGGGCAATGCCGTCATAGTATAGGGCCTTGTGCGCGTTCACATCGCGTGCGCGCATGAACGCCCATAAAGGGCTAGGCTACGAAATGGACAACGCGCAATGCCATCGTAGCATAGGGCTTGTGCCCGTCCACATCGCGTGCCCGCATGAACGCCCATAAAGGGCTAGGCTACGAAATGCACAACGGGCAATGTCGTCATAGTATAGGGCCTTGTGCCCGTTCACATCGCGTGCGCGCATGGACGCCCAAAAAGGGCTGGGCTACGAAATGGACAACGGGCAATGCCGTCATAGTATAGGGCCTTGTGCCCGTTCGCATCGCGTGCGCGTATGGACGCCCATAAAGGGCTAGGCTACGAAATGCACAACGGGCAATGCCGTCATAGTATAGGGCCTTGTGCCCGTTCGCATCGCGTGCGCGCATGGACGCCCATGAAGGGCTAGGCTACGTGTGCTGCATTTGCGGCATGGTAGAGAGAGAATCTGGAGGTTGAGGAAGCTGTGGAGGAATTGAAGGCCAGGGTGAACAAGTTGAACGAGCACATCAATCAGATTATGGAGCGTCTTTGACGTAGCCAGCGCTGAGAAAGAGATTGCTAACTTGGCGCGGCGTTCCGCTGCGCCCGATTTTTGGGAGGATGCGGAGCAGGCGCAAAAGGTCATGCAGCAACTGGCGCGTTTGAAGGAAAGCGTGGAGGTTTGGCGTGGCTTGTCCAGGCGCGTCAACGAGTTGCTTGGCCTGCTCGAACTGGCCCAGGATGAGGGTGATCAGACTCTGGGCGAGGAGATAGCAGCGGAAGCAGAGGGGTTGTCCAAGGACCTGGAGAAGCTGGAATTTCGCCTGTTGTTCAGCGGGCCACACGATGTCAAGGATGCCATCCTGGCCATTCACGCTGGTGCGGGGGGTACTGAGTCACAAGACTGGGCGGACATGTTGCTGCGCATGTACTTGCGCTGGGCGGAGCAGCACGGCTACGAGGCAGAGTTGCTCGATAGCATGTGTGGTGAGGAAGCGGGTATTAAGAGTGCTACGATTTCTGTGGCCGGGCCCCATGCTTATGGCTATCTGAAGGGTGAACGAGGAGTGCACCGTCTGGTGAGGCTTTCACCTTTCGATGCTGCACACCGTCGGCACACGTCTTTCGCTCTGGTCGAGGTCATGCCTGACATTGGAGAAGCTATCAAGATCGAAATCAAGCCCCGTGACCTGCGCATAGATGTTTTTCTGGCGGGGGGTGCTGGTGGGCAGAGTGTGCAGAAGAACGCTACTGCTGTGCGCATCACGCACATCCCGACGGGCATTGTCGCCGCCTGCCAGAACGAGCGTTCCCAGTTGCAGAACCGTCAGATGGCTATGAAAGTCCTGCGCGCGCGCCTGTTTGCCCTGGCAGAGGCCAGGAGGGAGGAGGAGCGGGCAAAGCTCAAGGGGAAGCACGTCTCGGCTGGTTGGGGCAACCAGATTCGCTCCTACGTTTTGCACCCCTATCGTATGGTCAAGGACCTGCGCACCGGTTATGAGACAGGAAACGCTGACGCTGTGCTTGATGGTCATTTGGATCATTTCATGAGGGCTTATCTAGAGTCAACAGTAAGCCAGGCTTAAGGAGGTTTCTGCTTGCAACCCTATCTTCTTCTCGATGCTGGAGGCACTCTGGTTTTCCCTGATTGTCCGCTTCTGCGTCAGGTTATGTCGCAGCACGGCTGCGGTATCAGCGAGGAGCGGCTGAGGCGCATGATGGCCGAAGGCATCAGGCAGTACGATGAGGTTCTGAAAAGCGACAGAGATGACTCGAACATGCCGGGATTCCTCCAATGGATCGTTGAGCAGGTAGGGATTGAGCAACAACACAAGGGCGTTGTTCTCAAGCAGTTACGACTCATTGATGCCGGGAAGGGCATATGGGCCTACACACGCCCTTGGGTCCGCGAAGCGTTGGCTCGTCTGTCTGCACAGGGCTATCGCATGTCGGTCATTTCCAATGCAGACGGCAGAGTGCGCGAGCAATTGGAGTATCTGCGTCTTGCGGAGCATTTCGAGGAGATTTTCGATTCGCACGTGGTTGGCTATGCCAAGCCAGATTCCCGTTTATTCGAGCACGCTCTGATAAAGTTGGGGCTGCGGCCTGCGGAGTGTCTCTATGTCGGGGATGTCTATTTCATTGATGTCCTGGGTGCTAATAGGGTCGGTATCGCCGCCGTGCATCTTGATCCCTATGGCCTTTATGGTGGCTGGGAAGGTTGTCACATCCGCACCATCGCCGAGTTGCCTGACTTCCTGGCTTCTGGTGATCTGAATCTACAAGGTGAGGTGTTCTTCCCGCTGGGCCCAGATGGGATAGCAAGGACGTAGTACTCCGTACTAGGCTGATTGGTTTGTAGTGGCGACTTTGGGCGACTGAAGTCGCTACTACCAGGCCTCAATGTAAGCTTGACGCAGCACTGGCCTGGTGCGTGGCTTTGTTTTGTGAGAACTAGAAACAGCGGACGGGGTGCCCATCCGCTGTTTTTTCCTTTCGGTAATTATGCA
>Ga0315543_1004483_pt1 | contig 11638 bp, 16 predicted proteins | sample SalMarSW160210MG_2_FD_203098 | JGI IMG/M metagenome (GOLD analysis project Ga0315543, IMG submission 203098) | Salt marsh sediment microbial communities from the Plum Island Ecosystem LTER, Massachusetts, United States - Salt Marsh Sediment SW1601-210 ...
GTGTACGCCTGCCATTGATTCTACGCCTTAGTGTATACACCACTTCGTTAGGTAGACGTAGAGATATTATAGTGGTTTTACTCGATGTTCCACTCATACTCCCCCCAGTGTTCATCCTGCTGCGTCTTGTAAGGGCTTCCTAACATTATCTGGAGTAAGGCAAAGTCCATCTCCAGTTTAGACACTCTTTTGTCAAGCTGGATCAACTTATCTTCTGACGGAAGGAGGATCAGGTCAGACAATTCTAGCCCGGGTATCATTGGCTGTTCATTGAACATTTGACTTGTGAAGAAACAAGCCTTATACTATAGACAAGTGCGAGAGCTTTCGGCTTGCTCTACGTACCTCCTTTCCTGTCAGGCAGCGGTTTCACTAACCGCTGCCTCTTCATTTTGCAAACGCTCTACCTCGCTAACCGGTATAAAAACAACACCGCCGAATCTTATCCAACTCACCTTGTTAGATTCGATCCAGCGGTATAAGGTCATCCTCGATTTTCCCAGCTGCTTTGCCGCCTCTTGTACCGTCATCACATCGCCTGGTTTTAATGCTGCCGCCATAATCACACCTTTTTACCTGATGTGACAATTGTAACATCAGGTAAAAAGACTTGTCAAGTCTTTTTTGAGAGTTGTTTTTCTTTTCCGAGTGTGGATTGGATTTTTGCAGCATTTAGCCTCAAAAATGACGCGCTGTAGTCAAAATTTAGAAGCCTTAAATAGTTTCCGAGACATATTATACCTTGTGATTTGTGAGTGATGTCACAGAGGGGATGCTTTTACCAGTATATTAGAGTGAGGGCTACAGTACTCTATTACTGTCAGGAAACACCGGTGGCGGGGTTGGTTTGAATAACAGGTGCCGTTACAAGTGTGTGAGGCCATATACCATATACATCACCGAGAAAATTTCCAGGTCCAACTATATTTGAATTGAAGGTCGGAACTGCTGGGTTTGTCACGTCTATTATCGTCAAACTCCAATCATTATGTGCTGTTACATATGCATAACCGGAATAAACATAGAGGTCTAATGCTCCGCCAAGATAATTCGGTGCTCCGGCTCCTTGGATACTACCTAGATGGACAGGTGCCGCGGGGTTAGTCACGTCGAATATCGATAAGGCATTATCACTGAAAGCCGTTACATAAGCAATGCCACTGGAATAAAATACCTTGCTTGCTCCCCAAAGGAAATTCGGCGGTCCACCTCCCCAAATAGCCCCTAAGAAATTCGGTGCTGCTGGGTTTGTCACATCTATTATCGTCAATTCACCGAAGCCCAGAAGAAACTCGGCAACATAAGCGGTATTACCGGAGACATATATTCCTCTAGGGTCTTGAAGTTGGGCAGGAACTCCGTAAATACCACCAATTCGGAAAGGAGCCAAAGGGTTTGTAATATCTACTATAGTAATACCATTATCAGCTCTAACGCAAACGTATGCATAATTCCCTTGAATGGCAACATCAAGAGGCTGACCCATAAGATTTGGTCCCCCGGCACCTGCAACATTAGCAGCGAAAGCTGGAGCTGCAGGATTACTCACGTCGATTATCGTCAGGCTATCGTCACCACTGGCACAAACGTAGGCATAATTACCTACGACAACCACCTCAACTGCTCCGCCAAGAAAATTCGGTGCTCCTAAACCCTGTAAACTGCCTAGTAGTACCGGTGCCGCTGGGACTGCTACGTCGAATATCGACAAAGAGTTGTCGAGAACGGATGCGACATAAGCTATAGTTCCGACAACGTATACGCCGGATGCCTGATTAAGAAAGTTCGGGGCCCCAGCACCTTGGATGCTACCTAGAAATACTGGTGCACCAGGTGTAGCATTGATTATCGTGATTGCATCATCAGCGCTGGCTGCTACGCACATTATTGGTGGCATATCCTTCTACCCCTTTATTGATATGGACATACCGAAGATATTTCCAAGTGGTATGTAAACCATGGCTCGGGAGGCTTCATCAAGACCGCCGATTCCGAAGTAGGCACTCAGACACCATGAAATTATTCCTACTACGAGTATAACAGCCGAACCCCACCAAGGGATCGGAGACTGTCTCGGAACAGGGATAGGATTGCCCAGCACGTTTTCAAGCTGGGTCTTTGGATAGAGTATTGCGTGTCCTAGACAATACCCTGCTATCTTTACGAGTTTAATCATGTCAATCATTGCTCCTTTCAAATTAAGCGTCTCCTTCCCCATCCCGCGGTGGCCGTCCTTTAGGCCAGACCATGGCTATCACTATCACTAATATGATAGCCAGCCCGATAATCACTCCATAAAGCTTATCCATTGTCTTTTCATTTCAACCTCAAATCCCACAGTATGCCGATACTGTTTAACTCTTTATGACAGTGAGAAGTAGCTTCCTCTCTTAACGATGGTAGCGTAGAAAGGCAACTGCGCATGATGCCTCTCCAGTTGCTCCATGAGCACCTCTGACCCGGTAAAAACCACATACCGGATGCCATTGTTCTCAAACTGTATTGTAACATAATTCCTGTCCCTGAATTTACTCCTCCCTATCCTGAAAGCGAGTACTAATATCTCCTTGCCCAGTATCTCACTCAGCTTCTTCTTGTCACCATCAAGCGGTCCTTCCTCTCCTGCAAATTCCCCGAAACGCGGGTAATTCATTTGTCATATCCCATTCTCTCTTAGAGCTTGACTACAGTTTTCCGCAACCCTTCAATCGGACCAGCGTGTATTTCCTTCCACGCCTTTTCCCTAGTGGCTTTCTGGTTGATACCGACAGCCTCCACTGAAATAAGGTTCTTTAATTCTGCTATTGTAGTTACTCCATCTGGAACCGGATAACTGATTTCGGTTTCATCATACTCGTACTCGGTGTGCGTCTCTTCATTAATACCCTTGACCTCGACCTGTTTGATGTTTGAGCGCACTTTGAGTATTAAATATAGCCTGTCATCAATCATCTCGGTCTTTCTCAACCAGATGTTTTCAGGGTTAATTGTGCTTCTCGTCATGATGCTACCCTCCATAATGGATTCCGAATACCAAGTCTTTCTGACACTCGTTCCATTGCCCTTACTAAACAGCTATTCCCCAGAATATGCTTTGCCACAAGGTTATGCCCGTTGCAGTGCTTAATCCAGCCCATGTAGGACATGACCGAGCTTATAACAAAGACCGGGCTCAGATGCTCCCAACCTACCTCGATGAGTTTAATCTTTTCTTTGAACCTCTTAGCGGATGACTTCCTCAACAGGGTGTAGCCCCTAAAACTCCTGTAGCCCAAGAAATCTACACCTCGCTTGTCGACCGGGAAGATTTGAGTCTTGGGATTCAGCTCTAGGGACAGGGTGCCAAGATACTCCCTGATTTCACCTAAGAGGTCGTGGAGTTCCTCTTTGCTCTCATGCAGGACAACTCCATCATCGCTATACCTGATGTAGTACTTCAACCCCTTGTCTTCCTTGAGCCAGTGGTCAAACCGATTCAGGTAGATGTTGGCGAAGTACTGAGAGAGGTAATTTCCAATAGGGATATTGGTCGAGCCTCCAGGGCTCCGCACAATGTCCTCCAGTAACCATAGGGTATCCTTACACTTGAATGTCCTCTCAAGAATCTGCATCAAGATATTATGTTGAACTGAAGGGTAATACTGCCTGATATCAAACTTCAGACAATACCGGGTGTTTTCCTTATCTTTCATGAACCTGTGCAACCTCGCCAGTCCAGCATGTATTCCCTTGCCAGGGACAGCAGAGTAGCAATCATAGATGAAGGTCCTGTCCCATATCGGCTGGAGAATGTTCATAATAGCATGGTGAACAATGCGGTCGGGCAAATAGGGCAGTTTATATATCTCACGAAGCTTACCCGAGTCGAAGACTATCTTCTTCCTGTAGGGAGCTGTGTGAAAGGTTTTCCCACGAAGCATCTCATGAACTTTACCGAGGTAGTAATCCCTGTCGCTTTCCACCATCCTGACCTCGGCATAGTGCCCCTTACCCTTCCTGGCATTCTGATGAGCTAAGGCAATATTCTCCGGAGCAATTATCCGCTGGTATAGGTTTCCATATCTTTTCATTTTCTTAACCCTGTGAGCAGGGAGAGTTTTCCCTTACCGGTACTAGCACTGCCTGCTCAATAGTAGTGTATTCGACCTTGCGGTCAGGTTAAAATGCTGTTCAGGGCCGCGCCAGTCCTGAGCTCGAGCTGTGTACCGATATTACGATTGGCATTCGTCGCAACGTTATTCGAATTACGATAGCTGACCCCTGCATTAACGCCATTATTCCAATTGCTGCTGGCTAGCAGGATTGCGACATTTTCGCATTTTAACCTTGCTTACCTCCTTAATTTTTTAGCCGACGAACTCGAGCCGCGCACCGACAGCACGAGCGGCATTCGCCGCAACGCTAGCCGAACCACGATAGCCGACCCCCGCATTAACGCCATCAGTAAAAGGGCCGCCGGCCAGCAGGATGTCGGTCTGAGTAGCAACGTGGGAGTACCAGTAGTCATACAGGTAGTTGCTGGAGGAACCAATAACTGTAGCAGCCAAGAAGACAAACTTTAGCAATTCTTCATAGACTATATCGCTGATGTATCCATTGTCTGTTATTGGTGCATTTAACGAAGCTTCATAATCGCCTCCAGCTATCGGGTTGGCGAAGGTCCCGCTGCCATCCCGATTGATAAGCCGGTACTCCGCATCAACAGCTTCATAACCATCAATGAACTGCCAGATATTTCCCCAGAGATTTTCTATACCTCTGTAAGCAATGGGGGTTAATCCGTCCGTGCCGGTACCTACCCCGGTACCATTAACCCCGATGTTGGTATCGACTGAGTCAAAACCCGAAATCTCTCCGTTAAACCCAGTGCCACTGGCTTTGTCGACGATACCTCCACCTACCAGCGTCTGGCTGTCTGCGCCGGCATACTCAGTGTAGAATAATAGCTGAACTGCGGAAAGCGGCCATATGCTGAACACTCCCCAGCCGGCTCCAATTTGACCGCCTAGTGTGCGACAACGAGTAATGGTAACTGACTCACCGGTTGGTCCCGCCGTAGTGTTGCCAATAACATTGACCTGGGTATCATTGGTCAAAACCTCAGCACCTGCCATTCCGCAGGTGCCATCCCCAGGTTTCCTTAGCCAGATTAAAGCTGTGTCTCCAACTCCACCACCTCCCCAGGCGCCTGCTGTCTTAACGTAGTCAACAACAAAGAAACCGCCCTCAGTAGGGGTCGAAACTTCATCTCCGATATTGGGCTCGTTAGCCAAGTCGTCTATAGGAATACGCCAGATACAATCAGTATTGCCAGTATAAGGCTGTTTGCCGGTTCGGGAGTGGAGCTTCTCATGGGTGGCATTGTAGGCTTCGTTGTCGCCGTCATACTCGAAATCGGCGTCATATGCCCCAACGTAGATGTGGTCTCGCTCCACCCCACCCCTCTGCACAAAGGCCGGGTGAACCACGTAGCCGGGGCGAGCCGAAGGCGATATCCACCATCGGTAGACATTGGCAGAGGGGGACTCCCCTTTTACGTAGAACTTCGGTATCTCTACCATCACCCTGCCGTCAACACCAGTCAGGTCCAGCCCATCACCGCGGGGATTAGCCCCGTAGTTGTTGACCGTACCAGCCGCAGCCAGGGTGCATCTCCTCATTCCTCCCCAGACGGGATGCCTGTCGAAGTAACCGCCCTGCGGAGTTATATGGTTGCCGAATTCGTCGATGTGATACCAGTCATCGGTATTCTGGTTCCACTCGACACCAATGACTGACGGTACCTGCCAGATAGCCTCTAATATCCTGTCTATCCAATCTCCCATGATTCACTCTCCTATGTAGCCGTGGCATGTGCGTATTGTCCGGTGACTGCAAACGGACCGCCGCCGGACGCCTGTACGGTTACCTGCAGGTCGTCTCCGGCCAGATAAGGCACCCCGAACATGTCCATCAGGCTGTGATATCCGGCAAAGTTTGCCGCCGTGATATCGAAGGTGTTTACTATCGTAGACACGTCGTTTACCAGCTCTCGCAGTCTGACTGTCACTGTGTTTGCACCAGGGTCGGCACATTTCAACCTTAGATTGCGCACGATGTAGCGTGTATTCGCCACATTCAGGTCAAACACGTCGGTTTCGCCGCCAGCGATGGCAGTAATGTTAACCGCTGTGTCCGGCTGCTCCTGAAAATCGTGATTGGTAGCATAATTATTTACAACCGCCCCGCCCGAGTTATTAATCACCCTGCAGTCGCCGTAGATGTTGATTGTGCCGCCGACGCAGGAAGCGGCGATGGTGATGACTGCTCCGTCCGCGGCCCAGATGTTCACCGTACCACCGCCCATGGTCTGGAGGGTCATCGAGCCTCTCCAGCCGTAGAAATTCACCAGGTCGGGAGAGTTGACGGTAACGGTGATGCCGCCCATCAGTGAGTAGCACTCTACGAAGTCGACGTTATCGGCGACGCCGCCGGTGGCCAGCCCGATGGCGGTAACCAGCTTGGTATGGTTGAAGACGCCCCTCAAAGACGTGGCGTTTATCAGGACGCAATCGCGGGCGTAGATATAGCCGGTACCTCCCTGGGCGCCGGTGAGTACCAGGTCCATGAAGGAACTGCCATCCACGTCCTGGCCGTTGAAGCTTACTAAATCGGTAATATCGAGGTGGGCGTAGCCCTTGAAGTTATACCTCTCCATGGCGGCATCAATGTTGTGGCTACCTCGGAGCCGGATGCTGACGATATTTCGCTCCGCAGATATCACCCTCGCTTGAGCCAAGGTGAGGACCGGGAACTGGTATGACCCCAGGGGATACTGCGTGCCCAGCATGCCATTGTCGTCAACGTAGACCTCATCCTTCAGTGCTATCTGCTGAAGGTTTGAATAAATTTTCTCATCGCTCATATTTCACCTCTCTAGCCGGCGTAGCCCATTCTCACGGCACCCAGGTAAAACTCAAAGGTATCGGTACCGCCGCCGGCGCTCGGCATGTACCAGCAGGGATACATCAGCTGGTCCGGGAGCGTCCCCGCCCCTACTGGGTGGGTGGCCGCCAGAATCTCGTTGATGTAGAAGTTGACGTTATTTTCGTCCACCCTTATCCTGAATTTAACCCTGACATCTTCGAGCGTAGCAAGAATCCCCGAACCCATAAGCAGCCGAGCTCCGCCGTTGTCGGTGATGGTGTCCACGGAGAAGGCTGGCGGGAGCGTTACCCCGAATCCGACTATATTATTGGAAACCAGGGTATCTGCCGGGGTGGTAACCAGCCCCATGAACATATTGGCCGCATCGATGTGGGCAAGGTCGTTAAAATACAGTTCCCACTCCATGATAAAACTTTTTACGACGTGGTTGGTGCCCATCAGGGTAGGGTTTACCCTCCATCGGTTGACGCCGGCCCTGCCGATGAGTCGGGCGTTCTCCGCATCCTCGATGTCGAACATTACGACCGAGTAGCCCACGTTCGGCGCCGTGTTTTCCACTACAGCGAGGGGAGTGGTAGCCGGATGTGTGGGTGTCCAGATGTTAAGGTCGATGTTAGCCGGCTCCCAGACCTCGTTGATGCTGGGAAATCCAGAGAGAAAGTCGATATCGCCGTGGTCGGTCCCGCCCGATAGCCTCGATATAATGACATAGGCGGTACCGGTCATTATCTGCACCGCGGCGCCGGTATCGTCGGTAAAGGGTGCATCGACCGTCAATGTCCATATCACATGGCTCTCGATAACTCTTACCTGGCCGGCTGCATCTCCATCCAGCACCTTGACTAGCAGGCCGGCAAATGAGGGAAGGAATTCCAAGGGGCTGTCGTTTATCTGCAGCCCGCCGGCGTCTCCGTCCCTGTCGGTGTAGCCCATGTAGCTTATAAGGCTGTCCGAGAGTGCTTCAAGACTATCAGTGTAAGGGATATACTGCTCCAGGTTTGTCTTTGAAGCCAGTCTTTTTAATTCACTTATAAGGTCTATCATTCTCAGCCTCCCAATAATACCAGTAGCGAGTCGTCTGCCAGCACCAGCCCCCCTACCTGGGATAGGGTGGAGAAGGCAAGGTCTCCACTGAATACCGGCGGTCCGTGGCTATTTTTGAACTCTGCCCGGCAGTGGTAGGCACAACCGGGTGATAACCCCTGAATGTCGGCACTAAATAAAGACCCGGTGCCCAAGCCGCCCTGCCAGTCGGTAACCATTCCATAGCTCGGGCTGGCACCGTAATGAAATCTGGCCTGGCCAGCCCGGTCTCCCTGAAATGTTACCACGCCGTTGACAGTAGCCGCACACTCGGTTATACCGGTTGCAGAAAGCATATCGACAATCGGGTTGAGGATACTACCCCATGCGAACGAGGTCATAAAAGGAAGTATTGCTCCGGGTGTACCGGCTCCTGCTGCGTTTCTGGCTTCGGCTCTGAAAAAATAGACGGTGCCTCCCATGAGTCCCGTGACCAAGGCCGAGAAGGTATCGCCGGTAACCAGAGCTCCTCCCTGCCAGGGAGTAAACGAACCTAATGCCACAGTACTCCCGTACTGAAACCTACCCTCACAAGGGAGTCCGCCGTCATCAAGTATCGTCCCATTTAGAGTCGCCTGTGCCATTACACCATTCCTAGCCTTTTGGCATCAAAAAACTCTGCCTCAATTTGTAATAATGCTACGGCCACAGCCGTCTGCCTCATGGCAATTTCAATCCCGTATACGTCCGGAAGAGGGCCGATATGGATGGAGGGATGAGTTACAGGCTGTGCATCATTATAAGTTTTCTGATCATGTAGTACCCAGGTACCAGCCGGAACGAGAATCTTCCGGATCCTGATATCAATGCTGTCACCCAGAGCCATGGGTGACAGGTTTATCTCAGCTCCCGCAAATAGGTAGCCAGAAATGCTCAGGCTGGTATTCTCGGTATACACTACCTGCCAAGCAGCACTCATTGCTTTAGAACCGCTCTGAGCTGACCTCTTAAAACTCAAACTCGGCGGCATACCGCTGACAACGGCCATGATTACCTCCTTTGCTCTACTGTTATTCCAAGCCAGTCGCCGACGATCGACGCTCCCGCGGGCGGTGCAATTCCAGCCACATAAAGCTCCCGGGCATTTTTTACCCGGTAGCCAATAGCTTCGTTCGGAAGAAGCGGCCAGACCTGGTTGATATTAGTCACCGTCCCCTGGGAATTCCCCACGTATAGCGTGCCACGATTCGTGGGCCATCCCTTAAGCTGGAGTAGGAAGTCATCAGGTACAGCAATGTCGGGTAATCTATAATGGCGACCGAGAACAGGTACCTGCACCCGGGTAGCGATCATGGATTCAGTATTAGGGGGATAACCGGCTACCTGCAGGCTTAATTGCCCGGGCTGACCCGGTTCCATACCTAATACCTGAGCCACCAACTGCTCGATTTCAGCCGAGGTCTGAGCCATGGCAATGAGCAACTGCATGGTTTCCTCGTCTAAAGTGACCGGCCCGTTCTCACCGGGAGCGGCTTTAGCTATTCTGTTCTTTGCCAGGGATATCGCGGATGCCACCAAGGCGGCACCGGCAAGGACAACCCCGGCCTTACCAGCATTTCCTTCAGCCACGCTGTGCCTCCTTTACCTAACCTCGTTCCTCCACTTCGACCTGGATATCCAGACTGCCGCCGGCCACCATCACGTCTGTCCACGCTATCATATCGGCGAAGAATTCTACACGCGGCAGCTCGAATTCCTGCCAGTTAGCATCCATGTTATTCTGTATTCGTAATGGGGGATATAAAGCAGGGGCGGCAACGGTACCCAGGCTGAGCCATAGTATCCCGCCTGCATTATTCCTGAGTAAGAGTTTTTTGGGAATATAGCTCTTGGTGCCTATTTGCTGGGCGAAGTTAGATACCTGGAATATAACTACAGCCGCTGCTACAAGTGGGTTAGGCTGGTTTATTACATTCCCTGACCTCAGTACACCTCTCTCGAAATCTGTTTCCATTTAATTCCCTCCTTATTAGGCCTTCCCTGAGCACAATATGGTCGTGCAGGGGGTGACACCACTTTTTATTCTTTCCTCTGTTTCTTCGTCTAACTCGACGGTGTGGAAACGGTACCCCATGGCAATGATACGGGTAGCAGCCAGAGGGTAGTCCGAGTAGTTCATCGCTTCAAAGGCGGGCCTTTCATCTTCCCACGTATTGAATTCGGTAGTGACCAGCAACGGGTCACGGTAGATGATATCATGCTCTATACCGAGTTGGAGGAACTTGAGCTGATGCTTGGCAACACCGGCGGGAAGGAATATACGAGCCATAAAGGCATCATAGGGGAACCATCTCCACTGACCGAATTCATCACCTTGAAGGTCAAAGAAACAATTGGCAGCACCGGCTGATATCGACCCTCTAGCTGATACTGTCTGTGCGGCTAGCGCACCGAGATCAAGAGCCTGGAAAGGCGGTAGGGTTTCCAGGTAATCAACCTGGCGGTAGAATACCGCCTTGTAAGTCTTTATCTTGACATAGTAGTCCAGAGCCACTATCGGCTCCATTGCTATTGCGGCTTTATAAGCCCTTAACATAACATCTGCCATTTTCAACACTCCTTTTATTTCTTTATCCGAGTGGCTATTTCGTCTTACTGTGAGAATTCCATATTAAACCTCCGCACTTAGTCACTCCGGTATTTTATACCTTCGTTAATGATCCTATCTTTGGTTTCCTTGTCAAAAAGCTCAAGGGCATCACCCAGACCTTCAGCTTGGAGATTCTCTCTTAGCTTCGTTTTCGACCACGAATGATTAAATATCTCCAAGTATCTATGGGCCGCCTCGCCCCGTGCTCCATGGTACCATCGATTTTTTTCTTCCTCAGTCAAACCCGAGGGTTCCAACCCGAACAATTCCTCTTCATCTGCCGGAGGCAATTCCTGATATATCTTAAACCATACACGCTCCAGAATTATGAGCTTGTGTTCAGTGGAAAGCTCCTCCGGTTTCCATGTTTCCTCATCCGGGCGTTTGGACACCGCCATTGCCTGGCCCACATCCATAACAGCGGCGTTGCTATATCCGTTTCGCCTGAAGATTCGCTTACAAAGTTCTAATAACTGTTTCAAGGTCGTCCTCATCTATTGTCGCCGCGGCAACTATTTTTATCGGCTTTTGGCGTCGGGGTAAATCTTCTAACGGCGGTTGCCATGTAAGGTCCGCATCAAGACTTACTCCCATTAACTTTGCCGAGGCAATCTTACCGTCTGCGACGTACTCTCTAAATAGAGTCGGCCTGGCTGCCCGGAATAGTAAGGTCGGGGCAAACCCTGATGTAAGCCAAGCGGGTTCTTTCTTTTGACACCGCTCGTGAAACTCTTTTAACAAGGGTTTCACCTGCTCCGGGTTGATGGTTGCCCGCTGTGTCAGTGTCTCCCCTCTACCGGGCGGCCGAGGGCATATGGGCATACCATCCCGGAAAACACCATAAGCCCGGCAAGTCAATGGTCGAAAATCATATATCAAACACCTGTTGTTCGCCTCGAGAAACGGGCATTGGCTGTGCTGTAGTATTCTAAATTCGTCCAGTATCTGCCCGGAATACTGCTTTGCTAACGGAGATAATCCACCATAGAGGGAAATTCCTGCATGTCGCTCCAGTATCCAGCCTTCGGCTGATTGTAT
>Ga0315543_1004485_pt1 | contig 11635 bp, 8 predicted proteins | sample SalMarSW160210MG_2_FD_203098 | JGI IMG/M metagenome (GOLD analysis project Ga0315543, IMG submission 203098) | Salt marsh sediment microbial communities from the Plum Island Ecosystem LTER, Massachusetts, United States - Salt Marsh Sediment SW1601-210 ...
CAATAATATTATAACGTTCCAAAATATTGTCTATCCATACGCGCGTTGGAACATTTTTCTCAAAAGCGATAAACCTTTCAAACTGTAGTTTATGAATATCAACATCTGTTTCGTTTGCTAAAGGGTGTTTCGGGCTGCAGACCAAAACCAGCGGCTCATCCTCAAAGTCATATACCTCAAGTCTTTTATCTTTTTTGGGAACAGCTACAAGGCCGATATCGATGTCACCGCCTAAAACCATCTCATAGATTTTCCCGGCGCTAAAGTATTCAATGTGAACATTAACATTAGGGTAGCTGACCATAAATTTTTTGACATAGTCCGGTAAAGTGTGCATGCCGATGCTGAAAATTGCAGCTACCATTATCCTGTCGCCCGCTGACGATTTAAGGGCATTTAGCTCAAGTCTTAATTGTTCATATCGGTCAAGAATATCTTTAGAGGCCTGGTAAAACAATTGACCGGCTTTGGTAAGCTCAATTGGCCTTTTCTTTCTGTCTAATAGCTGACATTTGAACGTTAGTTCTAATTGTGCAAGCTGTTGAGAAACTGCTGATTGGCTTAGAAAATGCTTCTCAGCAGTTTGTGAGAAGCTTCGCAGCTCAGCTAAATCAGAGAATATCTTTAGCGTTTCTATATGCATTATAAGTTTTCCTGATAACGCATATCAGGATAATAAGCTTTGGTTTTAATTCACTATCTACTATAAATTATATTATTAGTCTTATTGTCCATATTATTAGTAGCCCTAATAAGAAGCAAGTAAAAAGTTTTATATTTTAAGGAGTGAAAGATGAATTTGCAGCGACCCAATTCAAATGAAGTTACGCAGACTTCAAACCGTTCGAGGAGTGTTTCTCCTGTTTCTGGTATCTGTACGCGATGCATTGATGGCTGCCGGGGTAATTGTGAGGTTTTTAAATCTTCCTATCGCGGTCGCGAGGTGATTTATCCTGGTCCGTTCGGCACCCTTACAGCCGGCGGCGACAAGGACTATCCTATCGATTACTCCCATCTTAATATTCAGGGTTATGCTATGGGTGCTGATGGTTTGCCGAGCGGCCAAGTCGGCAATCCGGACAACACCCTGTTTCCAATGGTCGATACTGAAACGGAATACGGCTGTGGGACCAAGGTCAAGATGCGTATGCCCATTTTCACCGGTGCGCTGGGTTCCACCGATATTGCCCGAAAGAACTGGGAGCACTTTGCAGCCGGTGCCGGTATCGCCGGTATTACTATCGTCTGTGGTGAAAATGTCTGCGGCATCGATCCCGAGCTGGAACTAAACAAAGACGGCAAGATCAAAAAGGCACCGAATATGGCTCAACGTGTCGAGCAATATCGCAAGTGGCACGAGGGCTACGGTGATATGATTGTTCAGATGAACGTCGAGGACACGCGTCTGGGTGTGGCAGAGTATGTAATTGGAGAGCTTGGCGTTGAAAGTATCGAGCTTAAGTGGGGCCAGGGCGCAAAATGTATCGGCGGCGAAATTCAGGTCGATTCACTCGAACGTGCCCTTGAACTGCAGAAAAGAGGCTACTTAGTTACACCCGACCCTTCTGTTGAGGCTCACCAGGCAGCTTTTAGAGATGGCGCTTTGAAACATTTTGAAAGGCACTCGCGTCTGGGGTTCGTGGATCAGGAAGGCTTTATGAAAGAGGTCGAACGTGTACGCAAGCTCGGTGCAAAACGCGTTACGCTCAAAACTGGTGCTTATCCAATGAGGGAGCTGGCGATGGCGATTAAATGGTCGTCCGATGCCAAATTGGACCTGCTGACCATCGACGGAGCACCGGGCGGAACCGGAATGAGTCCCTGGCGGATGATGGAAGAATGGGGAGTTCCAACCTTCTACCTACAATCGATGACTTACGATTTTTGCCAAAAGCTCGCGGCTAAGGGAGCCTTCGTGCCGGATATTGCTACCGCAGGTGGTTTCAGCACCGAAGATCATATATTTAAAGTCCTGGCAATGGGCGCACCATTTACAAAAGCCGTCTGTATGGGCCGTGCGTTAATGATACCTGGTATGGTTGGCAAAAATATCGGATTATGGTTGCAGGAGGGTAAGAATGCTCTTCCGAAAACAATCAGCACCTACGGCTCAAAGGTGGAGGAAATCTTTGTCTGCTATGAGGACCTTGTTGCAAAGTACGGCAAAGAGACCGTCAAGGAAATGCCGCTGGGAGCTATTGGGCTTTATACATTCGTCGATAAGCTCAAAGTTGGCTTACAGCAATTGATGGCCGGCAGTCGAAACTTCAGGGCTTCGACAATCAGCAGGGACGACCTTATGGCTTTAACTCCTGAAGCCGCTCAGGTCTCGGGTATCCCTTATGTTATGGACGCATACAGACAAGAAGCCGAGGCGATTATAAACGGCTAAGGACACTAACAGCAAATGCCTAAAGTGAACTAAAGTGCCTAAAGTGTAAAGTTATAATTTTAGGCACTTTAGGCATTTTAAACTTTAGCTCACTTTTTCGTGTCTCACATTGTTGTCTGTAGATAGCTCGTCAGATTCACGTCTTTATTGGCTATCGCCAGCTTGCGCCGAATTCTTTCCCGGTGACGACTAATAGTGGCGGTGGACACACCTCGTATCTCGGCAATCTCTTTGCTTCGCAGGCCGGTCCGGATCATGTTGCAGATAGCAATCTCCGTGGGTGTCAATGATTGGTACTTCTCCGTTAGTTGATTGATAAAGGCAGATGTTATCTCAACAAGATTGTCTCTTAGAAGCTCCACATATTTTCGCTGTGGTTTTGGAATCTCCGTCAGCAGCGCGTAGATAATGGGCAGCAAAACCTTCTGGACATTGGCTTGTATATCTTTGTGGATTTTAAGCTTCTCCTCCTCAATTCGGCTTAGGATTGTTTTGAGTGTTGCATTTGCTTCGCGCAGCGCCTCGCGCTCTACTGTTAGTTGCTTGTTCGTTTCCTGGAGCTTGCGTTCGGCTGAGAGCCGCATAGCCACTGCTCCGATATTTTCAGCAACGGCGTCTATCAAAGTACGTTCCTCTCTGAGAAACGGTCCTTCAAACAGGGCCGGCTTCTGTTGTGTATAAAATACCTCGACCTCGCCGACAGGCTCATTGAACATCATTATCCTGGCAGCCTGCCGCCATTTTGTAACCTTAAAGCCAGCCGTCTTGTATGTCTGTCCCTCGAATGTTATGCGCGCGCACGTTATCTCCGGATATTGCCATGATGGAGGCAGGATGTTCACAACCCGCTGTAGAAATTCCTCTAAAGAATCTGGGCCTCTCTCGGTTAGCCGGGTGATACCGTAAAGGCAATTTAGCTCCTTGATCCGTTCCCGAAGCGCCCTTTCTACCTCAGATGGTTCGTATGTCTCACTTGGCATAATGTACCATCGTTGGTGACTGTCGACTTCAAACCGACTTGGGCTTTCATTGGGCTTATCGGCAGGAGGTTTTTTCATAGCTCACCTTATAAATGCCTACTTTTAGAGTGTATTAGATAGGTAATGATAAACAATAATTATGCCTATATATTATATGCACTATCAGGGCATTCTAATTGTATTTACTTATCTGTTTATATTTACTATTCTCATTTATGTCAAGCTTTAACCTGAGACTTTTTTATGACGCAAGCAATCGACATTACATTATTTCATCTCCATACATAGGAGGTAACAATGTCAGAGAATGTATTTGAGACAATCTTAGAGAACAGATGCAGTCAGCCGCAGCAGCTTATCGAAGTGCTTCAGGATGTGCAGGAAACCTTTGGTTATATCTCCGAGGAGGCAATGACTGCTGTGTCCAAAGAGCTGGGTGTTCCTGTGATCGAGGTCTATCGAGTTGCCAATTACTACAAGGCCTTTAGCTTAGCTCCGCGCGGCCGGCACGTAATCACGGTTTGTATGGGTACGGCCTGTCACGTCCGCGGAGCGCCGCGAATGCTGGATGAAGTACGCGGCCAGCTTGGAATAGAGCCGGGTCAAACTACCCCGGACAAAATGTTTACTCTCGAACGCGTCAATTGTCTTGGTGCATGTGCTCTTGGACCAGTAGTTGTGCTGGATGGTAAATACCACCGAAACATGACGCCGAACAAACTGCGCAAGCTGGTGCAGTCGGTCCAGCAAGCCGAAAAGGAGGTAGAAGCGGATGCCGCCTAAACTAAATACGTTAGAAGATCTTAAGCAATTTCGAGAATCTTTGACTTCACGAGAAGCGAAAGTAACTACTACGATAACTATATGTGGCGGCACAGGCTGTCAGGCATCAGGCAGTGTGAAAGTCATCGAGTCCCTTAAAGCTGAGCTTGCCGCTAATGGTCTTACTGATACGGTCAAGGTTCGCGTTACCGGATGTCACGGATTTTGCGAACAAGGACCGATTATGGTCATCGATCCCGCCAACATATTTTACTGTCGAGTTTCACCGGATGATGTCCCTGAGATTGTCAGCGAGACAATCCGAAAAAATCAGGTTATCGAACATCTGCTTTATACTGATCCGACATCTGGTGAAAAAATAACGAAAGAAGCTGATATTCCTTTCTATCGCGCCCAGGACCGTGTTCTTCTGAGCCAGAATCGCAGAATAGACCCCTGTAGTATTGAGGATTACATTGCTATCGGAGGATACTCTGCATTGGTGAAAGTACTCGGCGGAATGACAGCGGAACAAGTTATCCAAGAAATCAAACGCTCTGGTCTGCGAGGCCGTGGAGGCGGTGGTTATCCGACAGGTCAAAAATGGCAGCAGTGCCGAGAGGCAGCCGGTGACGAGAAATACGTCATCTGCAATGCAGATGAGGGCGACCCCGGTGCATACATGGACCGAAGCGTCCTGGAGGGTAATCCGCACGCTATTCTTGAGGGTATGCTTATCGGCAGCTACGCTGTGGGAGCGAATCAGGGCTACATCTACGTCCGCAATGAGTACCCGCTGGCTGTCAGCAATGCGCGAAAGGCAATTGAGCAGGCAAAACTGTTTGGATTTCTGGGTGATGATATATTGGGCAGACACTTTTTTGATATCGAGATTATGCGCGGTGCGGGCGCCTTTGTGTGTGGTGAGTCCACAGCCTTGATGGCGTCGCTGGAAGGTAAAGTGGGAGAGCCTCGGCCCAAGGATGTGCATACAGTTCAGGAGGGACTCTGGAACAAGCCGACGTGTCTGAACAACGTCGAAACGTGGGCAAATGTACCGCTGATTATCAATAAAGGCGCCGCCTGGTTTGCCTCAAAGGGTACTAAAGGCAGCAAAGGGACAAAGATTTTTGCGCTGACCGGACGAGTTAAAAATACCGGCCTGGTTGAGGTGGCTATGGGGACATCGCTGCGGACGATTATTCACAGCATTGGCGGCGGCCCAAACGATGGTGTTGCGATAAAGGCGGTTCAAACCGGCGGCCCATCCGGCGGATGTCTGCCGGCTGAAAAGTTCGACCTGCCGGTCGATTTCGAGACGCTTGCCGAAGCCGGCTCGATGGTCGGCTCCGGCGGAATGGTCGTTATGGACGAACGTACCTGCATGGTTGATGTTGCAAAGTATTTTATTGCCTTTCTGCAGGACGAATCTTGTGGCAAATGTGTACCGTGCCGATTGGGTCTGGGGCGGATGCTTGAAATCCTGACCGACATCACGGAAGGACGGGGTAAACCGGAGCAGCTCGATCTGCTTGAAGACCTGGGTGAGACTATGACCCATACATGCCTTTGTGCTCTCGGTAAAACGGCTGCGAACCCTGTGTTGTCAACCCTGCGCTATTTCCGGCAAGAGTATGAGTCACACATTCAGGACAAGTACTGTTCTGCCGGCGTCTGCCGTGAGCTCATCCAATATAGCATCGATCCGAATAACTGCACAGGCTGTGGAGCGTGCCTGAAGGCCTGTCCGAATAAAGCAATTACCGGCGAATCCGAGAAGCCTCACCGAATCAACCAGGATTTGTGCAGCAGGTGCGGTATATGTAAGGACGTCTGTAAGTTCGAGGCCATAAGCATTTGTTGAGGAGACCCAAGATGCAGGAATATGTGAATATCACAATCGACGGCGCGAAAATCTCCGCTATCAGAGGCACATCTGTGCTCGATACAGCTATGGAATACGGGATTTGCATACCGCATTTATGTCACTATCCCGGCCTGTCGGATATCGGTGCTTGTCGCCTTTGTATAGTTGAGCATATCGTGAACGGCAAAGCAAAGGTTACCGCTTCATGCACATTGAATGTCGCCGAAGGTATGGTCATTCGTACGGACACCGACAGAATAAAACGCCTGCGTCGCAATATTGCCGAGCTTCTCGTGGCTCAGGCCCCAAACTCACGCGCCATACAAGACGTGGCAGTGCGTTGCGGAGTCAAACAGGTGCGCTATCCTTTTCATAATGACAATTGTGTGCTTTGCGGTCGCTGCGTTCGTGTTTGCGCTGAGATGTGGCAGGCAAAAGCGCTCGGCTTTGTCGGGCGCGGCAAAGATCGGCATGTGGACTTTCCGTTCGGTCGAAAGCCGGATTTCTGCAAGAGCTGCAATACGTGCATCGATATCTGTCCGATGACTATCACTCCCTGCCCCGGCCCTATGAAGACGGGCGAAGAGTACCTCTGCTTAGCCTGCGAAGGGCAGCTTATAATGGCTGACAGCCTGCCGGGGGCCTGCGTCTGGTGCGATTTAGGCAAGGGCTTTCAATGCACCCGTCAGGTCCAGGCAGGATAAAATCCATTACCATCCGATGTTGCCTGCGTGTTGTCTATTCAGCCCGTCTTTATAATTTAACCAACTATAAATGAAGCTCTAAAGTAACCAATTTATCAAGAAATTGTCCCTAAATTTTCTTGCGTTGATTCATCTATGAGGAGTGAGTAAAAGCACATTCCATCGGCTGGAAAACTGCTATGAATATAAAAACGCTATTTACCCTGCTGTACATTTTGCTATACTAATCCGTAACAAGAAGCAACGGTTGCGTATTGTACGGAAACAAAGAGGGCAAAATGGACTCACGGGTAATCCAATTAACCACCGCAGCTCATAAATACGGCAACCTAAATATACGTTCCTGTGGTAAAGAATTTTTCCCCGGCGATGCCTTTGGCGGCTCATCTAAGAAAACAGGTCTCGGGGCGCAGATCACAATTAAAGCTGATGGCATTCTGAATACGATCGAAACAGATATTCCTACTGATAAAATCACAGGAAAGCCACGGTGGTTCTTTCGGAAGAGAAAATGGGTAAGAGAATTCTTGCGATGTCATAAACTCGCACCAGGGGATACCATATCTATCCAGCGGGTAAGCAATCACGCATATCGCATTAGCCCGGCAGAACGCAGGCATAAAGTGGATTTGTTTGAAGAGGAACTCCAACCAATCTTATACGCTCAGAAACTTGCGGAGAAGTACATTTCCTCAACATCTGCGGAATACAGAAAGCAAAAGGGCCAGTTCTTTACCCCTCCGACAGTAGCTACCTTTATGGCTGAATTAGCTGTCAAAGATAGCAAGTCGTCTGTAAGAATCCTTGACCCAGGAGCGGGATTAGGGATATTATCCTGTGCTGTTTGTCAAAAACTTGCATGTAAATGCCATACCAAAGAGATCGAACTTGATGCTTATGAAAACGATCCGGATTTGGCTAAATTGTTATACAAAACTATTACCCGACTAGATCACTGGTTAGATCTACGAGGCATTCGTCTGAAGTATAATATAACTAATGAGGACTTTATACTATCTGGAAACGATCTGGTAGGTACGCAGAATTTCCATCCATATGATGTTGTTGTGTCAAATCCACCGTATACAAAAATCTCTGGAAACGATACACGCTCGCAGAAGATCAGTGAAGTAGTTCATGGGCAACCGAATCTATACATGCTTTTTATGGCAACAGCCGCAAAATTGCTTAAACGTCATGGTTTAATAGTATTTATAACACCTCGAAGTTATACATCAGGATATTACTTTAGGGCTTTCAGGCAGATTTTTTTTGAACAATTTAAACCAGTTAGAGTACACCTTTTTGAATCCAGGAAGGACGTTTTCTCAAGCCAGTCGGTCTTACAGGAAAACACCATATTGATTGCACAGAAAGAAAAAACACCTGCAAGCATTATTATTTCAACCTCGAGAAATTCGGAAGATTTGAACTCTGGTACTCGAAACGGAATTCCGCTTTCCTACGTACTTTGGAAGAATAAAAACGATATTACGCTTAGACTTCCTAGAGATGATCTCGATAACATGGTAATTGAAATCATAGATTGCTGGACTGCGACGCTTTCAGATTATAATCTGAAAATATCAACCGGTCCAGTTGTGCCTTTTAGAGCAAAGGGTTTCATTTCGGTAAGCACTAATTCTACGAGAAAGGACTATGTTCCTTTGATTTGGATGAGAAATGTGCAACCAATGCAAATTATCTGGCCTTGCAATGGTGCTATGAATCGAGAAGCAAACCAACAATTCGTTATTGATAATAGTGAAACTCGTCAGCGAAGACTTCTCGTGCGTAACAAGAATATGGTTTTACTCCGTCGGTTTAGCGCTAAAGAGCAAAAAAGGCGGTTAACAGCTTCTCCACTATTCAGAAAACAGTTAGGTTTTGAGTTCATCGGTGTAGAGAACCACGTTAACTATATACATAATCCCGGATCAGAACTAACCCAGGCTCAAGCGTTGGGTTTAGCCGCGATCCTAAACAGCACAATTTTAGACCGATACTTTCGTATTTGTAATGGGAACACACAAGTAAGTGCTACTGAGCTTCGAGCCATGCCACTCCCACCTTTAGATGCTATTATGAAGCTCGGTAAACAATTAAAAGTATCTTTTTCTGTTCCCTCACTTCAACAGATCGATACATGCGTTTGGGAAATATTGAAATCTTATACAAAACGAAAGAATCTGTTAAAGAGGATGAATGATTGAGAAGAGTAAAAGAAGCACAGAAAATACTGAAAAGTTTAGGTTTACCACCTCCCCAGTGCAATGAAATTTCCGCTATTACATTCTTAGCACTGGCAAATATTGGTAGGCGCGATCCCTGGTCGAAAGCAACACAGGTAAGATTGAGAATCCATGATGTTCTTCTCTTTTCGCAAGATCGATATAAACGCAAATATGCTGAAAACACGAGAGAGACCATCCGTCGTCAAGTAATCCATCAATTTGAGCAAGCGAGAATCGTAGATCGTAATCCCGATGAACCTGACTTACCTACAAATAGCCCTCGTACGCATTATGCATTAACAAATGAAGTTGCTGTTTTAATCCAGTCTTTTGGCAGCAAATCTTGGCAAGTTAATCTTGCTAACTTTCTCAATAACCGAAGAACACTGCTCGAAATCTACCGAAGGAAACGTAAAGCGCGAATGATTCCTGTCAAGATCTCTACGGGCAAGGAGTTGAAACTGTCACCTGGCAAGCATAATCAACTTCAGGCAGCCGTTTTAAAAGACTTTGCACCCCGTTTTGCACCGGGGGCTCTTTTGCTATATTTCGGCGATACAGCTCGAAAAATGCTCTATTTAGACAAGAAACTAATGCAAAGTCTGAATATTCTGATTAGCCAACATGAGAAGTTGCCCGATGTAGTTCTCTACCACTCTGACACAAATCGTCTTTTCCTTATTGAGGCTGTCACATCCCATGGGCCGGTATCTCCAAAAAGGTATCACGAACTCGAACAAATGTTTTCAGGAGTTCGGGCTGGCCGTGTTTACGTAAGTGCGTTTCCAGACTTCAAAGAGTTCAAAAATCACATGACCAATATAGCTTGGGAAACAGAGGTTTGGATCAGTAGTGTACCTGAGCACTTGATTCATTATAATGGTGATAAATTCCTGTAACAGAATCTGTTGCCATTTAGCAAAATAATCAGTTCGCAGATATTACTTGGAGGCAGAGGAGTTGTCAGAAACTGTAGGGTAGCACTACGTATAGATTCGTATTATCCTTAATACTGGGCGGAGAAGCCTTAACGTAATCGCTAAATCATTTCATCGACGATTTCAAAGTCCTTGACCATTTTTAGAATTATATCATAATCTTATCGTTTAACCTCGTTATAGTTGTAGAGTGGTTTGTTGAAAAAATGAAGAAGTTCCCTGTTGAAAAGCTGTCGCAAATTATAAAAGCATGCCCCAGGCAGGATGCGAGCGATGATTTTTTTACCGGCATAAGCACCGATTCACGAACGGTAAAAGCCGGCGACTGCTTCTTTGCACTGGCCGGCGAGAACTTCGACGGCCATGATTACATAGCCGATGCTTTTGCCAAGGGAGCCGTTTGCGCTGTGGCTAACAAAAATCGTGTCACGGATCCCGTATCCTGCGGCACGGTTCTCAAGGTCGATGACACTATAAAAGCTCTCGGCGATTTTGCCGGAGAATATCGCCGAGGGGCGGGTTATAAGGTAGTCGCCATAACCGGCTCGGTTGGAAAAACAACGACAAGACAAATCGCTTATCACGTTTTAAGCCGACACTTCCGCGTTTATCAGTCGCCGAAGAATTTCAATAACAATATTGGTCTGCCTTTGACGTTGCTCGGCGCCGACTCAGAAGACAAAATCGTTATCGCCGAGCTTGGCACCAATCATCCCGGCGAAATAGCCTGCCTGACGCGTATCGCCCAGCCGAATGTCGCCGTCGTAATTAACGTTCATCCCGCACATCTGGAAGGACTCGGCGATTTACAGACCATAATACAAGAAAAATTGTCAATAGCAGAGGGATTACAGACTGACGGCGTCTTAATAATCAACGCAGAACTGGTTAAATGGTTAAATTACCAATTACCAGTTACCAATAACGAAATCTTAACTTTCGGCAAATCGGAACCTTCAGACTACCAGGTTCACGACATTACATATAATGACTTCAGCAGCAGTTTTACTATCAACGGTATGAAAATAGAACTTCCGCTACCCGGCCTGGGAAATGTTGAGAATGCGGTCGCTGCCTGGGCTATTTGCAGCCGGTTTGGCTTGACCATTGACTATTTCGCTCAAGCAGTAAAAACAATAAAGGCGATTCCCATGCGATTAGAGATGCTGCAAATCGGAACGCTAACGGTTATAAATGACTGTTATAACGCGAATCCCGCCTCGATGAAAAACGCTCTTGATATTTTGAGTAATATTACAACCAAGAAGAAAGAAAGGCGGCTCTTTATCTGCGGCGATATGGCCGAATTAGGACAGCAATCACAAGCCTTGCACACCGAGCTTGGAGCTGCTGTTGCGCAAGCCGGCGTTCAGGTCTTGTTGGCTGTGGGTAAATACGCAACAACTACTGCTGAAGCCGCAAGACAAACCGCGGACTACGATTTGCAGACAATGTGTTTCGAAGATACGATTTCAGCTTGTAATAATGTTCAAGAATTCATAAAAGATTACGATATAATATTAGTGAAAGGCTCAAGGACAGCCAAACTGGAAATGGTTATTGAAAAGCTCAAAACCCCCAAATAAATTTGGGGGCTAAATATTTAGCCCCGCAATTTATTGCGGGGTTTTCAAGGATGAAATACTAAAATGATATACCATTTATTGTGGTATTTGCGTGATATCTTCACCGAAAGAGTTCTGCATTTCTATGCCTACCAGAACGTGATGTTCCGCTGTGTATCTGCGTTATTGACCA
>Ga0315543_1004487_pt1 | contig 11620 bp, 9 predicted proteins | sample SalMarSW160210MG_2_FD_203098 | JGI IMG/M metagenome (GOLD analysis project Ga0315543, IMG submission 203098) | Salt marsh sediment microbial communities from the Plum Island Ecosystem LTER, Massachusetts, United States - Salt Marsh Sediment SW1601-210 ...
GACCCCCTCCATCTCCTGCCGGTCGAGGGCCTTCAGGAGCCCGGTAGTCACAGCCAAAGACGCGTGCTCTAGGTCCTTGCCCGTCGCGAAGGCGTTGATCTCTTCGCTGGGAACCACGTACACACTGGGCTTGGGGACCCCGGCGGCTATGGCCAGCCCCTCCACTGTGTCGTTGAGGTAGGTGTACTGGGGTCCCTCCGCGGGGACGGCTCCCGTGCTGCTCAGCACGACCCTGTCGCCGTACTGGTAGCTGCTCCACGTGTAGATGAAGACGAGCAGGAGAGAGATGGGCACCATCACGTACACGGCGTCCGGCGCCCAGATGTAGCTGATGCTCACGATGAGGGTGAAGAGGACGACGCTGACGATCATGGCTAAAAGAATGCTGTCCCGCCTGTTGCGGGACTGCTCGTCGTGGAAGCTTCTTCTCTGCATCTAGAACTTCACTTGTGGAACCGCTCGTGCCTCGTCGGGTATCTCAAGGAAATCGTGCTTCCCGCGTCCTCCAGCGAGCCAGACGCCAGGGATGGTGGTGACTATGTTGTTGAAGCTGAGCACGCTGTCGTTGTAGTACTGGCGGGCGTACGCGATCTTGTTCTCTATGCCCTCCAGTTGCTCCTGGAGCAGCTTGAAGTTCTCCTGAGCCTTCAGATTCGGGTACGCCTCGGCGACTGCGAAGAGCCTGCCGAGGGCCTGAGTCAGCATGTTGTCCGCCTCGACGCGGGCCTGCCTGGTGCCTGACACCATGCCGGCGCGTGCCTTAGCGATGTTGTCGAATATTTCCCTCTCGTGGGACGCGTACCCTTTGACGGTCTCGACGAGGTTGGGGACCAGGTCGTACCGCTTCTGGAGCTGCACGTCGATCTGGGCCCAGGCCTCCTCGATCCTGTTAGCCAGGGTCACTATCCTGTTGTTGTACGAGATGTACAACCCGATGACTGCGACTGCGAGGACTACGAGTCCTCCTAGAAGGTAGCCTATCATTTCGATTGTTTCACCTTAAGATACTTGTTGAAGCTAGGGTTATAAACCATTTTCAAAATTTGATCAGAATTCAGCTTTTAGAGAACGAAGTAAAACATTATCGGTTCTTACCGGATAATAGCAAGACAATTCTAAAACTTTAACTCATAATTTTCCAGCTAAGCCTCGAGCCCTCTGTTTCTCTTCACCATGTCGTTCGCCCTCTTCGAGTAGGTCTCCACAGCGAAAACCTGTATCAGGACGGTGCTGACCAGCAGCAGCACGGCGGTGAAGTAGAAGGGCGCCCTGAGCCCCATGCCGTCCGCGATGACACCCAGGATTATGGGCCCCACCACGAACCCTATGTCGCCGAAGAGTCTGTACATGCCCATGCTTATCCCCCGGGGCTCATCTACGGTGGCGTCGGTGGCTAAAGCCAAGGGCGCCTGCCCGGCCCCGCTTGTTCCTATGCCCAGGAGGACGGCGGCCAAGCTCAGGGTGAAGTAGTCGGTGGTGTAGGGGAACGCCAAGGCCGCGAACATGGTGACGAAGAGGCTCTTGACGATAGCCGGCTTCCTCCCGAAGTAGTCGATGGCGTGGCCCATGGGCACTGCCAGGATCAGGTTCATTATGGTGGAGTAGCTGATGATCGCCCCTATGTCCGTCTCGTTAAGCCCCAGTTCGCTGTCAGCGTAGAGGGGTATCATGGTGCTCCTGATGCCCGTCCTCATGAAGAAGATGGTGAATGTGGCCAGGCACGCGAGGCTGTAGCTCCTGTTGGAGAGGAGACGCTTGGCGGTCGGCCAGTCGAAGTGGGTCTCGTGTTTCCTCGTGGCTACTCCCTCGGGCTCCTTTATCCAGAGGTAGGTTATCACGAGGCTTACGAGCCCGAGTAGGGCGTAGAAGTAGAAGGTGGACTGGAGGCCCCACAGGGTGGCCACGTAGCCGCCTATGACGGGCCCCGCGCTGCTGCCCAGGAGCTGGAATGACTGGAAGTAGCCCATGATGCGGCCCCTCTCGCTGGGCTTCAGCACGTCGGCCAGCAGCGTAGTTCTGCTGGTCATCCACATGGCGGACCCCACACCCTGGATAAGGCGGTAAATGAGGAACTCGATGAAGCTGGTGGCCCTGGCGTTGAGGAAGGCCGTTATGGCGAGGATGAGGGTGCCCCAGATCATGAGGGGCCTCCGGCCCCACTTATCTGAGAGCCAGCCGCTGGGGATGTCCGCCAGGAACCTCCCGAAGGCGTAGCTGGATATGGCGAGGCTGACCAGGGTGTAGCTGACGTTGAAGCTTTTGGCGTACAGGGGCAGGATGGGGGATATGATGCTCATGCCCACGAATATGAAGAACGAGGGAACGTAGATGCTTATGACATCCATCCTGAGGCTCCGTTCGCCCGCCGCCACGTCGTCACCTTCGCTGAATCCACTTGCCGGATGCACAAGGGGATATAAAGCTAATCCATGGCGCAGGAGGCAGCGGCGGCTGGTCACCCGTGGAACCGTTTCAGGGACCTCATGGCCCTAAGGGTCACCCACTTGCTGGGCCTGTTCTTCTCCTCGATGTCCACCCACATCTTCCCGTTGAAGGCGTCCTTCATCAACCAGGAGCCGTCGGCCTGCTGGGCGGCTTTAACAAGCTCCAAAGTGTTCAGCATCCGATCATCCTTGACACCGAGCCGCGTCAATGTGTCCAGCACCTCAAGGGCGTCCGACTGGTAGAAGAGGGGGAACCCGAAGCGCTTCCACCCGGCCTTGTCCTTCCTGCCGCCGTCGGGGTTCCTGAGGTACTGGTAGACGTTGTTGTCCATGATGTTGTCCACCTCCCTGAGGATGACCCGCCTGACCTCGGGGCTCCTCTTCTCCTCCGGGATGATGCTCAGCGCCTTCAAGACCTTGGTGGCGCCCATGTAGTAGTTCACGGGAAACACCCTGTCAGGGTCGATGGGGTAGGCCCTGCACCTCCAGCCGGCGTTGTCGTCGTCGTGGTACTCCAGCTGGAAGCCATGCGTCCTCTGGGTGCGGGGGTCGTCGAGGTAGCCGAAGTGGATGAGGTAGTAGAGTATGTTGCCGTCGAGGCAGCACCCGTCCTTCACCACGCTGTCCCTCCCCCTCTCGGTCTTAGGCATGTCGGTGAGGAAGTGGCCGCTGTTTCTCTGGAACCTGAAGATGTGCTCCACCGCCTTCTCGATTTCGGGGGTTCGCCTGGCGCCAAGCTCCGCAAGGATGAGGAGCTGGTGGGTCGATGCGGTGTACTTGGGGAGGTACATGTCGTCCGCGTTCTCCCAGTAGCCTCCAGGGTTCATCGCGTCAAGGATTGCGTTGACGGTGGGGCTCTCCATTACCATGTCCCGGGCTGCCACGACGTCGGGGTGACTCTCCCTCAGGTCTAGGAGGTCCTTCAAGGCCCAGTACCTAACAGATGGGTTACTGGGATCTAGGAGCCAGTCGGTCCTGTCCACAGTCAATTTATCCTTCCACATGGCAAACCCAACATGATATGCTTAGAGGAACAGTCTCAGACGTCACTGATCTGAGGATAAATTATACGTAACACTATGTATCGGTTACTCCGCATCCTAGGCTCAACGGAGGAAGACTAGAGCTCGAAGTATATTATCTTCCGGCGCTTCTTCTTGGGCTCCAGCCTGAGGCTCTTAAGCCTCCCTATTTCCCCGGTGCTCTTGACGTGGGTGCCCATGCAGAAGGTGAGGGTGTACTCCCCGATCTCCACCATTCTGAGCTTGTCCACGCCCCGGGGTATCTTCTCGAGGAAGCTCTGTTTGCGGGCGTCGTCGCCGACGTCCAGCTGGTCCCTGTCGGTGTAGTAGATCCGGACGGGGACATCCATGTCGACTATCTCGTCGAACCGCCGCCACACGCTCTGAACCGTCTCCTCGGTGAGGTCGCTGGGTTTGAAGTCCAGCTGGCTGAAGCTGCTGAAGACCTTGGGGCCGCTGCCGGCAGACTCGAAGAGGCCGGTGAGGAGGTGTTCCCCGCTGTGGAGACGCATGAAGCTGAACCGCCGCCCCCAGTCGATGACGCCGTGGACCTCGGCGCCCTCCGCGATGTCTCCGTCGAGGTAGTGGAATATCTGGGGGCCACGCTTCATCGCCTTAACGACGTTGAAGACTGTGCTATCCGCCTCGAGGGTGCCATGGTCGGTTGGTTGGCCTCCGCCCTCGGGGTAGAACGCGGTCCTGTCGAGAACCACGAACCTGGGACCCGCCCTGACGACAGTGGCGTCGAACTCCCTGAGGTAGCTGTCCTCAACGTAGAGTTGTTTGCTGTCCATGTTACTCCTTTCTTTATGCCGCTGACCTATTTTTACCGTTTGTAGACGACGCGGCCGTCGATGATGGTCATGTCCAAGGGTATGTCGATGATCCTCTCCTTGGGCACTGTGAGTATGTCCTCCCCCAGCACGACCATGTCGGCGAGCTTCCCCTCCTCGATGCTGCCCAGCCTGTCCTCGTCGAACTGCTGATAGGCAGAGTGGACGGTGTACAGCTTTAACGCCTCCATGACGGAGACCCTCTGGCTCTGCCCTATGGGCCTGCCTTTCCGTGTGACTCGGTTCACCAGGGCGTGGATGGCCATGAGCGGCGGGTACGGTGCGCAGGGGTGGTCGCTGTGGGCTGCTATCTTCACCCCAGCGTCGAGGAAGCTTCGGGCCGCGAACATGCGTTCAAGCCGCTCCTCCCCGAAGGCCGGCAGCAGCTTGTCGCCGTGGTAGTAGGGGTAGGGCCCGAAGATGGTGGGCAGTATGCCGAGCTTCTTGATCCTCCGGACCAGCTCTGGGGTTATCACGGTGCAGTGGATGTCTCTGTTCCTGGGGTCGTCGCGTGGGTACTTCGCCTGCAGCTCCTCCATGATGTCGAGGTAAAGCTTGATGGCGGCGTCGCCGTTGGCGTGGGAGCTGATCCTGTAGCCCTCGGCGTAGGCCGCCTCCAGCGTCTCCTTGGCTATCTCGGGGGTCGTCGCCATGACGCCGTAGAACCCTGGCTTGTTGAGGTACTCCTCGGTGACGGCGGCCGTGCGGGCCGAGATGGCGCCGTCGAAGAAGAACTTAAGACCGCAGACCCTGAGCCAGTCGTCGCCGAGGCCCCTGTAGATGCCCAGGTTCTCGAGCTTAGGGAAGAGATCCATGGTTATGTCCATCCTGACGCGGACGGGGAGCCCCTCGCCGTTCTTCAGGTCCAGCGCAGCCCTTATCTCGGGTTTATCCACGGTGTCGTAGACGCATGTGATGCCGTGCTCGGCGCACTCGGTGAGTATCACCTTGGCGCCTTCGAGAGACTGTCTGCGGGTGGGGAGTATAGGCTCCGGGCAGACCAGTTCCAGCGCTTTCTCGTGGATGCCCCCCGTGATCTCCCCCGTCTCGGGGTCCCTGTCGAACTTGCCCCCGACGGGGTCCTGGGTGTCCTTGGATACGCCTGCGTCCTCGAAGGCCTTGCTGTTCGCCATGTAGAAGTGGCCGCCCACCGTGGAGATGAGTATGGGGTGCTCGGTGCTGGCCTCGTCCAGCTCCCAGCGGGTCGGGTGACGCTTCTCCGCGAGCTTGGAGTCGTCCTCCTGGTACCCGGTGACCCACCGGCCTTTCGGGGTCTCCTCGGCCCTCTCCTTCAGCCTCTCGACGAGGTCGCTTATCGAGTGTACCCCGGCCTCCTCGCTCAGGTCCACGTTGAGCATCCTCCTGGCCCCCGTCGATATCATGTGGCAGTGGCTGTCGATGAACCCCGGGACCACGGTTCTCCCACCCAGGTCGATCACCTCTGTGTCGTCGCCCTTGAGTTCTAGGACCTCGGCGGTGGTGCCCACCTTCTCTATCCGGTTGTACTTTACCGCCACGGCCTCCGCGATGGACTCAGCCGGGTCCATGGTCACTACCTTCCCGTTTACTAGGACAAGATCAGCGTGCATACTATCACCAACGGATATCCTATGGGGGTACCTTTGCTAAATATTATATTCTAAGCAACCGTCCATGAACCATGTCTGATTCCGATCACTACCGGGAGATGGAGAAGAAGTACGTCTACGGAACCTGGAGATACGAGCACACCTGGAACCCCATGGTCGTCGACACGGCTGAAGGAGTCCACTTCACCGACCTCGACGGGAAACGGGTCCTAGACTTCAGCAGCCAGCTCATGTGCAGCAACCTGGGGCACAGCAACGAGGCCGTGAAGAAGGCGATCTGCGACCAAGCCAAGAAGCTGGCGTACGCGGCGCCCGGCTTCGCCACCGTCCCCGCGGCCCTGCTGGGCAAGAAGCTCGCCGAGATAGCGCCGGGCGACCTCTGCAAGAGCTACCTGTGCAACGGCGGCGCCGAGGCGAACGAGGCCGCCATCAAGATAGCGCGGATGTACACGCATAGGATAAAACTGGTCTCGCGGTACCAGTCGTACCACGGCGCGTCCTCAGGCGCCATCGCCCTCACAGGCGACCCACGCACCCAGTACGCCGTCGGCATGGCGGGCGTGGTCCGCGCCCCTGACTGCTATTGCTACAGGTGCCCCTTCAAGCTGGAGTACCCGGGCTGCGGCGTCAGGTGTGCCGAGATCATGGATGAGATCATCAGGATGGAGGGACCCAAGACGGTAGCAGGCGTCGTCCTTGAGCCCATCGTGGGCAGCAACGGCATACTTGTGCCCCCCGACGAATACATGCCCCGCATCAGGGAGATATGCGACGAGCACGGGGTGCTGCTGATTGACGACGAGATCATGGCGGGCTTCGGCCGCACGGGCAAGATGTTCTGCATCGAGCACTGGGGAGTCGTCCCCGACATCATGACCATGGCAAAGGGGATAACTGGCGCATACGTCCCAGTCGGGGCCACCATCACCACCAAGAAGATAGCGGACTACTTCGACGAGCCCGGCAACCTGTTCTGCCACGGCCAGACATACGCCATGCACCCCCTCGGCTGCGCAGCAGCCATCGCGGCGATCGACGAGTACAAGAAGCACGGCCTCGTCGAGAACGCAGCCAAGATGGGCAAGGTCCTCGGCAAGAGGCTCAACGAACTGAAGGAGGAACACAGGTCGGTAGGCGACGTCCGCGGAAAGGGCCTGTTCTGGGGCGTCGAGCTCGTCAGGGACAGGGAGACCCGTGAGCCCTTCGTGACGAGGGAGGAGAAGTTCCTGCCCAACATGCTGAAGCGCGTCAGCGCGGCCGCCATGGAGAGAGGCGTCTACGTGACGAACGTCATAAACACCCTCATCGTCGCTCCTCCGCTGATCGCCACGGAGAAGGAGATCGAGGAGGGCGCCCAGGCGCTGGGCGAGGCGCTGAAGGTGGCCGACGAGAAGGCTAAGTGAGGCTCCTGAGAAGCTCCACCCTCTTCCTCTTCCTTCTGACAAGTTGGTCGAAGGTGTCGGGCAGATCGGGCAACAGCTTGCCGGAGGTCTTCGCCGCGTCTAGGCAGAACCTTATCACCGTCTCCTCGTTTCTGAGCGCCGTGTCCAAGTCTTCCGAGAGGGACTCTCCGGTGAACTCTTCTAGTGCATAGTCTCCGGGGTCTAGCTGGTTCGGCGTGAAACCCACCTCGAAGGCGTCCGTCACCCCGAGCCTGTAGGCTCTCTCGACTCGCGCCATGTGTCTATGGTTCTCATCGGCGAGCCGGTTGAACGCGTCCCGGTGCTCGGGGTGCCTCTCAGCCAGCGCCCCGTATCCCTCGGCTGACTTCTCCTCAAGCTCTGCGTGGTGGCCTATGATCTGGCTGGTGGTCCTGAGCACTAAGGCCACCGCTGGATGACGACCTTGTTCTCGGTGAAGAAGTCGACGGCGTCCTTGCCTTGGCCGTGGAGGTCTCCGAAGAAGCTGTCCTTCATGCCGCTGAACGGGAAGAACGCCATGGGGGCGGCGGTGCCGATGTTGACGCCGATGTTGCCGCACTCCACGTCGTACTGGAACCTGCGGGCCGTTCCCCCGTTGGTGGTGAATATGCTGGCGGCGTTGCCGTAGCTGCTGCTGTTCACCATCCCGATGGCCTCGTTTAGGTCCTCCGCGGTGAGTACGCTCATCACGGGGCCGAATATCTCCTCCCTAGCGATGGTCATGTCCAGGCTGACGCCCTCGAAGATGGATGGGCCGAGGAAGCACGTCTCCGGGTACGGGTCGCAGCTGAACTCCCTGCCGTCCATGGTGAGCGTGGCGCCCTCCTCGAGTCCGGACTCGATGTAGCCCAGCACCCTCTTCTTCCGGTGCTCCGCCTGGAGGGGCCCCATCTGGACGCCCTCCTCGAGGCCGTAGCCAATCTTTATGGCGCCCGCCCTCTCCTTTATGACCGCCAAGGTCTTTTCCATGAATCCCTGATCGTCTCCCACGAACACGAGGTTGGCGCCGGCGAGGCATCTCTGCCCCGTGTTGCCGAAAAAGCTGGACATCAGCGAAGAGACTGTGAGCTCGACGTCGGCGTCTGGGGTCACGACGAGAAAGTTCTTGGCGCTGCACTGGGCCTGAACCCTCTTGCCGTGGGACGTTGCGTTCCTGTATATGACGTCCCTCCCTATCTTGGTGGAGCCCACGAAGCTGACGCCCTTCACGCCGGGGTTCTCCAGGATCTCCGAGACTGGCTCGACCTCGCCATTGACGAGATTGATCACGCCCGGGGGGAACCCGGCCTCGTCGATGAGCTCAACTAGCTTCATCGTGCTCAGAGGCGTCCACGGGCTCGGCTTGATAACGTAGGTGTTGCCGGTGGCCACCGCGTAGGGCATGAACCATAGGGACACCATGAAGGGGAAGTTGAAAGGCGCTACGCACGCGAATACTCCGAGGGGCTGCTTGATGAGCACCTCGTCGATGCCCCTGCTGATGTCCTCCGCGTTGTAGCCCATCATGAGGCTCGGGATGCCCGTCGCCATCTCCACGTTCTCTATGCCTCTCCGCACCTCTCCCCGGGCCTCGTCGATGATCTTGCCGTGCTCCATCGTCACGACGCGGCCGAGCTCCTCGAAGTTCTCCTCCAGAAGCTGCTTCAGGGTCATAAGGTAACGGGCTCTGGAGAGAGGGGTAGTTCTCCTCCAGCGTGGGAAAGCGTCTTTCGCCGCGTCCACGGCTGCCTTAACGTCCTCTCTGTGGCCGACAGGCACCTTGGCTATCGTCTTCAGGGTCGCGGGGTTCACCACGTCCCTGGTCTCCGAGGCCTCTGACTCCACCCACTCGCCGTCGATGTAGTTCTTAAGCTCAATCACGCCCTTGATGGGCTCCTCAAGTACGACCATAACACAACCAACCTTCAGCTCGTTGACTGACCTGTAACTCATACTATGAGTTGTAGCCGATTTAAAACATCATGCAGAGCCATTAGGCCATGGGCTTGAGCGGAGGCGCTTCCCCCACCCAACGCGAGGCCAGACTTAAGCCTCAGAAGTTGGGCACGGATATGCAGTACCTCATGGTTTCACTCCTGCATATAGAGATAAAAAAAAGGGGTAAAAACTATCTCTACGCTGCCACGCCCAGCTTCCTCAGGAAGAGGAGCGCCACGGCCTTGCTGCACTGGATGATCTCGTCGATGCTGGCGTTCTCGTCCTGCTTGTGGCCCCTGCTGTAGGCGCCGCCCACGCCGAAGTTGATGCACGGCATGCCGCCGTCCACCACCTGGTAGTTCATGTCGGTGCTAGCCAGGGTGCCCGTGAACGGAAGCTCCCTCCCTATGGCTTCCGCGAGGATGCCTCTGCAGCTGAGAGCGTACGGGTCGTCCACCGGGACAACGTAGCCTTCCCTGAAGTTAGCCACCTCTAGCTCATACTCCAGGTCCGCGTCGGTCGCCTTAACGCCGTCGAGCACCGCCTTGAACTCGTCGTAGACCTCCTGGAACGTCTCGCCGGGAACCATGCCTCGGAGAACCTCCTCCTCGCAGTGATCTGGCACCGTCGCCCCCTGGACGCCGCCCTTGATGGTACCGAGGTTGAGCATCGCCGTCATGGTGTCGACGCCCTTCTCCCGCAGGGCTTCACCGAGGTCGATGCCCGGCACAAGCACCTTGCGCCTGAGGAGAACGTTCCTCCAGTAGTCGTCGAGGGCCACGTTGAGCTTGCTCATCTTCTCGATGGCGTTGACGCCGAGGATGGGCGCCTGTCCGTGGTAGCTGACGCCCCTGGTCTTGAGGAGGAACCGGGTACGCCCCTGGGCGGCGAGCCCTATACCGACGAGGCCGCCGTCCAGCTGTATCCCCATGTCGGCCTTGACGATACCCTCCTTGATGAGGTAGCCCAGGCCGGCTACTCCGCCTACCTCCTCGTCGCAGTTCCCGGTGAGGATCAGGTCTCCCTTGAGCCTGACGCCGAGCTCGTGGATGGCCTGCAGGGCGAGGGTCATAGCGGCTATTTCGCCCTTGTCGTCAGCGACGCCTCTGCCCCAGATGTACCCACCGCCGCGATCCCACATGCTCCTAGTGTAGGGAGTGCCATCGGTAACCTCGCCTCCGAGGGGGTCGACCGTCCACCCCTCCTCCTGTATGGCGGCGCAGTCCGTGTGGGCGCTTATGTGAAGCGTGGGGCCGCCATCCTTCCCCTTGTAGAGGGCCACCACGTTGCTGCGGGGCCCCTCCAGGCCGAGGAAGTCGGCGCCGGAGAGCGTCATGTATTTCTCGGTGGCCTCGTGGATGCTCGTCTCGCAGCCCAGCTCGCTGAACCTGTCCGCCATCAGGTCGCAGATGACGTCGTAGTTGAGACCCGGAGGCGTCTGGGTGTCGATGCTCACCATCCTGCGCAGGTAGCCTATCATGTCGTCCCTGTGGGACTCTATGTAATCGAATACCCGTTTCTCGGTCTCGGATAACATGAATAAGGATACGCGTCGGTGGTTTAACCTCTTGGGGTCAATAATTTAAGCTGAGAACACGTACTCCGGACCTAGCCTGTTCCATAGTAGGTGGCACGGTTAAGAAATGGATGCTACTCCAGGTGGCACCTGAGCATGGTCTTCCCGAAGACGTCGCTGCCTCTGCACGCGTCGCATCTTATGCAGGAGACCTCCCGCTGGCCGGACTGGAGCCTCTCAACCAGGTCGGGCTCCCTTATGAAGGGCCTGCTCATGCTCACCATGTCCGTGAGACCCATGTCGACTGCCTTCCGCATGGTATCAAGCTTCCTGAAGCCGTAGACTAGGGCCATGGGCGTCGGCCTCGTGCCGTCCCGTATCTTCGATGCGTGGCCAGCGAAGGCCAGGTCAGCCAGAGCCGGGTCGCTGTGTCTGGCGCGGGCCCTCAGCGCCTCCTGCTGTCCCCTGCCTCCGCCGCTGACCTCTATCAGGTCGATGCCTTTCTCGGCGATGGCCACCGCCACCTTCACGCTGTCGTCGACGGTGAAACCGTTGGGGCTGAAGTCGTCGCAGTTCATCTTGATGAGCACCGGCTCGTTCCCGACTCGGCCCCTGACCTCGTCGTATACCTCCATGAAGAACCTCATCCGGTTCTCAGGGCTGCCGCCCCACCTGTCTGTGCGCCTGTTCACGAGGCGGCTGAGGAACTGGCTGATGAGGTAGCCGTGGGCGCCGTGTATCTGGACGCCGTCGAACCCCGCCTGAATCGCCCTCTCGGCGGCGTCGCCGTAGGCCTCTATCGCCGCCTCGATCTCGTCCACCGTCATCTCCCTGGCGGTCCATCCGCCTTCGCTGTACTCGCTTGGCCCAGCCCTGTC
>Ga0315543_1004491_pt1 | contig 11615 bp, 16 predicted proteins | sample SalMarSW160210MG_2_FD_203098 | JGI IMG/M metagenome (GOLD analysis project Ga0315543, IMG submission 203098) | Salt marsh sediment microbial communities from the Plum Island Ecosystem LTER, Massachusetts, United States - Salt Marsh Sediment SW1601-210 ...
CGCAAGTACATTCGATATCATCAGGAACGAGAGCGGGCTCCGCAGCAGTTAGAACTTTTCTAAGTCTGGCTTTTGCCTTTTGAAGCCCCGCCTTGTAGGCGGGGAGGTTCGCTGATCGCCTGCTTGGCCTTTCCGCGCGGCGTAGTACGTCCGTTCTCCCAACGGTTCAATGTGGTGAAGGCCACGCCAAGCCTGGCGGCAAGCTCTTCCTGGCTCAGTCCGAGCTTAGCTCTAAGTTGTTTCAGGACGTCGGGGGTGTTTCTGCTATCCATGATTCTCCTTCAGGCGATCTGCATTAATGCTATAGCAAATATGGCGTATTGTCAAGCCCAAAAGGAGCGCTCATGAATTTCATTTTGCTTCTTGCCGTTCTGGTTCGTATTCCTATCGATTCTCACGTCCAGACGGCGCACGTGTGCCGTGTAGCTTTGATCCGTGAATATCAACAGGGGATGAATCTTCCCCAGCCCTCTTCCCCTTGGAAGGTTCCGTCAACGTAGACGATCCGTCCACGGGAGATCGTCGTCTCGACTGCTCCACACACTTGCCTCCCCTCATACGGAGAGAAATTGGTTGCCATGCGCAGGTTCTCGGCATGAATCGTCCACTCCTTCTCTGGGTCAAAGATCACGATGTCCGCATCCGAACCGATCGAGAGGGTCCCCTTGCGTGGGTAGAGTCCGTTCACCCGCGCCGGTCCTTCACTTAGTAGTTGGGGAAGATCTGTCAATTCGAGGTACCCTTTGACCACCCCCTCGGAATACAGGAGCGGAAGAAGCGTTTCCACACCCGGAAGGCCGTAGGGAAGGTCTAAGAACGATCCATTCCAAGTCTTCTGTTCTCGCGTGAACGGGCAGTGGTCGGTCGCCACAAGATCGATAGTACCGTCACTCAAGCCTTGCCACAGCGCCTGTTGATCGCCTTCTTTGCGTAGAGCCGGGCTTGCCGAGAAGAGGTGGCCGTCCGCTCGATCGTAGACCTCCTTTGTGAGCAGGAGGTACTGCGGACAGGTCTCGGCGGTGAGTCTCACCCCTCGTGCCTTGGCGCGTTTCACTGTTGCGAGGCCTAGTGCCGAGCTGACATGCACGATGTGCACTTTCACCCCGACCTGTTCAGCAAGGTAGGCCACCTGATCGATCGCTGCTCCTTCACAGATCGGCGGACGAGCCTGCGCGAGGCTCGCCATCTTACCCTTCTCCGCGCTTCCCATCTGCTGAAGGATCGCGTCGATGATGGGGTCGTCTTCACAGTGAACCAGCGCAACCGCATCGAGATCGGCGAGCACCCCAAAGGCATGATAGAGAACGCCGCTGTCCGAAGAGCGACCGGAGGAGGCGTAGGCCGTGTAGAACTTGAATGTTCTAATGCCAAGCTTTACCGCATCACGAAATTCTGCTTCGTTACCCGGAGGCCAGCCAACGACCTCCCCGTGTAGGGCGTAGTCGATCACCGAGGCTGCAGCCTCTTGTTTGCGCGCTTCGATCTCCTCAGGGATCGAAGTCTCTTGGGTCCCAACGGTGAAATCGACGATCGTCGTCACCCCGCCGCAGGCAGCGGCGCGTGTTCCGGTGAAAAAGTCGTCGCTCGATCGCGTCCCAGCGACAGGGAGGGCCATGTGCGTATGCGCATCTATCACCCCGGGAAGGACGAGTTTGCCGGAAGCATCGATCTCGCGCTTTCCCGACAGATCAAGCCCGATTGCGGCGATCTCCTCCCCCTCGATCGCCAGATCAGCCTGAATTGTTCCCTGCGGGGTAACGAGCGTTCCGCCACGAAGTACCAGGTCGTATGCCCTCATCCCTCTCGCCTCCCTATATCGCAAGTGTACCATCACCGTCGCTCCCCGGTCCAACGACAGCGACGAGTTGAGCGATTTCGGGCCCACAGCTGTCAGTAATGGACCCTTGTCATCCTTGACAACTTTGAGGCATAATCGGCTGACCGACGATGGCCAATATGAATAGGAGAGACACCGTATTTCAGTTCAAGATCGAACTCTTGGGAGTAGAACCACAGATTTGGCGACGCATTCAAGTACCGGGCGACTACACGTTTTGGGATCTACATGTTGCCATTCAAGACGCCATGGGTTGGCTCGACTATCATTTACACTCGTTTGGCATTGTCGGATCGAGCGTCACGATCGGTATCCCTGACCCCGACGGAGACGATCCCGCCGACTTCAGGCCCGGGTGGGAAGTCGAGCTTCGCGAGTTCTTCTCACACTTTTCCCCGCTTGGACTGTACGAGTATGACTTTGGTGATTCTTGGCTGCACGAGGTTTGTTTCGATGGCGCTTATGAGGCCGAGGCTGGAGTGGTATATCCCCGCTGCCTGGATGGGGCACGACGCTGTCCTCCCGAGGACTGTGGCGGTGCTTCCGGGTACGAAGAGTTCCTGAGGGCAATCAATGATCCGACCGACCCCGAGCATGATGCATTTCTGGAGTGGATAGGCGGCGCGTTCGGTCCAGAGAAGTTCGACCCATCGAAAGTTCGGTTTGATGATCCGGGTGAGCGACGGCGGATCGCGTTTCACGGATAGTGCCGCTAACTTGAGCATTTCTCCCGTAGGTCTCGGATTTTAGCAGCAATGCAACCCCTTCACCGCGCGTTCCAGTTCAGTCTTGTCAGCCATACGAGGATCCCTCGCTGGAGATGGTAAAGCGTGTCCGACCGAGTTGTGCGGATTGCACAGGATGAACGCCGAGCAGTCTTGCCTTGCCGCTCGTTCTACGTCGTCGAAGTCGATCTTGTAGCGGCCATCTTCTCCTCGACATTCTGGTCAACGTGCTCATGCTCATTGGCGTCATCGCGGTGCTGGTCAGCATGAGCTGGCAGCTTGCCCTGCTGAGTATGCTCCCTATTCCGCTAATCATTCTGGCTATGAGGGGGTTTGCTCGCTACGTCCGGCCCGCTTTTCGACAGCGTCAGGTCAAACTGGGAGAACTCAACGCAGCCCTGAACGACAACATCTCGGGAATCCGAGAGATCCAGGCGTTCACGCGGGAGGATAGCTAGGCGGACCGCATTTGGAGCCGTATCGTCCGCTATCGCGACTCTCTGCTGCGGGCACTCCGTTTGATGGCCGTGTTCCACCCCTCTATCGAGTTCACCGCCTCCTTGGGGACGATAGTCCTCATCTACTTCGGCGGGAGACTGGTGCTGAATGGGGCGTTGCCTATAGCCGATTTGGTCGCCTACTTCCTTTACCTGGAGCTGCTCTATCAGCCGGTACGGGCACTGGGGAGCGCATGGGAGAGCGTCCAGCAGTCATTGGCCGGTGCCGATCGCATTGCGGAGCTGTTGGAGCAAGAGCCTGATGTGAGTGAGTGGCCCAAAGCCATTGAGTTGCCCGATCGTGCCCGCGGAGCCATCAGCTTGCGCAACGTGGGTTTTCGGTACAGCGTGGGCGAGATGGTGCTGCAGAACATCGACCTCGATGTCGCTCCGGGGTCGGTCGTGGCACTCGTGGGGCAGTCGGGGGTGGGGAAAACCACCCTCTCGATGCTGATCTCCCGGTTCTACGACGTGTCCGAAGGGACGATTACCCTCGATGGACACGACATCCGCGACCTAACGCTGGAGAGCCTGCGCCGGCAGATGAGCATCGTGCTCCAGGAAGTCTTCCTGTTTCATGGGACCGTCCGCGAGAACATCCTCTTCGGTCGGCTCGACGCGAATGATCAAGAGATGATCGAGGCAGCGCGTATAGCGAATGCCGACGACTTCATCGAGCTGTTCCCTGAAGGCTACGAGACCATGATCGGCGAGCGAGGGGTCAAGCTCTCCGGAGGCCAGCGGCAGCGGTTGGCCATCGCCCGAGCGGTGCTGAAAGACGCACCCATCTTGATCCTTGATGAAGCAACATCCTCGGTCGACACCGAAACCGAGCTTCTGATCCAACAGGCGTTGGAACGGCTGATGGTGGGACGGACGACCATCGTCATTGCCCATCGTCTGTCAACCATTCGCAGCGCCGACAATATTGTCGCTCTCAAGGACGGGCGGATCGTGGAACAGGGAACCCATGATGAGCTGATGGCACAGGACGGGATCTATCGGTACCTCAACCGAGTGCAAATGAACGAAGACGCGCGGCAGACCGCACTCCGCGAAGGGTGATGAGTATCCTCCCGCGCTGAGATCCCGGTGTCGAGATCCTCATTGACGCCGCGACGATGCCACCTTCACTCCGCGAATTGCCGAGCTTGTGGCCGCGCGCGGTGTGCGGATTCGAAACGGCTGGACCTACGGTTGCTGCATCTCGATCACGATCTCGCCGAGGCCTACATTGAGCTTGACTGAACGCTCCCCGTTGCCCAACGTGACATCTCCCGACTTGCCGAGGAAGCCTCGGACTCCGCCAACCATGCCGGGAAATCGATCGATAGAGACGTTGCCGATTCCCGCTTTGGCGGCCACCGTAGCTGACGCGTTTGCCGGAAGTGCGAGGACAATCTCACCGATCCCCAGATCTACGATCAACTGCTGGGCATCTACATTGGGGAGATCAATTTCGCCCACGCCGTGTGCAACAATCAACGCAGTAGCACGTACATCGCGCAGACTCAGATTTCCGGCGCCGTTCTCGATGATAATCGTTTGGGCCTCATAGGAGACGAGATAGATGTCTCCGGCACCGTTTTTTACCTTGAGATCGACTCCTACCGGAACCCGCAAGGTGTAGTCGACGCGGCCGGAACCTACGGTCTTCAGTGTGATGCTTGATTCTGTTACGTCCAAGACAACCTGCAACTCGTCAATCCGCCGCTTGGCGGCCGTCCGCACGGCTTGCCATTCCACCACGCGATTCGGCGTCGTTTGGGCAGCATCGACCGAATACCCCGAGATCACGATATCGCCGAGTGCGTTCTCGATGATCAGTTCGCTTTCGGCAGCGACAACGAACGATCCGGCGCTTGCGGATGTTGCCTGAGCATTGCCACGCAGCGTGCCATTATCGAAACCTGTCAGCGGTCCGATGCCGCCGAATACGAGGCCGAAGCTGACCGTGGGCCCGGACAGTTCGAGTGACGGTGCAGGGATACCGCTCAGATCACCGAAGTCGATCCCGAAGACAGGCAGTATGTATCCGAGCCGAAGTTCGAATCCCATCCATGGGAGTAACTCAGCGGACATGCTGACATATGGCTGCACAAAGCCCACGGCGCGGCCCAGCTCGCGGGATGTTGGCTCGGTGATAATACCACTGGGGGTAAAGCCTTCTGAAGCAGCGAATGCTTCGGTTACCGTAAGAACGTTAGCGCCAGCGCCGAAGACTACTCCGACGGTGAGAACCGAGCTCTCATCGCCGCCGATGGCCGCGCCGATATCGAACCCGCCGCCGCCAAAGACCAGCTCGGCGTGACGGGTCTCGTTCTCAGAGGTCGCAAGCACGCCCCAACCGATGCCTCCAAACGACAGACCGCCGATTACACCACCACGACCGCCTCCGCCCGCGCCAATCAGGAAATTGCCCATTGAAGCCAATCCATTTTCCGACATGAAGGTATTGATCCCGGTCATGTCCGGGAAGAAAGCCATCGCCATAGCGCCACCGAATCCGAATCCACGCGTTGCAGGTTCTGCCATGACAAGGCTGGATCCCATCGCGCCGATGCAGACAAGGATCGTGAGAAGACACAACATTCGTTTCATCCGTGATCACCTCTCAAGTTGCTTCGGTCGACTGTCAACGGAAGCTTCGTATGATCCTAATCATTCCGCCGAAAGAATGCGAAAATCGAGTTTGCGAAGCATATGTTCGACCAAGAGAAGACGATAAGGAGCAGGGAACTCATGATGAGTTGATGGCAAGACGGTTCTCGAGGACCTGAACTGAATCCACAGCACATTCTGCGTCCTTGGCTTCCATGCGGATAGGGTAGGGATAACTCAGGAATAGAAGGCGTGGGGGGCAGGTATGAGACCGCTTCTCTTCAGTGACAGGTGTCTTGGAATTGATGGGTAGACATGGTAGACTAAGAACGCCAAAGTAGCTCGTGAAAGGAGGCAGATATGCCGAATAAGACTCTATCAACAAAGGTCCCCGAGGAATTGCGTCAGCAAGTTGACGAAATTGCTTCTATCGAGAAGCGTGCGGCAAGCAGTGTTGTTCGTCTCGCGATTGAACACTACGTGAGCACCTACTTCGAACTGCACCCGCAGTTCAAGGCCGACATCCTTGAGGCGCGAGAGGCAATACGAGAGGGTGACATCGAGGATTACGAGTTCGGGTAGACAGTCTATGGCCTACGCTCCCAAAACGTCCTCGAAATCCAACAGAACAAAGAAGAAGCTCCCTGGCAACCTGCGTAACGCGATCAATAATCAGGTAATGCTGATATGTGAAGACCCGAGTCTGGGAGCGCTCAAGACGGGCGACCTCGCTGGCGTGAGGGTTCATAAGTTCGGCTTTCTTGGCAGATTGTACCTTCTGGCGTATGAGGTAGATGAAGGCGCCAAGATAATCTACGTCTACGCCGTTGGCGGACACGAGAACCTCTATCGTGATCTGAAGGAGTATCTGAAGTCGTAACGAGAAGCTGGCCTAGATGAAACAGGATACTCTCCCAAGCGAACTGGCATGCTAGGCACTATTGACTATCTATCCGCTGTGAAGTACTCTCGCTTTGGGTGATCACAATGAGCCGAGGGAAGCAGCTCAATATCTATGTTCCAGCGGATAAGATTCAAGAAGTGGAGCGGTTGCGCCGTCTAAGCAAGAGCACGGGAAAACCGATCAATTTGCTGGTGGTGGACGCGATAACGCAGTATCTGAATGAACAGACGCCATCTGAAGTTCGCTTTCGCAGTTTCGACCTCAAGGTCAAACGCCCCATTCGTCGGGAAGAGATCTATGAACAGCAACTTGCACGCAAGCTAGAACACTGATGATCTATACGCTTGACACGAATGTTCTCGTTTATGCCGCTGACGAGTCTTTCCCATTACACACTGCTGCACGTGAGGTGCGCGATCACGCCGCCGCTGAACATCAGAAGGTCCGCTTGTGCTACTCAGTGTTGCTGGAGTTCTTTGCTGTTGTGACCGATCCCCGGCGCGTCGGGAATCCGCTTTCTCCCGCTGAGGCATGGCGTGAAGTGAGAACTTATCTGAACGCGTTTGAGGTATTGTACCCGGATGAAGGCACCTTCGCGCAGCTTGAAAGGCTGGCAGATCAATACCAAATAACACGGCAAACGATATTCGATGCTCTCATAGTTGCCATGATGATCGAGTATGGGATAAAGGCTATCTATACGGACAACCGCAAGGATTTCGCGCGGTTTGACGAGATCGAAGTCCTTCCCTGGCAGTCGGGGGATACGGGGCTTCTATTGTGAGCTAAAGGAGTAGCTGGAATCGCAGTCCGTTCCAGCCAAAGTGGCATAGGATAACGTTGCGTGAAGCAATCTGTGCTGGTAGATTCCGTGGCGCTAGAAACGCGTAATTTCCGTACGATCATTACCACATTTCTATCTTGCGTTACGCATTCTCATCGAGCGTCGCTTGGTGACTTCCAAGTGACATATCGCTATCTGCTGCATTATCGTCCTCGAAGCGTGCAAGTCGATTGACTCTTTGGGATCCTAGGTTATTATCATTTGACCAGCGCAGATGATTGGAGGCAATATGGAAATTCAGATCAACTCACAGCAGGCAGCATTATTCAAGGGCTATTTCGAATCGTCGGCATTCGCGGAGGAGGAGCGTGGCTACAAGTGGGCGGTGCATCTGCTTGTATCGCGGATCCTATCGGAGCGGTTCATCGGATCTGAGAGTTTCCGTTCGCGTTGGGGACTTGGACAGTTCTCAAGTGATGCAACGTTCGAAGGAGAGGAATGCACATCGAACCTGAATTGAGACTCGCGATCGCTTTGCACAACAGTCCAGGGGTCTATGCTCTGCTGCTCGGTTCGGGATTGTCGTCCGCTGCAGGAATCCCAACGGGTTGGCAAGTGATACTCGATCTAATTCGACAGCTTGCGGCAGCTCAGAACGTGCATTTTGCCAATGATGAGGAAACAGAAGCGTGGTACAGAGAGACGTACGATCAAGAGCCCGACTACTCTGAGTTGCTCGATGCACTGACCTCAACGTCCGAGGAACGTCAGCAACTCCTTCGCTCCTACTTCGAACCGACCGGTGAAGAGAGGGAGGAAGGCAAGAAAACTCCCACGTATGCGCATCGAGCCATCGCGCGGATGGTCCGCAATGGAAACGTCCAGATGATCCTGACCACGAACTTCGATCGGCTTCTGGAACAAGCTCTTCAAGACGAGGGAGTGCAGCCAGATGTCATATCATCGGTAGATGCACTGAATGGAGCCGTCCCATACGTCCACTCGAAGATCTTCGTGGTGAAGCTGCACGGCGACTACAGAGACACCCGACTGCTCAATACGAAAACTGAGTTGTCCGAGTATCCGGACAAGCTGAATCAGTTCTTGGATGAGATCTTCGATCGATTTGGCCTCGTTGTGTGCGGGTGGTCAACAAGGGGGGACATCGCACTTAGAGATGCCATTCTCTGTGCCCCCAATCGTCGATTTACAACCTTCTGGCTCTCACGAGGCGACCCCACCCAAGAAGCACAGATGGTGATTGAGCACCGTGACGCAGAGGTTGTCATGATCGAGAGCGCAGATGATATCTTCACGGTCCTTGATGAGAAGCTCAAATCACTGAGAGATCTGAATCGGCCACATCCGATGTCGACAGAGATTGCCGTCGCAACTGTGAAACGGTATCTAGTGGAGGAGCGCTATCGGGTACGGCTTGACGACCTAGTGTGCACCGAGATCGAAGCTGTTCATGAAGCCGCTTCGGTTGAGCGTGAACCACGCGATGGCGAGGATCTACCCCACGCCTATTCTAGACACCTTGGAGTACTAACTACGGCCTCGGAGAAGCTTTGCCGGATGAGTGTTGCGCTGGCCTCGTACGACGATGGCAGCAATTCGGCGATTCTCTCGCGTGCTGTGCAGAGACTACTTCAAGTGCCACACCTCACGGGATCGGCAATCCAACAGCTGCAACGATATCCGGTCTTGCTCTTCGTCTACTCGGTCGGGATCGCAGCAATTCACGCTGAGAACTACAAAGCCCTCGCAGAACTCATGCTCAAGCCGACTGTGTGGCAACGCGATGTCAACATGAATCAGCCAGCGATTGAGTGGCTTGCCCCGGCGGGTATTTTGGAGAAGAAACTACTTCCGACTCCGCATCAGCACAGCCACGCATACGGCAGTAGCTACCTGCACGCAGCCCTCAGACCCTTGTTGCTCGATACAATTCCCGATGACGACCACTACGTATGGCAGTTTGACCTGTTCGATGGCCTGCTGGCACTCGTATACAGAGACCTTGTCGGAGGGCGATGGTCACCATTTGGTGTCTATGCTTGGCGTTGGGCCATCAGACACGCAGAGCATCCGCTTCAACGCTTCTTGGGAACGCCTGCAGTCGATGATCTTCTGGAGACTGGATTCTTCCTTGGCTCGCGGGAACGACTGGATGAGATCATGGCTAAGCAAGAGGAATGGCTGCAGCAAGCGAGGCAAGAGTTGCACTGATACCGGGTCAGCAGGCTGGTGGCGTTCTCCTCGAATGCAAAGCGGAGTGTTCTTGACATCGCGAAAAGGCGACTGTAAGAGGGACTAGCCGCGCAGACGTGCCAGCGGGAAGTGGACGATACCCTCCTGGGAAGCCTTCCGGATCTTAGCGGCGAGAGCATCTGGAAGACTCACTATCTGTTCAAGGATGAGTGCTAGATCTTGCCCATCCATAAGCAAGATGCTTGAGGTTGCTCCCGTTGTGAGGCGCACAATTGTCTCGTCTCGAAAACCTGCCATGGATACGAAGAAGCCACGAGTACTTGCTAGCTTGCCCTCTACTTTTGACTTGAACGTTGCTAGGTCCGCGAAACTGGGTTGATCCTTCCTCCAGCGTGCCTCCACAAGATAGTCGAATCCCTCGAATCGGAAGTGCCCGTCAATTTGCTCTGTAGATGTCCGATAGGGTGGGCGATAGTTGATCTCCCAGGCACCGAATAGCTCCTTCAACAGAGTCTCAAGGCCATATCCTCTCAACTGAGGATCCTCATCTCTCTTGATCATGTCGCAGAACCGACTGTGTAGTTCACGGAGAGCGATATTCCTCGCTGATCGCTCAGCCGCCTTCCGCTCCGATTTGCCTTTCCTAGAGGAAGCATCAGCCTTCGCTCTTTTGATCACGAGGCGCTGATCGACGGCTAGCTTCTTGAGCCTCCGAAGTGCAGTAGTTGCTGCATCCATATCCAGAACGTTCTGATCCGGAATACGTCTGAGCTTGGCAAGCTCAGTGGCGATCCGGCGTTGCACAAACAAGCCCTCTTCTTCCTTGTTCTCCAGTTCTTCGAGGATGTGACGCGCAATCTTGTACTTCGACTCATCAGCAAAGCGATCGTACATCTCAGGAGGAACCCCACAGGAGAGTAAGAATGACCGAAAGGGTGCCTTCAACCAAAAGGCTTGTCCACAGGCCGATACAACAGCTTCTTTCAACTCATAGGGTAGACGCTTGCTCATACCAGTAACCTCACGGAACTCAATTCTGCCTCTGTTGTGCATGTCAAGCAAGCTCTCCTCGGAAGGCGCGCTGGATGAGCGACTTGGCGAGGGCCAATCGTTTGTCGATCAACTGCACGTGAGTTTCAGCTTCAGAAAGATACATTTCGCTCTTGAGTGCGCCGCCCCGTATCAGTGCGCCAGCTCCCGTAGAATCTGGTCTCAACCAGATCATGTTAGCTCAATCGCGTGATGCTGGCAAATGAGGGAGGTATAGTGAATTGTAGGTCTATGGGCGCAGGCATATGCAGCCGTATATGAAGAGAGACGACAATGGCGTTGCTAAGAAAGGAAGGCATTCGAGTGACGAAAAGAAGACTGAACTGCCTTGCTCGGCTCTGGCTACGCCATGGAAATCGCGGAGTTGCTCAGCGTGCTGAAGCACTTGTTCCTGGCCAAGCTCAGCATCGTGCGAGGTTGGCTCCGTCTCGACGAAGAACTTGCGTGTCCCGCCGATCCGGAACGCGTAGGCGGGCGCCTTGGCCGCTCCACCAATCTTGATCGTGTCCTCGTGGATGACGTCCTTGTACTCCTGGGCGTAGCCCTGCTCGTTGTCGGCATCCCAACCGAGTGCCTTGAAGAAGGGACCGAGGAACTCGCGCCGGAGCTGTGTCTCGTTGTACTCGCTCGACAGGTACGCCTCACGATTCTCGCGAAACCGCTCGACGAGTCTCTTGACTTCCTTCGGTGCAGTCATCCCGTCTTCTCCCCTGCCTCGAAGCCAATCTCGGACGTTCTCGGTGTCGGAGCCATCAACTGGCGGATTGCTTCGACAATCGAGCGAACTGCTTCATCATGTTCGCCAACCCTGTCTTCGAGTTCTTCCAGCTTGCGCAGCATATCGATCTGAGAGGAGAGTATTCCCCTCAACTTCACAAAGACGCGCACGACAAACAAGCTCATCTCAATCGCTCGCTGGGAGCTGAGGACATTCGCAGCCATCATCACGCCATGTTCGGTGAACGCGAGCGGCAAATAAGGTGAGAACCGGAGATTCGCAAGG
>Ga0315543_1004493_pt1 | contig 11607 bp, 9 predicted proteins | sample SalMarSW160210MG_2_FD_203098 | JGI IMG/M metagenome (GOLD analysis project Ga0315543, IMG submission 203098) | Salt marsh sediment microbial communities from the Plum Island Ecosystem LTER, Massachusetts, United States - Salt Marsh Sediment SW1601-210 ...
TAGCTCGGCCCATTCTTCCAGGTGCTGATCCAGCCGGCCTTTGGGAGCGGTGATGGCTACGGCTGCGATGACCCGCCCGTCACAGTCGTAGATCGGTGCTCCAACACACTCTGCAATAGGAAGGAATTCGGCGCGATCGAGAGCGTATCCTTGCTCTCTCACACGGCGTAGTTCCACTGCCAGTTGCTCCACAGCGACCAGCGCACGTGGCGTACAACGCACGAAAGCCCCTTGTGCCGCCAAGGCCTTCCATTCTTTCTCTGGCAGGCTGGCTAGCAAGACTTTGCCAATGGCCGTGCAGTTCAGAGGGCGCTCTGCTCCCAGAGGCGCGTCAATCCACATCTCCCCCGTGCCCGTCACTTTGTCCACGTAGATCGTGCGCAAACGGTCGAGAACACCAAGGAAGACCGTTTCCCCGCTGGCCTTGCTGAGCGTCTCCATGTGCGGACGGGCAACAGCACGCAGCTCAAGCTTGGACAGTGCCGCCAACCCCAAGGCCAAGGCACCACTACCTAGGTGATAGGTGCCTGCGGCTTCGTCTTTTCGAACAAACTCGTACACCTTGAGTGTGTTGAGAATCTTCTGGACAACAGAAGGACTGTAACCGAGGCGCTGTGCCAATTCCCGTACGCCCACGCCACTGGAGGCCTCGGAGAGGTGGCGAAGAATGACAATTGCCCGCTGCACAGCTAGAATGGTAGTAGTTTTCATGGATTCCCCCTCATCAGGTAGCTTGACCACGCTGTTGACCGGCGAAATCCGAAACAATGACATCCAATAGTGGAAACAGCATTTCTATATATACCACAAATTGTTTCCCTTGTCAAATGCTCAGTAACCTGATACGAAGATGGAAAAGAGGGACTCCAGAGCTTACCAACGCAGGCCAAGGGAGATGGAGTAGCCGAAACAACACCTGGCAACACTGGAACCGAGAAGCTAACGTGAACGAGGTGAGTACTTGACACCTGACTAGAGCAAGTTGTAAGCCATCAAGAACGGGCGTATACTATGCTTATCGCCCACAAAGACACTTGACCATTCTGTACTCCAGGCGTTCATTGCGATCAAGCCCGGACCTCAGAGCGAAGACATGTAAAGGAGGAGATATGACATTGCGCTTTGGAATCGAGCAGATGCAGGCCTCGTTACTGATACGCCAGGCCCGCACACTGATGGCTGCATCCAAACGTCCCGATGTAGCCTCGCTTGACGTTGATGTTGCAGTTCTGGTAGCCGAGTTGGCTGACCTGGGTTTTGATCTCATCGAACTGAACCCTGACCTGACCGTCTTTTTCCCGCGTTGCTTCGACTTGGCGGCCGTAGAGCGCCTGCGCAAGCTGAAAGAGCAGCGCCAACTCGACTACACCGTGCACTTGCCGCTATGGTCACTTGAACCGTCGACACCCATGCAAATGGTACGTGAGGGCTCGGTAGATACGCTGGTAGACGCCGTATTGCGGCTTGCACCGTTGGAACCGGAGGTTTACGTACTGCACGCCACTGGCGCACTGGCAGCCGAGTTCTCACGCATGGAAGCACTGGAAACCATGCGCCCCTTGGTGATGGACATCTTTGTCACACAGGCACGCCGGAGCATAGAACGACTGCTGGAGCGCACCGGCCTGCCTGCACGCCTTCTAGCTGTCGAGACTATCGAGTTCCCCTTCAACCTGACGCTGGGCCTGGTTGAGGCCCTTGATCTATCCATGTGCTTGGACACTGGACACGTGCTGGCTGGCTACACCACTGGAGTCTCGCTGCTTGAGGCATTGGAGAGGACACTACCGCGCTTGACAGAAGTGCATCTGCACGATGGTTACCGCCGAGAGCTGCCAGACGGGGAGATACGCATCGCTGATCACCTGCCATTAGGCGCAGGCGACCTGCCACTGGAGACTTTCCTCGATCAACTGACCGCATCTGGGTTCTCCGGGCCCGTCATCTTTGAGCTAACTGTCGAAGAAGCCCAGGCATCCCTGGAGGCCATACGCGCTGCGCGCCCCGGGTTGGTGAGAGCCTAAGAACGCCTGACAAAACTCACCGCAGAGACCGCAGAGATACTTCGCTTTTCTCTGCGGTCTTCCTCGCCTCTCAGGAGACAGATGCGTGCTCTGTGGCTTTCTAGCCCAGCACAATGCGCGTGCCAGTTTTGCCAGCCAGCGCCCCCTCGATATTCCTGGGAGTGGTGATCAAAGCCTCCTTGCCCCCGCGTTCCAGAAACCAGATGCTAGCCTGAATCTTGGGGCCCATGCTGCCTTTGGCAAAGTGTCCCTCAGCCATGTACTTTTTTGCCTCGGGGAGGGTCATCCTGTCAAGCCAGACCTGGTTGGGCTGGCCATAGTTCAGTGCCACCTTCTCCACCGCAGTAGAGATGAGCAGGAGATCCGCATTGATGCTGGCTGCCAGGAGACTACTGGCATAGTCTTTGTCAATCACCGCTTCTGAACCCAGCAGGTTGCCTTCCCCATCCTCGACGACTGGAATACCGCCGCCACCGACCGCCACGACGACAAACCCCTCGTCAAGCAGAGACTTGATCGCATCGCGTTCGATAATGCGTTGTGGCATCGGAGATGGCACTAACCGGCGCCAGCCTCTGCCAGCGTCGTCGCATACCGCCCAGCCATCTTCATCACGGTGTCTAAGCGCAGATTCCTCGTCCATAAAGGAGCCAACGGGCTTGGAAGGATTCTGGTAGGCTGGGTCATCATTGTTCACCAGCACCTGGGTCACGACCGTTACAGCCTGCTTGGTCATACCCCGCCTGCGGAATTCGTTGAAGAGCGCTTTCTGAATCATATAGCCAATGGCCCCTTGAGTGTCCGCTCCACAAGAGTCCAGAGGCACGGTGTGCAATTCGTGAGCTGCCAGGTCCGATCGCCGGAGTATAAAGCCGACCTGCGGGCCGTTGCCGTGGGTGATCACCACGTCCCAACCCTGGGCAACCATACCAGCGATATGTGTACACGTCTCTACTGCGGCTGCATACTGATCGGGGACAGTGCGGTGAGTCTTGTCCTTGATCAGTGAATTGCCTCCGATAGCGACAATTGCTCTTTTGCCCATCACCGCCCTCCCATAGTTAGCGCCATGAGCGCCTTCTGCACATGAAGCCGGTTCTCAGCGACATCATAGATGCAGGAACGCGAACCAGAAGCCACTTCGTCCGTCACTTCGTGACCACGGTCAACCGGCATGGGGTGAGTGAAAATGGCGTTGTCGGTCAGCTTCATCTTCGCGGCGTCGCAAATCCACTGCGGGTACTCTAGTGCTTTGTCGATTTCCCTCTGTTTCAGGAACTCGCCATTCTGGTAGGCCTGCGGGCTCATCCAATGGCGGGAGTAGACCACATTTGCACCGCGATAGCCCTCCTGCACATCGTGGGTGATGGTGAAAGTGCGGCCGTTCTCTGCGCAGTTCTGCTTGCTCCAGGAGATAACCACGGGATCGAGATCATAGCCTTCGGGATAGGCCAGTGTTACATCCATTCCAAAGCGGCTGCCCACCAGCACTGCTTCCTGGACGCTGGACCAGGAACGTGCCAGTGCCCCATGTCCCCAGACAACGAGGAGCTTTTTGCCTCGCAGCAGCTCAGGGTCAACGCCTCGCCCCGGCCCCTTGCCAAACCATTCTGCCCATCCCATGACATCGGCCAAACCCTGGCAGGGATGGTATTTATCATGAGCCATGGAGATCACGGGGATGTCGCAGTAGCGAGCATACTCGCGCAAGAGATCGTCTCCCTCACCGTAGGCGCCAATCTTGTCTTCTAGCATCCGGATACCCAGACCTGCAGCATAGCGACTCATCACCTTAGCTGCATCCTCTACGGACTCCCCCGCCGTGGTGGCCGTCTTCAGCCGCATGGCTTTGGGCTCCAGGAACTGTGCGTGTCCACCCAGTTCGGTAGCCGCAGCCTCAAAGGACTGCCGTGTGCGCACTGAAGGGTTGTAGAAGAACATCAGGAAAGTCTTGTGCTGCAGTATGCTCGTGTACTTGTCAGAGAAGCGGTCTCGCTTCATCCTTGCAGCCAAGTCGAGCACAGCCTCCAGTTCAGTTCTTGACCACTCTTGCGTAGTAATCAGGTCTCTACCGTAGAGATCCATATAATCCTCCCTCAACTCGGAATTGTGGACCGTGGCGGTCATCAGTGAGATGACCTACTTTGTCACGCTTGAATCGAAACCTTGTAGTAGCGACTGTAGTCGGCAACCAAGCGGGAAGAGCGACAAAAGTCGCCGCTGCGAACTAGCTGCTCTAACGTTGACAGAGTACTAGCTTTTGGCGCTATAGCCGTGGATTCCCAACAGCTGCCCAAGACTCCAGTACTGGTGGCTGCCGTACACCAAGGGGTTGGCCTTAACCAGGTCAATCTCCCCTCGTTCGTCCAGGACGTCCTCGTCTACTTGTACGGCTACAACCCTGCCTAAGAACAAGTCGTGCGCACCCAGGGACAGTATCTGTGTAACTTTGCACTCGATATTGACCGGACACTCAGCGATGACCACCGTTCCGATCACTTTTGCTGCTGCTGGTGTCAGGCCCGTCGTAGCAAACTTGTCCACTCTCTTCCCAGAGACTGTCCCACAGTAGTCCGTGACTCGCACCAAATCTGCTGTCGGGAGATTGATCGCATACTCGCCGTATTGCTTCACCAGACCGTGTGAGTAGCGCGATGGGCGGATACTGATACCCACCATTGGCGGATCGGAGCAAACGGTTCCCACCCAGGCCAAAGTGATGATGTTAGGCTTGTCTGGCGCGCCACACGTCACCATCACTGCAGGGATCGGATATAGGTATGTGCCAGGCTTCCTGTCGATTTTGACCATTGAATTGTCTCCCTTCTTCGGTAGTCGAGCGGCAAATGCGGGTAGTCGGTCCCTGGCGTCTACCTCATGATCAGTGACATGACGGCCTTTTGGACGTGCAAGCGGTTCTCCGCCTCATCAAAGACCACAGACTGGGGCCCATCCACGACCTCGTTCGTGACCTCGAAGCCCCTGTCGCACGGCAGGCAGTGCATGTAGATAGCGTCCTTGTCGGCCAACTTCATGTGCTCTGCATCACAGATCCAGTCCTTGTGAGCAGCGAAAATCTCTTCGCTCTTCTTCTCATCCCGACTGCCCAAAGGCGGGGCAAAAGTGGGGATAGCCGTCCAGGACTTGGGATACACGACGTGCGCACCCTTTAGCGCCTTTTCAAAGTCATATTCAATCTTGAAGGAACCACCCTGCTTCTCTGCATTGGCCCGGCACGCAGCAAGCACCTCATCATCCAACTCCATGCCCTTTGGATGAGCCAACGTCACATCCATGCCCATCAACGTGGCGTACAGGATTGCGCTTTGCGGCACGGCACGGGGTTTCTCAATGCTGGGCGAGTAGGCCCAACTCATGACAAACTTGACACCCTTGAAAGTGCCCAGCTTTTCTTTTACCGTGAAGACGTCAGCCAGGCCCTGGCAGGGGTGATACTTGTCGCATTCCATGTTGATGACAGGAATACCAGCCCAGCGCGCGAACTCGCGCATCAGGACATGGGCCCTGCCATAGACCCAGTCCACCGGGTCGCCGTAGCAGCGGATCGCTATAGCATCGCCCATGCGTCCCAAGACCCGCGCCACGTCAGAGACGCGCTCCGTGGCATAGGCTTCCTCCTGACCCTCCAGTGCTGGGGTATAGATTTTCGTCGGGTCGAGGAAGTGAGCATGCCCACCGAGCTGCGTCATCCCCGCCTCGAACGAGTTTCGCGTGCGCAAGCTCTGGTTGTAGAAAATCATGAACAGCGTTTTGCCTGGCAGAAGATGATCGTGTGCCTCGCCCATGGCCCGGCGACGCTTCAAATCCCAGGCTACATCCATTATCGTCTCGATCTCCTCGCGAGTATAGTCCAACTCGCAAAGGAAATCCCGTCCCCTGAAACTGTTCGTTTTCACCTTTTTCCTCCCCTTTGTCAAGAAATGTGCTTGATATTGCTTTTCAGGTGCTCAGTTCTACTTGCTTGCCAGCAAGTCTGCTGCAAGCCGCGCATACACACGCGCGGCGTCTACAAGATGAGCGACTTGCACCTGTTCTTCCGAAGTGTGCGCGTACTTCTCCTCGCCAGGCCCAAAGCCAACGGTCGGAATGCCAGCTATGCCCGCCGTATACACGCCATCAGTGGGAAAACCCCAGCGGCCAATTCTGGGCCGGTATCCCAATTCACGTTCCACAGCGCGCACACAACTCTGGACTAATTCGTGATTCTCTGGCAGAGCCCAACTAGGAAAGTACTGTCGCGCCCGGCATTCATAGCCCGTATAGCTGGTGGCATGATACTCTGTAACCTCTACAATTGCCTCCACGCCCTCACGGCTCATCAAGTTCCTGAGTTCGGCCACTGCCTTAGCCTCGGTCTCGCCGCCCGTCAGCCGCCTGTCAACGTATAAGATACAACGATCGGGAACAGCATTGCGGCTGCAGGCTGCGCTTTCTATGTGCGTGACGGCAATGCTGGCCTTGCCCAGAAAACTATCTGCCTCCATCTGTGGCACCATCAACTCGATACCCACCAGCACCCTGGCAGCCTCATAGATCGCATTCTTGCCGCGCTGTGGCATCGAAGCGTGGCAAGACCTGTCATAGGTGGTGATCTTCAACTCCAGCCTGCCGCGCTGGCCTCGTGCGACTTGCAGGTTGGTGGCCTCTCCAATCAGTACGAAATCAGGTTGAATGCCCTCCTCCTCAATCAACACTCTGATGGCCAAGCCTTCACAGGGTTCTTCTTGCATCACGCCCACCACGTACAAGTTGCCATGCAACTGCACTTGGGCGTCAATCAGGGCCTTAGCTCCATAGACCATAGCGGCCAGTGGACCTTTCATATCCACCGCACCCAGTCCATAGAGAACGCCATCTACAGCTTTCCCCTCATAAGGGCCACAAGGCCAACATGAGAGATCGCCGCAGCCCACACTGTCCATGTGGCCATCGAACAGGAGTGTCGGGCCGTGTCCATCGCCAATGCGTCCCACGACGTTGCCGATGCGGTCGGTGCGCACTTCAGTGAAGCCCACGCGCCCCATCTCTTCGCCCAGGCGTGCCGCTACCCGCCCCTCGTCGCCAGAAGGACTGGGTAAGCGAATCAGATCTTGCGCAAACCGTACCAGTTGTCCTGCATCCTCAGGAGGAAGCTGCGATCCGGCCATCAGTATGCTCCGGTGCCCAAGATCAATGTGGGAATGGTCTTCAAGCCGATTTTCAAGTCGAGCAGAAGCGACCAGTTCTCGATATAATAGATATCAAGAAGGGCCATTTCGTCAAAGCTCAACTCGCTGCGCCCACTTACCTGCCACAGGCCAGTGATACCTGGCCAGGTTTCCAGACGCTTCTTGTGCCACGGCTGGTACTGTTCCACCTCAGAGGGCAATTGCGGCCGAGGACCTATAAGGCTCATTTCGCCTCTCAGCACATTGTACAATTGCGGCAATTCGTCCAGGCTGGTACGCCGTAAGAGTTTCCCAAGCTTGGTACGGCGCGGATCGTCCCTTATTTTGAAGAGTGGGCCTCTGGCCTCATTCAAGTCTGTCAGCAGTTGTTGCTCCAACTCGGCACCCCTGTGCATGGAGCGAAACTTGTACACAACAAAGGGACGCCCCCCGCGCCCTACGCGTGTCTGCTCAAAAATCACTGGCCCCGGAGAATCCAGTTTGATCAGCACTGCAACGAGCAACATCAATGGCGACAGAAGGACCAGGCCCAGGCTGGCAAAGATTACATCTACAGCGCGTTTGAGCGCCAGATTCCAGCCCTTGATAGAGACAGATTTCACACCGATCAGGGGTATGCCACTCAAGTCATCAATATCCACGTGGCTCAAACTCATCTGAAAGAGGTCGGGCACAATCTTGACGCCTATTCTCGCGCGTTCGCATTGGGCCGCAATGCCCAATATCTTGCGATGATACAGCCATGGGAGGGTGATGATCACAACATCAACCTCTTGGTTCTTGATCACCTCGGGAATGTGGTCGGTACTGCCCAGGCCCTTGAAGCGACCAATATCGCTATTGCCACGCTCCGGCTTGTCGTCCACGAACCCCACCACCTCGTAGCCGAGTTTGGGCTGAGCCACGATGTTGCGCATCATTGTGCGACCGATCTCGCCAGCGCCAACAATGAGTACGCGCTGTACACCGTAACCTCGCTTGCGCAACTGATTCTCTATGACTTCTTCCACCGCCCGCGCTGCTGCCAATAACACCAGGACAGCTATGCCAGCATAGCCAAAGATCAGCCTGGAGTAGAGTACGGCGCGGTAGACCAGAGAGAGCACATAGAGGGCAGCCACACTGGTTACTGTGCCACGAAAGATAACGTACACGTCGTTAAGCCACGCCCGCGGGCGCTTGGGGCTGTATACCCCCTCCGCCCAATACATGAGTAGCAGAATGAGCATAAGCGCGAGCGAGTTGGGAAAGTAGACCTTGTAAGGTACCCAGAAAGCTTCATCCACCGCACGGAACCACTGCAACTCATAGCGGACCAGGTAGGCAATGAAGAAGCCAACGTTAATCAATACAGCATCAATAAGCACTCTGGCAATGGTCACCCATCGTACTCTCTTGGGAGACACTATGCGCCTCCTGAAAGAATATCTCGATACACCTTGATGGTCTCCCGTGCCATGCGCGTCCATGAGAAATCTCGCGCTCGCTCTAGCCCCCGTGACGCCAGGTCAGCCTGGAGATGGGCATCGCCGCACAGCGTGGCAAGAGCAGCAGCCCACTCGTCCGGCCTGTATGGGTTGACCAGAAGCGCTGCATCGCCTACGACCTCGGGAAGTGAGGATGCATCCGAAACAATGACCGGCGTGCCACAAGCCATGGACTCCAACGGCGGCAGGCCAAATCCCTCGTAGAGTGAGGGGTAGACAAAAACATCCGCTGAGTTGTACCACAAGGGCAACTCGTCGTCGGGGATGAAGCCAGGAAAGATCACGTCATCCTGTAATCCCAGCTTCTCTACAGCGGCGGATATCGGCTGATAGAGCCAACCCGCGCCACCGCCCAGCACCAACTTGTGTCCAGCGTCCGTTTGTCGTCTGAATTGTGCATACGCTTGAAGGAGTGTCAGCAGGTTCTTCCTTGGTTCCAAAGTGCCCACAAACAAGATGAACTTTTGCGGCAAGTTGCGCCGACGACGGAACTCGTCTAACACAGCCTCATCCCGAACAGGGCAGTAAGCAGTGTCTACGCCCGGAAATACGACGGAAATGCGTCCGGCAGGCACAGCGAAGAACCTGGTCAGGTCCTGAGCCGTGCTGGTTGAGTAGGTGATCAAGTGAGATGCCCGGCGCACACTCAAGCGTGTGAAGAATCTCTGGTAGAACCGTCGAAACGTTCTGAAACTTTCCGGGAAGACCATGAAACTGAGATCCGTAACGGTGATTACGCCCTTGCAAGGCAAGAAGAGGGGTTGAATATTAACCGGTGAGTGCAGCAACTCAACGCCTTCGGCCAGGAGTTCCAGCGGTTGCAGGCACTGCTCCCAGAAGATTCTGACCCAAGGATTGTATGTTGGCAACCGGGAGAGCTTCTGTCTGCAGGACAGTGAGAGGGCGCAGCGGCCATTGAGAAAGACTGTGTAGTCGCCCTCTGGGTCCTCGCGAACAAGGTGTATGAGCAGGTTATAGATGTACCGGCTAACGCCTGCGCGACGATAGCCCTCTTCTTGGACAAGCAGGTGAGCATTAATGCCGATCCGTCGCCGAGCAAGTGAGGAGCTAGTCGCGGCTCTTTCCCTTTCCACAGTTTTCAATTATATGCACAAAGACACAACTCGGCAAAAGCAGTTCATGCAACGGAGGTATCAGGCTTCGCCGAGAAGCTGCATGTATATCACGTGGGTGTCAGCCGCAATCCGTTGCTGAGTGTAGCGTTCTAGTACCCGAGCACGTCCTCGTCGGCCCAGTTCAACGCGTAGGCTGGGATCGCTCATCAACTTGCGCAATGTATCCTGTAACGCCCCTGCGTCTCCTTCGGGAAAGATCAAGCCCGCCTCTGCGATCAGATTAGGTATCTCACCTGACGACGAACCAACGACCGGCACTTGACAAGCCATAGCTTCTACCAACACACGTCCGAACTGCTCTTTCCAGTTGCGGCGCGTGAGCGAAGGCGAGACCAGCACGTCCAGGTCATTCAGACAACGTGGCATCTCCCCAGAGGGTACCCAGGATTCGAATAGCACTCGCTGCCCAAGCCCTAGTTTTGCGCTCAGGGCTTTTAGCGCCGCCAGGTAGGGGCCGTCGCCAATGACGCGCAAGGTCCAGTCACCGCGCAGACCAGCCACGGCGCGGAGCAATACCTGAACCCCCTTCTCTTCGACCAGGCGGCCAACATAGCCGATGACAAACGCCGCTTCTCGGCGCGATGAGAGCTTCTCCTTCCGATACAGGTCCGGGTCCACGCCGAACTGTGGAAGCAGGTGGACAGTCCCTTTGTAGCCCTTGGCGCGCAGGACTTGTATTGCTTCCTGGTTCCCAGCAATAGCACAAGCGGCATGCGCCAGGTTATAGCGTTCAAAGAAGCTGAAGGGAAACGGGTAGCGGCGCAACAGGTTCTGCCAGGTGAAGAAAAGTGCCTTGGCTCCGCTCCTCTGCGCGATGCGCATTGCCTGGAAGGTAGCCAGGTTATACGGCTCCTCGTCAATGTGCACAATGTGGGGACGCAGATGACGGATGAGCGCACCCAGCCTGCGATAAAAGTGCAGATGAAAATGGCCATTGAGGGCCATGGGCAAGACGTGCAATTGATAACCCGAGGTGTACACCTTTTCGAGGGGCAACACTCTGCGCCCCTCCCGCCAGTACGGTGGGACGACAAGGGACAATTCCACGTCAGGGAAGCGAGCGAGTTCCTCGAGCTTTCTCTGGTACACGCCCACAACGCAGGCTTTGGAGATCATCAAGATACGCAAAAGGGATTCCTCACTGAACGCAAAGTTGTCACGAGTAAACTTATTATACCCTTGGCCGGCCAGCGGGCAAAACCGAAGGCACCCGCCCAACGGCTTTTCCAAAGTCTGGTCATATCCATCATGTTCAGCGGCAGTTGCACTGCCGGGGCTCCTGGCGATGCTACGCCGCTGGCCGTAGGTGCAAAGCTGCAAAGGCCGTGGAGACAACCCCGCAGTACCTTTGTCTTTACGCCAAAGGCGTAAACGGCAACTGCGGGGGAACGTGGGGAAGTTGGCTGACTTTGGAAAGGCCGTGCACCCGCCCAACGGCAATTGACTTTGAGTGGCCTGCCGCTATAATTACTCGTGTGCTTAGCAGGATCAAAAAAGCTGTGAACAAAGGAGTGCCCCACCTCTTGCGGCGGATCCAACGGTTGATTTCGAGCGAATGGTTTCTACTTCTGGTTGTCACCGCCCTGGCAGCCGTGCTGAGGTTGTATGCCCTCGACAGGCTGCCGCCAGGCCTGTATCGCGATGAAGCCTACAACGGCCTGGATGCTCTCGACGTCATACGTGGCCTGCGCCCAATCTTCTTCGAGGCTAACAATGGCCGTGAGCCGCTGTTTATCTATCTCGTAGCGGCCTCAGTGTCATGCCTCGGTCG
>Ga0315543_1004494_pt1 | contig 11607 bp, 9 predicted proteins | sample SalMarSW160210MG_2_FD_203098 | JGI IMG/M metagenome (GOLD analysis project Ga0315543, IMG submission 203098) | Salt marsh sediment microbial communities from the Plum Island Ecosystem LTER, Massachusetts, United States - Salt Marsh Sediment SW1601-210 ...
CGGTGTTACGCCATCCTGTTAACGGATCGGGAGAACTCATCTACGCAACAGGCTCACTGTGGCCTCAGGGAAGGACCAGTTTCATCCCGATCCGCTCCAATTATCACTCTTTCAGAGATAAGATACAGGGGAAGGTGTGGAACAGACCTGCCATCTGTTGCAGGGATGTCAGGTAGATCTCTACGAGACCTTCCCTACGGAGGCTAGCGGGTGCCTGGCACCCATGCGAAATAAAAGTGGCTTGCTACCCCGCGACCGCGGGGTATAGGCTTAGACTCACGTGAATTTGCTTGAGCAGGAGGAAGCTGTGCAGGATGAACAACTGCTGGATAACCCCTTAGAGGAAAACAGAGAAACCAACTTCATGGTGTTATTCGACTTGCATTCAGGGCACACTATTGTCTGGTCATCACTGCTGATCAGCTCTTCAAATCTGCCTCCGCAGTCTTTACACTCATATTCATAAAGTGGCATCTTTTCAGTATCTCACTTTGAATTCGTGATAGCCACCCCAGCCTTTTCCAAACTAAAACCGCCATCGCCAGCAAATAGTTCCAGACTATTCCGGCAGAATTTCGTAACTGGATGTCACTTTCGTTTCGTTGATGATAGTCTGGCTAACCACGCAGTATTTGCTTTCAGATAATTCAATCGCTTTGGCTAACTTTTTTTCATCAAGGTTTTCCCCCCGGGCGATGTATTTCACCTCAATTATGTGGAAGGGTTTGGGGTATTGGTCGTTCTGGTGCGCCGTGATCTCTATTTCGAGCGAAGTGAGTTTCTGGTGTTGTTTCTGCATTATCAGGACGACATCGATTCCGGCACAACCCGCTATGCCGAACAGCGGCAGCTCGATCGAATTGTAGCCGGCCTCTTCTCCGCCGGCTTTTTTGGCTCCATCAGTTACAATCTTATGGCCAAAGGCACCCATACCCTCAAATTTCAGTCCCCCGGCCCATTTCATTTTTACGCTAACCAAAGATACCACCTTCCTTATCATTGAGACTGATATTATAGTTCACTTGCAAACGCCAACTGATGTTCACTCCGTCACCTAAGTGTCAACCGACAATATTGTTGGGTACCTGCAATGACAACCTAATCGTGAGCCTGTTTACTTAAACCGTTTTGGCCTACGCGCCTCCCATTCAACCGCTATCGGACTGGCAACAAAGATCGAGCTGTAGGTTCCCACCAGCACGCCTAAAATCAGTGCCAGGGCAAAATAGCGCACCACTTCACCTCCGAAGAAAAAGAGCGTGCCAACTACCAGAAGCGTTGTTACGGAAGTGTTGATCGTACGGGATAACACCTCGTTAATGGATGAGTTGACCGCATGGGCAAATTCTCCCTTGGTACGGAATTTCTTCAGGTTCTCACGAATACGGTCAAACACCACCACCGTGTCGGTTAGCGAGTAACCTGCCAATGTCAACAGCGCCGTTACAAGCAACAGGTCAAACTCCAGATTGAGTAGATAAAATATCCCCAGTACGGCTAGCACATCGTGAAGGGCCGCGACGCTCGCCGCAATTCCCGAGCGGAAATCAAAGCGAATCCAGATATATACAATGATGCCGAACAGCGATAGAAGCACCGCCTTTTGCGCATCACCACGGAGCGTTTCTCCCACTGCCGGGCCGATGATGTGTTCCGACACTTTGGTGAAAGTGTTGCCCGCAAAGGTCTCCTGGATGATCTTTTCCAAAGTCTCCAGGCGCTGTTTGCCCTCGGCCTCAGATTCCGGGCGCTTCGTCTTGATAATGAAAGCATTGGGCTTTTCAAAATCTTTCAGATTAGTGATCTCAGCGTCGGGAAACTCAACTGTAACAGCGGACCGAAGGTCCTCAATGGTCACCGGCTGGTCGAAATGACCCGTTACCATGACGCCACCGGCGAAATCAATTCCTAAATTGGCCTTGCCGGTGACAACCATAGCGAAAGCAACGAGTCCTATTATGATCAATGCCGCCGATAGCATGAAGGTATACTTACGGACACCGATAAAGTTTATGTGTGTCTTACCTATTATTCTAAACATGGTTACTTCTCTCCTCGTATTAGATGCTCAGGGTGCGATACCCCTTTCGAATGTCAAAGATCTGCTTGGTAATGACGTAAGCCGTGTACAACGAGATGGTCACACCCCAGAATAAGGTGACGGCAAATCCCTTAATCGGCCCCGACCCTAAAAGGAACAGCGCTCCGGCTGTTACGAGCGTGGTCACGTGCGAGTCAAAGATGGCTACGAAAGCTCGTGTGTAACCGGCGTCTATCGAAGCCCGGACAGTTTTGCCGGTACGAAGCTCCTCGCGGATGCGCTCAAAAATCAGGACGTTGGCGTCCACCGAAATGCCGATGGTGAGGATAATACCGGCAATGCCGGGCATCGTTAGCGTGGCACCCAGCCCGGCCATCACCGCCAGCAGGAAGAATAAGTTAAACAGTAAGCCAGCGTCGGCAATGACACCGGAAAGCCGGTAGTAAAATCCAATGAACAAAAGTACCAGAGTGAGCCCTACCAGAGAGGAGAAGAAGCCTTTCTTGATGGAGTCGGCTCCCAAGGTAGCACCGACAATGTTCTTCTCGATGATTTCGACCGGTGCCGGCAGAGCGCCCGCTTTCAGAACAATCTCAAGATTGCGGGCATCTTTTACAGTGGCCGAAGAACCCATCGTGATCTGACCTCTTCGGCGAATCTTGGAGTTGATGAACGGAGCTGACTCAACTTTATTGTCGATCACAATTGCCAGCGGTTTGTCGATATTAGCGCCGGTCAACTGGGAGAAGTGCGCGGCACCATCGCCCGAGAGGGCAAAGTTTACGTCATATCCGCCGTAGCTGTCCTGGCCAAGGTGGATATTTTGAAGAAACTTGCCCAGAAACTGCACTTTCCGCTTCACCAGATACAGCATGTATATCTCCCGGCTGTTACGTATCTCCGGGCGGGTGGACCAGGCAAACTGCACGTCAATGGGAATTAGGCTCTGTACCTGGGGAAGATTGAGCCATTTATTAATTAGTTCACGGTCCTTTTTAAGAACCGCAAAACCGGGCCAGTTGGTGGAGCTCCGGTTGTTATAAAGAGCCGTCTCCAGCCGGGAAGTGAGAGGGTTGAGGTTCTCATCCAAGCCGGTTTCCTCTTCAAAGGCAAACATACCGGTAGTATCCGCGGCGCTGTCCCCCATTAGTTCTGTCAGGATGTCCTCTCCCGTGCTTTCGGCGGCGGTGTCTGCAGGCGGTTCGGTTTCTTGCGCTACCGTGGTGGTCTCTTGAGGAGTTTTCCCGGTTGTGTCTTTTTTGGCCTGCTCATATTCATGGGTAACAGAATCAATTTTAGTCAGTATTAGCGAGGTATTATCGTAGGTCTCAAGTAGCTTGAACTCAAGCAGCGCCGTTTGGCCGATTAGCTCCTCGGCCCGGGCGGCATCGGTATAGCCGGGCAGGTCGACAATAATACGGTCGTTTCCCTGTTTCCGAATGACAGGTTCGGCTACTCCTAAGCCGTCGACGCGGTTGCGGATAATCTGCATCGCCCGTTCGACCGCATCCTCACGGCTGCCTTTGTCCAATTCCTCCATCTTGACTCTCAGAACGACGTGAATTCCCCCTTGCAAATCAAGGCCCAGCCGAATCGCTTTTTGCTGGAGATGCAAGAGGGCACCAGGATCACGCTCGTTAAGAGTTTCCTTGTCAGCTTCACTCATGGTCCACAGCTTGAAAGTGTTCCAGAACGCGATGAAGGCAAGGATGACTATGATCACCGTCAATATTATCCGCCAATTATGTTTTGACATGAAAGTATCCTTTCCAATTTATTCAGGTTACCGGTGGGGCGCCGATTCGACTTAGAAAGTGAGTCTACAGCACCTTCAAAGTAATCGACAGTTGAGAACTGAACCGTTAGCTAGTGCCTGACGGTCTGGAGCCGACAAGGGTGAGCCGACGACCCAGGTGGGCTGAGATAAGGCTCGTTGATGTCATAACTGAGAACCGTTCTCTTTCATGAATCGATGAGACATCCGTCTCCCGGCAGGAAACATTCTGCGTCTTGAAACGATTCTCATGGTTGTCGGTTTTTAAGATAAGCGGGAGGATGATGCAAGTGTGATGATTGCCGGCACTGTTTCTATCCGTTGTTACTTTGTTGTGAGCATATTTGGGCGAGGGCATGGCCGGGATTCCCTGAGCCGTGTTGATAGCCACTTCGGGATTGCCGATTGAGCCATCGCCGTTTGAACTGGCCAGACCTGTGACGCAGGTTCCGGCGACAACCAGAGCTACTGCTACCAAGTATGCAAAAGCCGTTCTTGCTCTTTTAGTTTTTTTGTCAACCACTTTGTTCATATTTGGACTTGCCGAATATATAGTATTAAACCGTCAAGTCAATTCAATTTTGGCGCTGTTTTACTGACCACATCAAAACCTTTGGTAACATCTTTCAATGAGGCAACGCGCTGAGGTCTAAGTTGTCTCAAAAGCTGATTGGATTGCCAGTTTCTGGTACTCCTGACCGGAGAGCCGATCCTATTTAATGACTACCGTCTCCTTTCTATTACCCCGCAGGCGTTTGTCCCAGCTTGCCTCGTTTGCTGCTTTCTTATATAATGTATTCGGAGAAGTTGCATCTTAGTTGAAATATATGAATCGTCGTGATTTTCTCAAAAAGACCACCAAAGCCTTGGCGCTGGTGTCTGTGACAGGTGGCACCGGTCTGCTATTTCACAACCGTAAAATTAGTCGATACGGTGCCATTGCTACCAAAGCGAACGATTTCGAAGTTGCCGCTAACGTTTCCTTACCGAGAATAGCACTGGCAAGGAATCCTGACCCGATTGCTGCACTTAACCGGGCCCTCGATGCTATCGGTGGAATTAAGCGCTTCATCCATCCGGGTGAAAGGGTTACAATAAAACCGAATATTGGCTGGGATAGGACACCAGCGCAGGCAGCCAATACCAATCCGATCCTTGTTGGCGAAATGGTTCGTTTGTGTCTCGATGCCGGAGCCGCGGAGGTTGTAGTCACCGATGTCCCTTGTAACGATCCGCGGCGGTGTTTCATCCGTTCGGGCATAAGGCAGGAGGCTGAGAAAGCCGGGGGTCACGTTATTCTTCCGGTGGAAGAGGATTTCGTGCGGACCAATCTGGATGGCGAGCTTGTGAACATCTGGTCAGTTTTGAAATACTTTGTTTTCACCGACCGCCTTATCAACATGCCGATCGTTAAGCAACACTCTCTTACCTCCTGTACAATTGGGATGAAGAATTTCTACGGCATCCTGGGAGGTCAGCGCCACCAGCTTCATCAACAAGTTGACCAATCGATTGTTGATCTGACTGCTTTCTGTCGTCCCACACTGACAGTCGTCGATGCTACCCGAGTTCTTCTGCGCAACGGGCCACAGGGTGGATCGCTTGACGATGTAGCGACTGAGAACTCCGTTATATGTGCCACGGATCAAGTGGCTGCCGATTCGCGGGGGGCTGAATTCCTGGGTCTCAATGCTGGAGAGGTTGGCCATATTGCCCTCGCTGAAAAATCGGGTCTGGGAAAGATTGACTATCGGTCTATTGGCTATAAAGAAGTCGTGTAATGAGTATCAAAACCGTCAGGAACCTGCGCCGTTGTTCGCAAATAGTCTTCTTTCTTATATTCTGCTGGCTTATACTAAAAACCAACTTTGAAGTTGGTTTTACCCCCACCGACATTACCGAAATAAAACTCCCCTATCCCGTCTCCATTGCCCTCCAATTTGATCCCCTCGTGGCACTGGCTACACTGCTGGCTAACGGAACGCTCTACAAGGGTTTGTTATGGTCGTTAGTTGTCTTGATCCCAACAATCTTTCTGGGCCGCTTCTTTTGCGGGTGGGTCTGTCCCTTGGGAACGTTAAACCACTGGATTTCAGAGATTCCGTCTGAGCGGTTCCGCCACAAAGGCACCCGGAAGATGGAGTCAAACCGCTACAAGAAATATCAGAGAATCAAGTACTATATCCTTTTTGTGTTTTTGGGGGCGGCTCTGGTGGGGACATTGCAGATAGGCCTGCTTGACCCCTTGTCTTTTCTGGCACGGTCTATTGGGACGGCGGTGCTGCCAATGATTCATGCCGCAGCTTGGGGGCTGCTTGACTGGACGAAGGGTTTTGGTATATCCCCTGTGAGCACGGCTGCCCAGTCTATCTACGATCTTGCTTCACAGATTCTTTTGCCGTATCGTAAAGTCCATTTTCATGCCGTACTGACCATCGGTGTGCTGTTTATAATTGTCTTAATTCTGAACAGAATCTTCACCCGTTTCTGGTGCCGGGCTATTTGTCCCCTGGGCGCTATGCTGGGCATTTTCTCTCGCTTTGCCATATTCGGCCTTGAAAAAGACGAGTCAACCTGTGATCATTGCAACCAATGTCTGCTTTCCTGTCAGGGTGCAGACAATCCCGATGTTGGCTCCCAATGGCGTCAGTCCGAATGTCATCTGTGCTTGAACTGTCAGGCGGAATGTCCCAACAATTCACTCAAATTCAAGTTTTTCCCTAATCAGAACGTTTCTAAAACTAACCCGCCGGGGACGCCGAAAGTAGACGTTTCGCGCCGAAAGGTTATCGCCTCGGTGGTGGGCGGATTGGCTTTATACCCTTTGTTCCGGTCGGGCGATGCTTTTGAAGTTAATGCCAACCCTCGCCTCATTCGTCCGCCCGGTGCAGTGCCCGAGGATGATTTTCTTGCCCGCTGTATCCGATGCGGCCAGTGCATGCGAGTCTGTCCCAATAATGCTTTGCACCCGACTCTGCTTGAGTCAGGTTTGGAAGGGGTATGGACGCCTATTCTCATTCCAAGGATCGGGTACTGCGAACCGACCTGCACCCTCTGCGGCCAGGTCTGTCCAACGGACGCTATAACGGAGCTTACGTTGAAAGAAAAAGTCGGTAACGCTCAAACACAGCCAATTCGGATAGGAACTGCCTTTATCGATCGGGGGCGATGCCTCCCCTGGGCAATGGCCACGCCCTGCATTGTCTGTGAAGAGTGGTGTCCAACCTCTCCGAAGACAATCTATCTGAGGGAAGAGGTTACGTATAATCGTCATGGGGACAAAGTGACGGTTAAGCGTCCCTATATCGATCCCGACCTGTGCACCGGCTGCGGTGCCTGTGAGTACGCCTGTCCGGTAGCCAACAAAGCAGCTATATACATAACGTCAGTTGGTGAATCGCGCTCGCCGGATAACCAGATTCTCTTGCAGAGAAAGGGGAAAAACAGAACCTCATAGAGAAAGATGCTTACGGATGAATAGAATTAAATTCCTCGCAGCAGTGTTCCCGCTTCTGGCTGTTCTGGCTATTAGCTGCAGCGACAAGAAAAACGCAGTAGACGCGCTAACTGCAAAGCGTTTCCTGCCTAAGACGTTTGCCGACATAGGGGCTATGCGATCATCGGAAATACGAACATTCTACGGCGATTCCCTGTGGCGGTATATTGACGGTGGCGCTGAGCAATACCACCTGTATAATTTTGTTGAAGTTGCCACAGCCGATTACAAAATGGATACGACCGAGTTCACACTCGACATTTACCGGTTTGATAATGCTGTTGATGCGTACGGTTTATACTCAATGGTTCGACCTGACAACCCTACGCTCACACATCTGGGAGTGCAAGGATTCATGTCGGCGGGTAACCTATATTTTGTCAAAGGAATGTTTGTGATCAAGCTGATTGGATTCGACGAATCTGATGAGACAGGTGTGGCCCTGGCAAAAGCGGCTGACGAGCTTAACAAATCAATTCCAGGAACGACTAACCATCCGAGCGATTTCGGACTCTTTCCTGCTGACAACAAGATTCGGGCTGCTGATAAAATATTTGCCAAGTCCTTTCTGGGCCGAAAGTTTCTCACCCGCATTTACAGCCAGAGCTATCTGCTCAATGGCGACAGTGTGATGCTGTTTCTGTCACACGATACGCCCAAGGTTAAGCTTTTGCAGTGGTCAAAATATGACGCCGACAGGGGCTTAATTGAACTGATTTCGGATGAATTCCCTTTTGATAACGGCGGAGCTTTTGTGACGGAGGACGACTATTATGGGAAGATCATTGCTGGCCTGCGAAAAGGGATGTTGGTAGGAATGGTTGGGTACAGCGAAAAGCACAAGGAATTCCTTGCTGATTGGCTTAGGTCCTTGCCTTGAGGCTAAAAACAGCTCAATTCATCTTTCCTCGTGCCGATATTGCGTATCTCTTTACTACCGTTGCGCCATCGACCAAATAGGCGTAGTCGAAAAGATTCATCACCGTGCAGGCATGGTTGGGAATGATTCTCACCTTCTGACCGATCTTGAAACGTCGTGTCACGTTCTCTATGACGCCATGCTCCTCTGACAGACGTGACAGCATGCCTCCGCCACCAACTATCCGGCCATATCCTTTCAGTATCTCGCGGCCATGAGCGCCTTTATCCAGCGCCAGTGCCTTGCTACCGGCGTCAATGACGGCTCGTTCTTTCGAGGGCGTACTTATCACTGTTGCCAGAACCGTCAGGGCGCATCGGCTTTGGGAAACGGTTCCAAGAGCCACCTGCGTCATATCATTGAAGATGTAGTTGCCCACGCGCAGCTCGGTTACACCTTTGACCTTCGCGCAATACTTCGCTGTCGGAGTCGAACCGACACTGAGGACCTTCATTTCGTGCCCCAGTTTTTTCAATTGACGGGCGTACTTGACAAGTGTTGCCCCTTCACCCTTGCCGATGGCTTTGATCTCTTCGCGGTTTTTAGCGCCATAGGCGTGCCCGGCGTGGGTCATAAGGCCGATGACTTTGATGCCTATGAGGTCCTTAGCAGCATCGAGAAACTGAGCAATGTCCTCCACCGAACCGAAACCGCATCGATTAAGCCCCGTGTTTACTTTGACCAGGACATTAAGCGACCGACGGCTCTTTGAGAAAGACATGGATAACTCTCTTGCATTCTCAAGGGAATCAACTGCCACCGACAGCTTGCACTTTGTACGAAGCCTGACCAGTCGTTTGATTTTGTCTTGCCCAACAATGATGTTGGCAATCTGGATATCTTTAATGCCGGCTTCGGCCATTGTCTCGGCTTCGCCCAGTTTCGCGGTCGCAATGCCGATGGCCCCAACTTTGATCTGTCGCCTGGCCAGCACAGGTGTCTTGTGGGTCTTAATGTGAACACGAAGATTGATTGCGTAGCTGTCTGCCAGAGACTGCATGGATTGCAGGTTCTTTTCCAGGATTGATCGTTCGATCAATAACGCTGGGGTATCAATGTCGGATATAGTGGACGGCATCAATTTGACGCATTGGAAAGATTATTCGCTTTGATCGTAATCAAGTCCAAATTGCTCAACCGTATTTACTCTTTCTGCTTTTTTGTAGACTGACAGACTTGGAGGTGTGGAAGGCTTTTTACCTGAAAACAAATCTTCTATCGTGAGGATTTGTATCCGTGGGAACTTCCCGTTAAAAGTTTTGGATTCATAGTATCCCTTCCCTGCTGCCTCCTTTTTCATTTCGCGTGTTGGCTTTTCAAGTGTTATGAATATACCTATCTGAGCATCCTCTCTGTCTATGACATGCCCTAAATCCCGAATATCCTTCACCGAAACCTTGCCGCTTTTGACCTGTACTATGGCCCTGCCGATTTTGTCTTTTTCATCGTGAAAATACACAATTGCATCAATCCCCGTATCGGCCCCTTTCTTTTTATCACAGTAAGGTTTAGCATCAATCAACGATGAAGCCCACCACTGAAACTGATACCGATTTTGAGATGCAAGCTCTTTTGCTCCTGCCAGATCCTGAGGCTCACCAACAACAGTATAGTCTTTTTTAACTTCCAAGCCAAACATATGCTTCATGCGGTATTTAATTAAGTTTATAGCGAGGTGAGTTACATCAATACCCACCCACTTCCTTTTAAGTCTATGAGCCACGGCTATACTTGTTCCACATCCGCAAAAAGGGTCAAGTACTTTTTCCATTTCATTGGAAGATGCCTTAATTATTTTCTCCAGAAGTGCTTCCGGCTTCTGGGTAGGATAACCGAGGCGCTCTTTAGCTGAGGGTGCTATTGGTTGGATTTGCCACCAATCATCTGGTTGTTTGCCCATAGTATGTAATGACTGTACTCCGAAGTCTTTGCCATTTCTTACATTTCCGATATAATGTTTGAATCGCTCCTTTGTGGCCTCAGCATATTCTTCTCGTACGTCATCTAGGTTAAAAACATAGTTGGCTGTTTTCGAATACCTAAATATCACATCATGCCTTCGCCCAAAGTCCTTTTTAGGGTATCCAGCACCACGGTAGCACCAAATAATCTCGTTTCGAAAACTTCTTTTCCCAAATATTGTGTCCATTAATATTTTTAAGTAATGACTTGCTGTCGGATCGCAGTGAAGATAGATTGAGCCTGAATCCTTTAGAACCCTTTTCAACTCAACTAATCTGATACACATCATAGTCAAATATGCCATGACATCATTTAATCCGACGAATTTCCTAAAAGCGGTCATCATCTCAATGACATTCGCTGGCGCCGTCTCCACAATTTCCTGGAAGGCTGCTTCCGTTTCCTCTGTCCAGTGCCAGGTATCTTCGAAGGCGGTAATTTGAGCTTCAGAGGGCTTACCGGTCGGCTCTTTGAACAAGATGTTGTAGTCGGCTTTTGAGTTGAAGGGTGGGTCAAGATAAATCAGGTCGATAGAATTGTCTGGTATATACTCTTGGAGAATTCCTAAATTATCCCCGTAGTAAAGAGCATTCTCTAACATTGTAATAACTCTTGCCAAGTCAAGATATGGTTACTTTTCCGAGCTCCTATTATCTGAAAATACCCATATAGTTCAATGAACATGTATAAGATCATAATGAAAAAAGAGCAAGGCAAGTGTTGATTTTAGACTTTCATATTCTAATTTGATTTCTGTTTCCTACAACGAGCGTTCACTTTTATTCACACGCGCCATTTTTCACACTCTACCATCTCTGCCGCTCACAAATGACCCCCCAAAAGCAACCACAAGCAACACAACCAGTGATATCAACAACCACTGCAGGCCAATAACGGGCAGCAAAATTGTAGTCGAAAGCAGGGCTCCGACCGAAGAGCCAATGAGTTCGCAGGCATAGCCGGTGCCGCGGTTGCTCTCCGCTCTGCCCGGATAATAGCGATCTGTTGCGGCGACAAAGAGACTTCCCGTAGCGGTGGCTGCGACAAACAAAAAGAACAAGTGATAGAAAAGCAAAGCCTGTGGGTTGATGTGATCGAAAGTGGCCAGGAATATTAAGGTTGTGGCCAAAAGCATCAGCAAAGCCGGATATTCGAGTTGTTTCTTATCCATCCGGATCGAATAATACGCCCCGAAGGCCAGACCCAACATGAAGGCTCCAATCAAGACAGCCATCTCGGAGTACAATGAGCCGGCTGACGACTGATAGACATAAAACGATATCAGCTCTAAGCTGAGTGAAGTAACTCCTGCTGTGAAATAGAGAAAGAGGCCAAAGCGTTTTTTCTTGACCCTGGTTGTAGTCGACAGAGCAAAAAACGCAATGATGAACAAGGGAATCCCTACCAGCCATCCC